>ENA-UPSB01002311-UPSB01002311.1-bioreactor-metagenome-genome-assembly--contig:-NODE-2311-length-18275-cov-258.895115_pt1 | contig 18275 bp, 21 predicted proteins | sample MGYA00238182_ERZ773286 | MGnify/ENA primary metagenome ERZ773286 (study PRJEB29026, sample SAMN07631240) | bioreactor metagenome | isolation source: Switchgrass digestor | place: USA: Dartmouth... | reverse complement strand
AGAGTCCACAAACGCGTCAAATCCACAGGTACTGATTCCCCTACCATTTGTTCATGTAGGAAGAAGGCAATGCCTAAAATTCCGACCATACGGGCAGAAAATGGAAGGCGGCAAAGCCGCCAATAAAGAGGCAAGCAGCAGGCATCGAAGCTGGCGCGTAACATGGTAGATTATCCGGTAGGCGCACTTACAAGTTTCTCTCCCTATGGTCGAGAAACAATGTGCGTCGGGGATACCCCGAACCCCTTGACCGCTACCCTGCGGTTCGCTATGAACAGCCTGCGGCTGTTGAACACATCAATATAGGAAAAGGAGTTAACCCGATATGGCTACGAATGATGCTAGATAACGGTTAACCCCTTCCCCCTGTGGACAGAGATTGCCACCGGCTCCGATCGGTGTCAAGGTTTCCCTCTGGCGCCGTTGCCGGCGACCTTGACACCGCCCGAATCCGGAGGCTTTGTCCAATTAGGGGGAAGGGGTTATTTTGTGCCCATTTGCCACCATTGACTAAAATGAAATCGACAATATACGGACAATATACGACAAATATTTTTTGTCACGTTGAAGGATATTTTCGGCAACATAACGAATGTCCCCAAAAATGACATAAAAAAAACAACGGCCTCCAAACCCCGGCAGGGGTCTGAAGGCTGCCCCACATCTGCTCATCCCAGATGCGGACAGACGTTGTGATAACAGTATATCACACGTTCCAACGTATAGACAAGACTGGAGATATAGCGGTTGTGGTGCAATAGAGCCACAACCGCTTTTAATTTGTGTGGAGTAGCGCACCACGTCGGGGTTGAACGCGTATAGGCGCTGGCCAGAGAAGGCACCCGATATCCGCCGTCAGAGGGGGGCGGTTTCCCATACCCAGAAAACAGCTCGAAAGAGCGGGAACCGTCCTGTGAGGCGGCGAGGTACGCCACTGGAAACCGTGGCTATTGACCCCTGCCGTCGATGAGGAGCCACCTGCTGAGGTCGAACGACCTGTCGGTAAAGGCAGACCTGGGCGATTCGGTGTACAGTACATATAACTGTACATTGACAGCAGGTGTAATGCGTCTGATGGTACCGGACCGGCCCACGCCGGGCCTACCGTAAGGATGCGGCTCGCCCCTATACAAGGGGGAGCCGCGCCCCCCGGTCCCTCCCATCCGGGTGGGTTGTAAAAATAGCAGTAGTCGTACCTGTGGATTTGTGGGCAGGTCCGCAGGAGCTGTCCAAGCGTTGTGGACCCCTGTGGGCAGGTCCGCAGGAGCTGTCCACAGAGTCCACAAACGCGTCAAATCCACAGGTACTGATTCCCCTACCATTTGTTCATAGATCGTGTCGCCCGGAGACCCCTGCCTTTAGGCATGGGGAGGAAGGGCGACCCCCCTCCTTTCTATTGACTGCTTCGGTCCATATGTGGTAGACTGTTCAATAGAAGGAGGTGATTTCGTGATTTGCACACTCAAAGTCAAGTTGCTTCCCTCCCCCGAACAACACGCTCAACTGTTGGCAACCATGCATCGATTCAATGAAGCCTGCAACTTCGCCAGTAAGGTTGCGTGGGAGAACAAGGCGTTCGGGCAGGTCAGGCTCCACAAACTCTGCTACTACGCCATTCGCGCCAATTTCGGGCTTTCGGCTCAGTTCGCCGTCAGAGCGATTGGCAAGGTTGTGGAGTCATACAAGGTCAACAAGCGGTCCCAGCACACCTTCAAGCCCACCGGAGCCGTGGTCTATGATGACCGACTTCTCTCCTTCAACGGTCTGGACGAAGCCTCTCTGCTCACCATCGACGGGCGAATCAAGGTTCCCATGATCTTGGGGAACTACCAGAGAGGCGTTGTCTCTGGTCGGCGAGTGCGCGGACAGGCTGATTTGGTTCTTGTCGATGGTACCTTCTACCTGCTCCTCGCCGTTGAACTCCCAGACGGTTCACCCATCGATACGACGGACTTTCTTGGCGTTGACCTCGGCATCGTGAACCTCGCTACCGACTCCGATGGCGAAACATACTCTGGTAGACAGGTCAACGGCCTGCGGAAGCGTCACGCGAAGTTGCGGGCACGGCTTCAGAAGAAGGGCACCAAGTCTGCGAAGCGGCTCCTGAAGAAGCGGAGACACAAGGAATCTCGGTTCGCCGCAAACGTGAACCATGTGATCAGCAAACGGTTGGTTGCGAAGGCCAAAGGCACCGGGCGCGGTATCGCTCTTGAAGATCTGAAGGGCATCCGTGATCGGATAACGGTTCGAAAGGCTCAGCGGCGCACCCACCATTGCTGGTCGTTCCATCAACTCCGGCAGTTTATCGAGTACAAGGCCCGATTGACAGGGGTTCCGGTTGTCCTCGTCGATCCTCAGAACACCTCCCGGACCTGCCCGGAGTGCGGCACCATCGACAAAGCAAACCGTCCCACACGAGACCACTTCTGCTGCGTATCCTGCGGGTTCGCTGGCCCGGCGGATACCATCGCTGCGGTGAACATTAGCCGCAGGGCTGCTGTCAACCAGCCGTACGCAGTGGCGCATAGCCTAACTGCAAGCCCCTGGCTTTAGCCATGGGGTAGTTGACGGATAAAGGTTGAATTTCGGTTCTTTATGTGTTATTATAGAACTAATATAACTTATATTAGGGTGGTAATTATTATGCCAAGGAATTCAAATACAACAAAAGAATTTAAGACTTTTCCCGTTATTATTGATTTGCAATTGCATAAAGAGGCTAGGCAGGCAGCCATTCTTTGCGATCAGACATTGCAGGATTATATAGTTGATGCAATCAAGGAGAGAAATGCTAGAATTTTGAGAACCTATCAAAATTAAGCAATAAAAGGAGGCGTTCTGAATGAAAAGAAGTGAAGACTTTGTTGAATCCCCGGAATATACTTATGGGAAAATAAAAAGTGCAGTGGAGACTGCTTTGAAACTAGCTAATTTTGATGATATACCTCCGTTAGTGAAACCGACCTTCTCAATTTCTGAGGAAGAAATTAAACTGTTAGAAGAAAAAGTTCGTCAAACACTTATAAAAAACGATAACGCAGCGGGAGTTGAAAAGAGCGAAAAATATAATTCGTTCTTAGAATGGTCAGTCCGTATAGGCGTTAATTATATGCTTGAAAATGAAGATGATCCGATTTTGCAATATTATCTTAAAGAGATTCGTAAAAGGGAAGATAAAGATGGATAGATTAAATTCAGAAGTAAAGAAAGAAATAAATTCTCTTGATTTTACAACAAAAGAACATTCAAAAAGATGTGCAGAAATTGCTGATAAGGTAGCGAGTTATCTTGGATATGACGAGAAAGACAGAAGTTTTTTGGTTAATGCAGCAGCTATTCATGATGTTGGTAAGCGTTTTATTCCTGAAGAAATTTTAAATAAAGATGGTCCTCTTACAGAAAATGAAAGAGTTATAATAAATAAGCATACCGTTTATGGTTATATATTTTGCATTAAAAATGAAGTGTTGCGAGAGTATGCAGATGTAGCCAGGCATCATCATGAGCGTTTAAATGGAACTGGTTACCCGGACAAATTAACGGCTGAACAAATTCCTGAAAAGATAAGAATTATATCAGCTATTGACGTTTATGAAGCGGTAACATCTCCGCACCGACCATACAGAGACTCGGTAAGCCACAAAGAAGCAGTAGAAATATTAAAAAGTAACGTGGAAAGATGTGAGTTAGAACAAAAAGTCACTGATGTTGTTATTAAAGTTAACGGTATTGAACTGGAACGAAAAGAACGAATTGAAAAAATTCTTAGCGTAGGTCAATATAATGATAAATTTAAAATTGGAAAAGATCCGAATGTTAATGAGGAGTACAAGCGACAAGCAAATTTGATTTTAAAGAAAGGGGAGTGGAAAGGAATTTCCTCTGATATAGAGGTATCTGCAAATTTGTTAAAGATGAACTATTCAAAACATCAAATTATTATGGCATTAAAACAAAACAGCCCGGAGATACCGGGTTATGAAAAAGGATTACAACTTAACTATGCAAACGCTGTTTTGAAGGAGGCCTCAAGGAATATTAGCTTAAGTAAGGGACTTGATCTAAGAAGATAAGGAGGTATATTATGCAAAAAATTATTCTTGTCGGAACACCAATAACTGGACTTCGCCTGGTTAAATCAATGACCCCCAAAAAAGGTGGATTTAAAGTATTCTCTTTTGATATGAGAGAATCTGGTTCACCATCTCCACCAAGATATTTGCCTAAAGCCGGTGAGCATAAGTTTACAGTTTACATTAACGAAAAACAACTGAAGAGTGTCGGACTTGATAACTCTAACATTAAAAAGAATAGAATCTTTATTCAAGGTGAAATAACGTTGAGTGTACCAAAATCAGAGTGTTACGGTGATATGGGCGTTATTTGTTTTAACATTCAATTATTAGAACAAAAAGAAAAGCTAGCTGAAGAATCAAAAGAAAATTATTCTTTACCTGTACATGTACAAGTACATGTACAAGAACATATACAAGTACCAGTACAAGAACAAGTACAACCGCTTGGATAGTACAAGGTGGTAACGCTTAAATATAAAAGGAGGAAATATTGATGGGAAAAGTTTTGGCCATTTTAAACCAAAAAGGTGGCGTTGGAAAGACTACCACGGCGGTTAATCTTGGTTTTGGTCTTAAACAATTAGGAAAGAAAGTGTTACTTATTGATTTTGACCCACAAGGCAACTTAACTTTTCATCTTGGGTATAAAGATAAACCTAATTTAACTGTTTATGAATTGCTTAAAACAAGTGCAAAACTTGAAAGCGTATCTTTTGAAGATGTTGTTATCCATGTTGGCGATAATATTGATCTTTTGCCTGCAGATTCTCGTTTATCGGGAGCTGACCTTACGCTGGGCGGTGTCACCAGTAGAGAAAAATTGTTAAAAAAAGCGATAAGTCCGGTTCGGGATAATTATGATGCTATACTTATTGATTGCCCTCCATCTTTAGGTTTCTTAGCTATAAATGCTATGTCAGTAGCTGATGGGGTTATAGTCCCGATTATTCCGGAATCCCTGCCTCTGGAAGGTGTCCAGGCCTTGGAAGAGTCTATTGAAGGGATTCAAGAAGAAATAAACCCAACGCTAACTATTGATGGTGTCGTGATTACAAAGTATGATAAAAGGCAAAACCTTAGCAAAGAGGTAATAGAGGCTCTTCAAGGCCATTTTGGGAATAAGTTATTTAACACTTATATTCATGTAAATGTTCCTTTATCTGAAGCGCCTAGTTTTGGTAAGGATATTTTCAGTTATAATCCTAAGTGTCGCGGTGCTGAAGAATATTTGAATCTTAGCAAAGAACTGCTGGAAAGGCAGGTGTTGTAAATGGCTAAATCTCGTTTAGGAACTAATCCATGGTTAAAGTCTACTGACAATAAATCGAGTTTCTTAGACGATAACTCTTCACGTGTACAGGTACAGGAACAAGTACCAGTACATGAACATGTACAAGTACATGTACAAGAACCGGTACATACACCGGTGCAAAAAGAGGTACAAGATGTTGTACAAGTACAGGTACACGTACTGGATGCAAAACCACCAGTGCCTAAGTTAGTTAAAAATGTTCAATGTCATTTTATGTTGCCCCTAGAACTGGATGAATGGGCAAAGGAACAGGCTTTAGTTTGGAATGTCAATAAATCAGATGTATTTAGGTGGTGTATCATGCACGGTAAAGCCAAAGCAGAAGAGATGAATAATTCCTTGAGGCCTCCTTCAAAACAGCCTTTATAATTTTATTATCAACTTAGCTTTTCCTCTTATCAGGGAATAGGGTACTTGGCCGAAATATCGGCCGTCGAAGGACCGTTTTATATATGTTGAGATAGGGAGGAAGTGTTCCTTTTCAACTATAAAGCGGCCTTTTTTATAGTTTATCGGCTGGCCATCTTTATCATATGAATATACAGGACCTTTGTAATGATTATTTATTATAATTGAGTGTTCTTTAATCTGATATTCATCCCCGGTAATAGCTCCAACAGGTTTAATAAGTGGCCAGCCTTTTGGTAGCCAGGCCCGACCGTATACATACGGTCGAGCCTGTACAGGAGGGTCAAATATGACTATATCTCCCGGTTTTAGTTGGCCATCGAAAGGTATAACTTTATATATGCCTCTTGGGATGCTGCAACTTAGATTTATATAGTATTTGGGCTTTATAATTGTACTTATTATTATCATTACGGCCAATATAACCGTCGTTATAACTATCGTTTTTTTGTTCATGATGTTGTTTTTGTTGCTGCCTTAACTGCCGAACCAGCACTTGACCCTCCGGCGGCCGCGATGGCCGCCGGAGCTCCTGCTCCCATAGTAGCGGCGGTGACTACTGCTGAATTTGCTGTGCTTATTGCTGGACTGATTATACTTGATGCGTTAAGCGATGGCATACCGGACATTAGAGATGAAGCCAGATTTGGGGCGTGCCATGAGAGAAAGGCTAATGCTAAACTGCCTAGTAGTAAATAAAATACGTTTTCTATTCCAAAATTATTAGGTAAATTCCATTGTTCGACTAAAGGTATAGCAGCAGATGTTATAAATGCTAATACCATTATTTTTACGCCTAATGAAAATAATGTATTTACAACTTTTTGTGCTATGAATGAAGTATATTTGTTAGCTCCAAATGGTATTAAAATTAATGATAATAGTGATATTATATAGAATTCCAAGTATGTTACAACAAAATTAATTGCGAGGGAAAAGAAACATAGTAGAATTAGAAAACCTGTTAACCAATATTGTCCACTAAGAACTGGATTTGAAACAATCGTAACTATATTTGCTGCTTTATCAAATATTCCGCTTGTTACTCTAAAACCGTTTTCCGTTAATATTGTTGGATTCCCGAAAATTTCAGCAGTTATGGCGTTTGAACCTGCTGTTAAACCAACCCATCTAAAACCATCAATAACAACTTTAGTAATATAAGAGTAATTTAAGATTATAAAATAAACAATCCCGTACTTTAATATTTTTTTTATTAATAGTTTGATATTATCTACTTCACCTAAATTAAGTAAAATTGCCAGTATAAGGTCTATAAGGATTATTATCCCGAATAATCTAAGAGCTGGTGATGATAAAGTACCTGATTTACCTGTGAAAAATGACTCAAAATGTTCAAGTGTATTGTTGAGTACTTCATAGTTTATCATTTTTTTACCTCCTATAAATCAGGAAATGCATTTATTCTTCCTTCTCGTGGAACCTTTGTTCGTGGCTTTATTCTTGTTTCATCAATTATTTTTTGTTCTTTTTCTGTTATTACTCTTTTTTTATTATCATAACAACCTGTTATAAAAAGACTACCTAATATGATTATCATTAAAAGAGACATTAATTTTTTCATTTATCTTTTCTCCTTTTTTATTTTTATAGTTGTGGGAACGATTTTCTACCTTTTCTGTTTATTTTGCTCCGTGGTTTAATTTTTGAATTTTTAAGTTCTTCATTTTCCATCTTTTTCTTCTGCTCATATTCCATCATATACATGGTTTGGGCCCTCGAATTCGCAACCATTAGTGCCTGAATTTTCATTAGCTGTTCTATCTGCAAAGCGGCAATCTGATTTCCTGCCTGCGCTGCCGCCAGCGCACCGGGGGCCGTCCGTGTTGCATCTAGCAGGGATTGTAGGACCTGATGATCTGTTGTCATTCCGCTTGAAATTAGCGCCTGTATGCGAGCCGCATCGGCCATGGCCAGGCTTGTTTGGTCCATTATTTTTTGTGCTTCCTCGGCCATTTCTTGGGCCGATTTTCCATTATATTGCTTATAGTTGGGATACATCATATCCCATTGCTGCTGTAGTTGTTCATACTGGTATGTCAGGGCTTTAGCCCGTTCTATGTTCGTAATAAGATTAACAAGCTGGTTCTGGATTTGTTTAATGTTTCTATAGGACAGCTGGTCACTTATTTTAGTTAGGTTTTTAAGTTGGTTTTCTACTGTTTCTATTGCTTTTTTTGTCTGAGTGATTGCTTCGGCGACTTGTTTTACATTTTGCCTGTAATTTGAGGGGTCAAAAACCGTAATTGCATTAACAGGGATCGCGGTTATTATGAGTACAAAAACTGACAGCAAAACAAGTTTATTCTTTTTCATTTTCTCTCATCTCCTTTTTCGTATCTTCTATTATTTTTTTATATTTTAACCATTCTTCGTTAAAATGCTCTTTTCCTTTTGTCGCTAGTATTTCTTTAACTTTGAACTGATCCTCTTTTGAACTTGCAGCGCAGTAGGCCAGCGCAATTGGACCAAGGGCAAGTTCGAATAGCCTGGATCCATAGATTGATTTGTAATAATAATGTTTCTTTGGCGTAGCCTGGGAGATAATTTCGATCTCACGTTCATTAAGTCCAAATTCCCGGTATGCTGCGGCTGTTTGTGCGTCAAAAGCGTTTGGATTAGCCAAGAAAATCTTTGTCATACACGATTCAATGATAGCCGGGGCAATTGGGCTTTTTTGTACATCTTGCATGGATTGGGTAGCAAATATAACGGATACGTTTGCTTTTCTCAATACTTTCAACCATTCGCGAATCTTCGCCGCGAAGATTGGATTATCTAAAAATAACCAGCACTCGTCAAGGATTAGGGCCGTGGGCGCGCCGGTGAAACGTTGTTCTAGTCTATGAAACAGATAGGATAGAGTAGGACCGATGGCCGCTGGAGTGTTCATGAGCTTTTCCATCTCGAAACATTGCCAGTTGCCGTATTCCAGATTGTCAAAGCTGGAATCGAACAGTCTGCCAAATGCACCTTTAATTGTAGCTGGTTCCAGCGCAATACGTAGTTTTTGATCTTGAATCAATATGGATAAACCGGTGATTGTGCGTTGTTTCTTTGGAGATGTTGCCAACGATGAAAGCGCAATCCAAACAGTGTTTTTCACTTCAGGGGTGATTTCTACATTTTCTGACCGAAGAAATTCGTAGATCCATTCCGCTGCCCAGGCCCGTTCATTTTCTTCGTCTATGTGGGCCAGTGGCTGGAACGAAAGTGCGCCTGCCTGTTCATCGGCCAGGTCGTAAAAATCGCCGCCGACACCGGCAGTCAGGGCCCTGCATGATCCGCCTTTATCGAAGAAATAGACCTGGGCATCCTTATAGCGCCGGAATTGAGCCGCTATAGTCGCCAGCAGTACAGATTTACCTGCACCGGTCGGCCCGATAATCATTGTATGGCCAACATCTCCAACATGGAGGTCCAACCTAAACGGTGTAGAATCCGGGGTCTGCGTGTGCATAAGCACCGGACCGCCAAGATGATCATTTTGTTTTGGTCCAGCCCATACCGCCGATAATGGTAAGGCATGGGCTAAGTTAAGCGAACTAAAAAGTGGCCGCCGGACGTTGGAACGGCACATACCTGGTATGCTACCAAACCATGCGTCTACAGCGTTTAGGGTTTCATAGATTGTAGTAAATCCTAAGCTGTTAATGGTTTTCTCAATAGCCCGGACCTTTTTTTCGGCTCGGGCAGCATCCTGATCAAGTATGGTTATGGTGGATGTATAGTAACCATAACTGACAAGATCGTCACTTAAAACCTGCATGGCCTGGTCCGCGTCAATTGATTTATTGATCGCGTCATTATCAACCATTGCACTTTCGCTTTGGCTGATTGTTTCCCGGATCATGCTCATGATGCCTTTACGTTTTGCAAACCATTGTTTCCGGTATTTTTTTATTTCCGCAATTGCATCGTCTTTGTCTAAAGGTATAAAACGTGTCACCCATCGATATTCAAAATTAAGCCTATTAAGATTATCCAGAATCCCTGGAATACTGGTTCCTGGAAATCCAAGAATTGATACTGTCCGTAAATGATAGTTGCCCAGACGTGGTTCCATACCGCCAATGAGCGGCGTATCAGCCAGGATAGCGTCAAGGTACATTGGGATCTCAGGAACTTTCACTACATGTCTTTTTGGTGAAATACAGGAGTGCAAATATGTTATTGTTTCTTCGTCTGTTAGCGGAGCGGCTTCGGCCATCTGCTCCGCAAACATGTTAAATATCCGGTCTACTTCTGTTGTAAATGTTTTTAGGTGTGCGGCATATGATTCCCGTTCTTTTTCTATATCCCGCCTGATAATATACTTTTCCAGCTTATCGGTACTTTCTGGTGGCGGTAAATATATAATGGTGAAATAAAAATTGCTCTCGTAATGATTGCCGCCGCGAAAGAATTTTTTGCGTTCATCGTCAATCATTGCAGTTACTGGATCTGGAAAAACTGATGAAGGGTACTCTTGACTTTTTACCCTTTGTGCCTCTGCGTAGATTGCCCAACCGCTGGTGAGTCGTTTAAGCACGTTGTTAATTCTAGCGGTTGTGGATACAAGTTCCGCTTTAGTGGCGCTGTCCAGGTCCGGGCCCCTGAAACGGAATGTTTTCTGGAAGGAGCCGTCTTTGTTGAGAACTACACCTGGGGCTATTAGAGCCGCCCAGGGTAGATAATCTGAGAGGCGATCCGGTTTGTTCCGGTACTCTCGGAGATTCAACATATCTATATTTCACCTTCTTTTCAGGTTGAATAGTATGATTTTTGATTTATGTGTCTTTTGAAGCAGTCAAAAAATTGTGGGTCCTTTTTTGTTGCTGCAACTGCTATAACGTGTATAAACAGACATATCGGTATCCCAATCCAAGAATGTAAACCAATTACCATAGCAGCACCTAATGTACCATTTAACAGAGCAATTTGCCGGGGGACACCCCCCAGCAAAATTTGCTCTGTAAGGGACCGATGAATCGGAATTTCATATCCCTTGATCTCGTCCATTTAAATCACCTCACCTCAGAACGGAAGGCCACTGGAAAATCCTAAGAAGTTCAGGAAAAACGACGTTGCACTAAATGCGATTGACAGACCAAAAACGATTTGGAGCATCTTTTTCATACCACCGCCTGCCTCGCCAAAGGCCAGGCCAAGACCGGTTGCCACAATAGCAATTACGCCGATAACTTTTGCCACTGGTCCTGAAATCGAATCAAGGATTTTCTGCAACGGCGTTTCCCAGGGCATACCCGAAGAAGCCGCCATGGTAGCTGTAGCCATGATTATTTGCAGGCAAATAACAGTCAGACAAATACACAAAACCTTCTTTAAAACCGTTGAACTTTTCATCCTATAAAACACTCCTTTTTAATCCGTTATTTGTGTTATAACTGCCTCAATACATATTTTTCTTCCGCTAATCCCTCCACTTCCGCTACTTCCTTGATACGTCTCCCTCCCTGGTAGCGCTCCATGTATATGATGGTGTTGACCGCCTCGGCTATTAGCTCACGCTGGGGGGTGGGTATGGCCTCTTGAATTAGTTGCTCTAACCTGGTGAGCCCCCCTCGGGCGCTATTGGCGTGGACTGTGGCACATCCGCCAGGGTGGCCGGTGTTCCATGCTTTGAGGAGAGTTAGTGCCTCTGGTCCCCGCACCTCACCGACTACAATCCGGTCTGGTCGCAGGCGCATTGTTGCCCGCAGAAGATCATTCATGGACACATGTTCATGGGATCGGAGAAAAACAGTGTCCGGGGCGCTGCATTGTAGTTCCAACGTGTCCTCAATAATAACTATTCTTTCGTTTGTTTTGGCGATTTCATCTAGGACGGCATTGGCCAGGGTTGTTTTCCCGCTGCCTGTACCGCCTACAATCAAGATGTTCTTTTTTTTGTGGACCGATGTAACAATTGCTTCCTTTTGCGCTATGGTCATAATTCCTTGTGTTACATAGTCGTTCAAGCTGAAGATCATGATCGCTTTTTTCCGGATTGTAAACACCGGAGCAGTCACAACCGGCGGGAGTAACCCTTGGAACCGATGGCCGCTGAGGGGAAATTCCGCGCTGATAATGGGGTTTTCGGCGCTGCAGACAGCGCCGGTTGAGCTTGCCACTATGTAGATTACTCGTTCGGCGTTGGCCGGACTGACTACAATTCCTGTGTTAGACCGGCCGGTCCCTAGCCGGTCAACCCAAAGGACGCCGTCCGGATTCAGCATTAGTTCGACCACGTTATCATCATCTAATAGCTCGGCGATATGCGGCCCTAGGGCTGAAGATAGCATCTCAAGCAGTCTTTCTTGGCTGGCATCCTTTTTGCGTCCCGCGTTAATTGTCTTTTCCCTCCTTCTTTTTCCTGGCAGCTTCCCGTTCTTTTAAAACTTTATCACCTTTGTTCTTCCAAGCTGCCGCTTTTTCTGGATTACTTTTGATTGTTTCGGAGATCTCAAGGAGTCCGCCGAGGATGATTCCGCGGTCTGTGTTTGTCAGTTCGGCAATTTCAGCTAAGCCGCCGATTTGGATCAGTTGCCTTGTGCGTTTCTTCCGTTCTTTTTTGCTGATTTTTGCCTTTTGCTCTCGAATCTTTTTTTCGAGAGCTTCTTTTTTGGCCAATAATTTTTCAAGCCTTTCTTTTTCTTGCACTTAAACCACACCTTTTACATTAAATCTGAATCTCCAAAATCATCGAATGGATAGCCGTCGCCCTGCTGTTCCGGGGAAGAGGAAATTTCAAGTTCAACATCTTTTTTCTCTTCGTCCGTTTCATGGTCATGGCCATGGAACGGATCGCTTTGATCATGTTCGTGAACATAATCGTGGTGGTCATCGTCGTAAAATTCTAGGTCCCTTCCGGTGCCTATGACTATTTTGTCAGGTGTTTCTTCCTGCACTTTTATTTCTGTTTTTATTCTCACCTCCCGGATTCTATCACTGGTCTCCGGTGCATCAATCAATCGTTTTGTGAAGTTCCGGTCCTGGTAGTACCGGAGTTTTTTAGCCCTAATAGGAGGGTGACCGGCCACGAAGATAATCTCTTCATCTTCCGGCAGTTGCAGGACCTCGCCAGCTGTTAGCAAGGGCCTGGCTACATGCTGAATGTTGGTACTGACCTTTGGTAGCCAGGGCATGAGCCTGTCACCTTGGTAGTTGCGTGTTTCTATAACCTCAGTTTTTGTTCCAAGCATTTTTGAAATAAACTCTGGCGTTTCTGCATCGTTCGGTGTGTATACGATCCGGACATGGCAGTTGTCAACAATGCTATTGTTCTGGGTGTATGTTTTTTTTAGTTGATTGAGGCTCTGTATAATTAAAAGTGATTTGAGGCCATACCCTGCAATATAAGCTAGGGCCGCTTCAAAGGCGTCTAACCGCCCCAAGGCAGGGAATTCGTCCAAAAGTAGTAGTAACCTTTGCTTATAGCTCTTAACAGGTTTTCCGTCCTTAAATGTCATTTTTTCAGTTAGTCGTCTTACCACCTGGTTCAAAATCATCCTGATCAATGGCCGCACTCGGTTGATGTCACTGGGGGGGACTACTAAATACAGGGATACTGGATCATCATTGTTCATTAAATCGTTGATCGAAAATTCGCTTACTGCTGTGTTATAAGATACTACTGGGTCCCGGTAGAGGCCCAAGAAACTCATGGCCGTTGACAATACGCCGGAGCGTTCGTTTTCCGATTTGTTCAGGAGTTCCCGGGCTGCTTGCGCCACCACCGGGTGAGTTTCCGAATCAACGCCATATATTTCCTTGAATAATCCGGTAGTGTCATGGATAGCCGACATCATTTCCACAAGTGTTTCCTCGAAGCTACGCGACGGATCCGACAGCAGCGATGCAATATCTGTTAGTGTCGCATTAGGCTTTTCGTATTTAAGATGAAGAGCCACGCCGACCAATAAGGCGTGGCCGGTTTTGGACCAGTGGTCCAGCTGGCCGGTCCCTTGCGGGTCCACCAACATGTCGGCAATATTTTGCACGTCCCGGACCTCGTTAACGGTCCTTAACCTGATTTCATCCAGCGGGTTGAACCGGACGGAACTTCCATCACTGCATGTTGGGTCAAACTTTAGTACGCGGTTGCCCAAACATTTTTGCCGAAATCCCGCTGTTATTCCCCAGTTTTCCCCTTTTATGTCCGTGACCAAAACACTATGAGGCCACGTCAGCAGGGTAGGGATGATGATACCGACACCTTTCCCGGAACGTGTTGGAGCCATTACTAAAACGTGCTCAGGCCCATCGTGCCTGAGATATTGTCCGTCTTGAGTAAGGCCAAGTACAACACCCTTGTTGTTTAAAAGTCCCGATTCTTTAATGTCCCTTAATTCTGCCCACCTTGCAGATCCATGGTAGGTGGGATTTTTTTTCTGCCTGGCCCGGTGCAGGGCCATGGCCACAGCTGCAACAACTCCAAGGAGTACCCCGATGTATGTTGCTGTTGAGGCTAAGTCAAATTGTTTTTGGGCGTATACGCCATATTTTAGCCACCAGATTATGAAAAGTGGTGGGTAAATCGGCGTATTACCCCATACAGTCCAGGGTTGGCCGAGCTGGGGAGGATACCCCAGCAATGCGGCCACCCACTGGGTAGATACCCACATGCCAAGAATTATGATCGTGATAATGCACAGACTGGGAAGTATCAGGAATTTTGTCGGTTTCATGGTTTATATGGCGCTAGGACAAAATCTTTCTGTACAAATAGATTGAACCTGTAGCCCGGTCTTATCTCGATAGTTGGCTGGATGTTCAGATTCTTTTCGGTCGCTTTTGCGCCGACATTCGCGATGTTTTCAGCCGCGCCCTGAGCAGCTAAGTGTTCGTAGGAATCATCATCCGGGTCCCCGGTAGCTACTTTTGCGCCAGCGGATAAGACGCTTGTTACTAACGCTCCGGAGATTAGTTTACCCCAGTGGTTGTTAACTTTGTCTTTGAATCCGGCATAACCGCCCTGGTCGATACCGGTCATGTTTTCCAAATCGAGTGACTTCCCGTTGGGGTAAATTAGACGTGTCCAGACTGTCATTACCCGATTTTGGCCATATTGTATTTTACTATCGTATACGCCGATTATCCGGGTCCCTTGTGGGATAAGTAAATGCTTGCCGGTAACGGTATCATATACATTTTCCCGGACTTGTGCTGTGATGTATCCGGGAAGATCGCTGTTTACCCCAGTGATCAGTACCGCCGGAATAATGGTTCCGGCTTTGATCTCGTATTTGGAGATAGGTGCTTGAATTGAAGACTTTGCATAAAAGCCGGTGTTATGATTAGCAGCCATAAACTCCCGTTTTTCGTCCTGGGGATGTTTTTGTTGCTCCATCATTCCTATTTGGTTGTTTAGTGCCATTGCGTCCAGATATGGATCGTAGTTTGTACTGTTTTGTGTGGCCACCGGTTGTTCAGATGCCTTAGCAACATTGAAGCGGATCGGGCTTTTACGTATTTCGTTCTGTTGTTCATATGCACTATTATCATACGGCTGGTCTTCCTCATTCACAAACCGAGGTTCCGGCACAACATATGTGGGGCCGGATCCGGGATATCCGTATCCGCTGTAATCGCCGTACTGATTATATCCGGATCCAGGCAATACTGGTGTTGGCGGTCCAAGCTGTGGGTAGTTACCGGTGTTCTTCTGATTGTAAGTGCTTGGCATTTCGGTAATTTGCTCCGGTGTTACCTGATAGGTTGGTTGTTCCTGTGTTTGAGCAGTTGTTACTGCTTTTTTTTGTTTAGGAGAAAATGCCATCAAGATTCCAAACGCGAACAGACTACCGACAATTGCAGCCGTAATCATTACGGTCCGCTTATTGAAGGTTGTTCCCGACGGCGCTTCGGCCCGTAATGGGCCTACAACCGGTGCTGGATCTGTTTTGAGAGGAAGATCCTCAAACCTATTTTCCTCCATTATTGCAACCCTCCCTTATATAGTTGTTCGTTGATTATAATCACTTTATCTTTGCCGCAGCGTAACTCTGCCTGTGCAAATATCCGGTCAACAATGTAATAGTTGTTCTTAACCCGGTAATTGACCAGGTGCAGTTCTTTCCCATTTTTGATAAAGAGGGCGGGGGCTTCACTGCTGGACATAGTTTCGGGCATTTGGATGTAGGTTTTTTGACCATCGTCAAAGACCATCTTTGGTTTCCAGCTGTAGTTACGACCTTTAATTCTGTACTTAAAGTTAATTGCTTCAACAGTAAAAGTTCCTGTTGTTTCCTCTTCAATTTTCTTTTCCTCTTGCTGCTTGCGGAGGAATGCAGCCCTTTCGTCTTGTGGGTAGACCCATTTTATTATCGGGGTGTACCAATTACCTGATTGTAATTGTAAATGATATACATGACGATCTGTGTTGATTACGAGGTTGGTTTTTAATTCGGGTTTTAAAGCCTTTATATAGATATGGTTTCGTTCATTCTCGCCGGCCCCGGATCTCTCTTGATCTATAATCCACCGGGCGGTGTCGCCACCACCAATGTACAAAACTTCTTCTCCTGGTTGTAATTGTACATCAGTTATATGTTGAACCGTACAGTAGACTTTATAAATCTGGTTTTCGACATATGTGTATGTAATAGCAGCTTGAGTGGTGATTGCTTCCGTTACATCTTGTGTGTTTTCTTTGACTGTATTTTGGACCACTTTTTTTTCTTCTTTGTTTTCTTCCGGTTCTTCTTCTTTTTCTTTTCTAGGTTCTTCGATAGTTACGTTGACAGGTTTTGGTTCCTTCGGTCCTTCAACCATGTATGGTTGAGGGCTGACGTTGACAACCGTTGCTTTTGATGGTTCTTGAAGAGGGGTGTCCTGGGCCAATCCTGCGGTAATGGCAATGCTAATAATACCAATAACCAGGGCTATCATCTTTAAAGGTTTTTTCATTTTTTCTTTGCCTCCTTATAGTTCTTTTGACCATGAAAAATCTTTAATATATAACCCTAATGGGTTTATCAGTAAATCTTTTTCCGTTTTTGGCGGCGTGAAGTCAATTGTAAAAAGTCCAGTCATTAAATACTGTTCTTGCAAAGCTCCCTCTGCTCCAAAAACAGATTCTTTCCATCTGACTTGGTATGTATCTTTTGTCATTTGCACTATGACATTTACTTCTACTTGTATTGTTTGCTTTCCTATCTTCATCATCGGGTTATCTTGTTGCAGTAGGGCGTTCATTTTTTGTGCAGCCCCTTGTCGTAAGAAAGCGTAGACGTTAAGCCAATTTTGCTTTGCGACAACCGGATCCAAAGGTATGCTTCGGGCCTTTAAGACAATTTGAGATATAAAATATTTTATTTGTGCTTCGGATGGGACGTAATTTGCTTCTTTTGCAGGTCCGATTGCCTTAACCGTACCATCTGAATTCACTTCAACCACATAGGGCGTCACTATTGATTTAGAACTTTGATATATTAGACCTATAGTAGTGATAATCCACCCTATGATTGCAAATAACGCAAATAGTCGCCAATTATATGCTTGCACCCGCGCTGAGCCAATCCGATTGTCCCACTCTTCTTTTGCCCTGTCATATGGATTTACTACATCCTCGATGGGTTTATAATTTTGCGGTGGTTGGTTGAATTCTTTGACGTTCAAATATTGACCATCTCCTTAAACCATATTTTCAACTCCTTATATTATTTTTCGCTTCGCTGTTTCTTCTCAACAATCACCTCCAAAATTCAAATAAAAAATTGACAATATAATAATATCAATGGTGGGTTAAATAATCAATTTTTTCATCGGAAATCATGGAAAATATAGCATGGTTTGATATAATATTTGTATGAAAATGCATAATATAGCAAAACATAATTCGACAATATTCTTCTTATGCATTTTTATGCCGTTGCTTCTTTGTTCCGAGGCAATGGCTTTCACTGTTTCTTCTCCTTTTGGGTGGCGAATTCACCCGATAAAAAAACGGTTGATGTTTCATACTGGTGTCGATATTCCTATTAAATACGGTACTCCTATTGTAGCCATATTTGATGGAACTGTGGTTTTCTCCGGCCCACGAAATGGATACGGGAACACGGTCATTTTGAAACATATTGGTAACAAATATACTCTATATGCACATTGTTCGTGCTTGTTTGTTAGGCGTGGGCAACGCGTCAAAGCCGAAGAAATAATAGCTCTCTCCGGAAACAGTGGTTTATCAATCGGCCCTCATTTGCATCTTGAGTATTGGGTTAATGGCCGGTATGTAGATCCGATGGAGATATGGCAAAAAAATAAACGGCCACTCTTGGAGCTTCCCTTTCCTAATTGCCGCAAAATGAGCAGCGGAGAAATTGTCAAGGCCGGAGCGTAGCGTAGCCGCTGGTTGCCTTGACAATTTCGGAGCGCGAATTACAATATGCATGATGAAAGGGAAGGCCGTTTAAGCTGGATACGTAGGAAGAAGGCAATGCCTAAAATTCCGACCATACGGGCAGAAAATGGAAGGC
>ENA-UPSB01002305-UPSB01002305.1-bioreactor-metagenome-genome-assembly--contig:-NODE-2305-length-18312-cov-22.593964_pt1 | contig 18312 bp, 15 predicted proteins | sample MGYA00238182_ERZ773286 | MGnify/ENA primary metagenome ERZ773286 (study PRJEB29026, sample SAMN07631240) | bioreactor metagenome | isolation source: Switchgrass digestor | place: USA: Dartmouth... | reverse complement strand
CCAGGCCGAAGTCGCTAGCGGCGCGTGCGAGCTTCGATGGGGACGTGGTTAACCTCGTTGTTACATAGTGCGCGCGAGCCAACTCGCGAGGATATGCTGGTCTCGCAGCCACCCGGCAATGCCGTCCGTGATCGCCCGCGCGGCTTTCGTCTGAAACCCCTCGTCTCTAAGCAGCCTCTCCTCATCTTCGTTGGATATGAAGGCCAACTCGATAAGGGCGGCCGGCATTTTCGTGTGGCGCAGGACATAGAACCCAGCGTCCTTGACCCCTCGGTCCACAAGCCCGGTTGCGCGGACAAGGGGCACGTGTATGGCCGCTGCGAGCTTCCTGCCTGGGTCGCTCGTCCTGTAGTAGTACGCCTCCGTGCCACGGGCGCTATCGCTACCAGCGGAGTTGCAGTGAATGGACACGAACGCTGCGACTTCAGCGTTGTTGGCTCTCATCACGCGCGTTCTGAGGGGCACCGAGGCGTCTTTCGTCCTCGTGAGAATGACACCGATTCCCCCGTTCCGGAGCAGTGCTGCGACCCTCGCTGCCACGGCGAGATTGATGTCGGCCTCGCGCGTCCCGGCTCTCCCAACCGCTCCCGGATCATCCCCACCGTGCTAGTGGCCAGGGTCGAGGCACACAGCCGTCGTTCCCCTGAGCATCCGGCATCACCCCCAAAGCTCGTGTTACGTTGATGCTAGCGCGTCACATGTCTTGTGACGCCGCGGCACCCTTGTTCCAAATATCCTTGGACCCTTAGCCCGCAGTCGCGGCGATCCCGCATCGCCAACGCTAACGTATGCATGTGCCACTCGGGCTGTGACGCTTGCGGTCCGCTCCGCGTAGATTATGGAGGAGAAGTCGGGGCCAGGTGGGCGGCGCCCATCCGCTCCGTCACGAGTCATTTCGTTTCCTCGACTGGGGTCTCCGCCGGGCGCTCAGGAGGGGTGGGAAGGATGGAGAACGGGGTAACGATAGGGTACGATCTCAACGTTCATGATGCAGGACTCATCCCGCTAGTGATCGTGATCGTGCAATACCTCAAGAGGTACGTCGACAAGAGATGGGTGCCTCTTCTGCCGTTTCCGGTAAGCGCCGCGCTCTCGGCGCTCGTCGTCATCGGCTCCGCCGGCGAATGGCCGGGCTGGCCCGCGTTCCTCGCGCAGACCGCGGTGGAAACGTTGAAGGTGGCGTTCGCGGCCATGGGCTTGTTCAAGATATACTGGACCACGGTGCTCGGCAATTGATGCCGCCGCTCGGGATGGGAGACCCCGTCCGACAGCAGCCGCTTTGTTCCGGGAGACAACCATCGCTCCTGAAATTGGCGTGAGGATGGTGCCAGGACGGCTGGAGGCTGCTGTGAGCGCGGCGCGAGGAGGGGGCTGTGTCCGGCGCGGCACCGAGCGTGGCCGGGCGGAAGGCGCCGGAAAGTCATACACGCGAGAAGAGGGGGTGATGTCGTGCTGTCGCCGATTGTCAAGAAGTGGCTCCCGTGGGTGATCGCGATAATTCTCGCAGGGCTTGCCGTGTTTGCAGGAATCAAGTGGTACGAGCGTGACCGCTTGTTGCGTGAGGCCCTCAAGGCCAATGAAAAGGTGGAGCAGGCGATGAAAGACGTGGCGTCAGTGGAGGAGCAGCTGAGACTCATCAAGGAGGAGATGAAGAAGCTCGACGAAAAGCAAGCTGAGATAGATGCGAGGGTGCGAGAACGCGACAAGGTCCTCGAGGAACTCGAAAGGAGGACGCGACAATGAGGCAGCTACGACGTCTTCTGGTAATGGCGGGGGTGATCGCGCTCACGTTCGTGGCCTGTAGTGGGTCCGGCTTTGCGCAAAACTTGACGTATGCGGCGGGTCCGGCCGATGTGGCGATCGGGATCGCCACCCATCCTGGTGAAGTGCTCGCGTGCGCAGCAATTGTGGAGCAATCCGATGCAGGAGTAAACGCACAGGTAGCGGACGATACACCTGCGGTCAAAGAAGAAGGGCCGCCCGTCTCCGCGGCGTCATCCGATGAACCGGATGGTCCGGACGGCGCGAGTTCCCCTTCGACCGGCCCGGCGGGTGCGACCTCAAAACCCGGCCCAGCGCAGGGCGCCGAGGTTCCCGGGACGTACGCGGAGCTAAAGGACTTGTATCTCAAGGCGCTTCAGAGGATCGTCGAGCTGGAGACGGCGCTTCAGGACGCGCTCGACCTCGCGCGCGGCTATCGCTCGGACTGGGAGGAAGAGCGAGCCTTGGCTGAAGCCCGGAAAGCCGAGGCCGAGCAGGCGCTCGAGGCTGCCAAGACCCTCCAAGACCTCGTGAACGAGATGAAGGACATCATAAACAAGCAGCACGACATCATCATGAAGCTAACGGAAGTGAAGCCGACGTCAGTCGGTTTCACGGCCGGGGTATCCATCCAGCGGGCGGTCCTCGCACCTGACAAGGTCTCGTACGCACCCGGTTTCACCGTCGGCATCATTGTGTTTCCGTGAGGAGACCGCAGTCCTGGGCAGGTACACTAAGCAGCCGTCCATGGCGGCCAGCTGTCGCCGCCATCGAGAAGGTGAAAGTAGCAGCCGGCTGCTGGCCTACCGTGCCGGACTTCAAGCAAGCGGGGCTCGCTCGGGCGCCGTCGCCAGCAGAGCAGCGGCGGCCTCGCGCAGCGTGATGAGGCGCGCGGTTCCCCCGGCCGGCGATCGCTCGCATGTGGCCGCAAGGCACCTCAGCCGCCGCTATCCAGCTTCCTGGCGCTGGACTCTCTGACCGTGAGAGTGAGCGGAAAGAGGACGTGCCGCTCGGCAGGGGTCTGCCTCTCGATGAGCTTGATGAGGAGTTCTGCCGCCGCCTGCCCTAGGCGGTATATGGGCTGCGTGACCGTGGTAAGGGCCGGGGTTACGTACGCGCCGAGGGCTATGCCGTCGAATCCTACCACCGAAAGATCCTGCGGAACCCTGAACCCACGCTGCCTGGCGGCGCTTATTGCCCCGATAGCCATCATGTCATTTGAGGCGAAGACCGCTGTGACGCCCGGGCTTCGGTCGAGGATGTCCATCATGGCGCGGTATCCGCCGGGTTCGGTGAAATCCCCCTGTGCGACGTGCGACTCGTCATAAGGGATGCCGTGGCGCTGGAGCGCGGCGCGGTATCCCTCCAGCCGGCGGAACGTGGCGGTCTGGTCCGGCGGCCCTGCTATGCAGGCTATGTCCCTGTGGCCGAGGCTGACGAGATGGTCCACCGCTAACTCCACGCCTGCCTCGTTGTCACCGTCGACCCAGCACACATCGCTGTTGCGCCCGGGGTTGCCCAGGAAAACGAAGGGGATGTCGCGCTCCTTCAGGAAGTCCACCCGCTCGTCGGTGACCCTTGGCTCGGTGAGGATGAGCCCGTCTACTCGATGAGAGCTGACGATCTTCGTGAATGCGGTGTTGCCGGCCGGCTCATCCTGCGATGCCCTGGGGCTGGACAGCAGGATCGAAAACCCCTTGGTAATGGCATAATCCCCTATTCCCCCTACGAACTCCAGGAAGAAAGGGTCGGAGAGGGAGCGTGGCGCGAACGGGATGACCAGGCCGATGACGTTGGTTCGACGCTTTGCAAGACCGCTCGCGGCAGAGTGGGGGTGATAGTTGAGCTCACGCGCGAGCTGCTGGACCCTGGCACGCGTCTCCTTGCTTACACGCGGGTCGCCTGCGAGGGCTCTCGATACTGTTGACTTGGAGATCTTTAGCCACTGGGCAAGGTCCTGCATGGTGACAGGCACGTCGTCATCCTCCTCCGGTGTGGCGCCAGCCTGGGTCGACGACGCCCGATCCGCCCCTCGATCCACCCGTCGCTCCCGGCTGCAACCGGTTGTATTCCAAACCCACTCCTTCGCGTTTGTTTCCGCAATTCCTCTTTCGCATGATCATAGTCGACTACCTCTCGCAGTGCAAGGTTGCGGAACCCTTCCCGCCACGCCATCCTACGCCCCGCCACGCTGTCCGCCCGCCGCACTGCGCGAACGCTTACCGGCTTGCCGCCGGAGGGCCTGGCGTCAAGATCCCCCAAGAGCCCGGCTGCGGAACCTCCTTGGGGCCTGCAGGCCGGCCGTGCCATCCAGTGCCGGCTCGGTGCAGGCAGGAACGGTTCCGCATATGATAGGTCCGGGTATGAGTCGGGCTGGAAGCGAGGGGGTGGCGTTGAGCCATGGACGTGAAGCGGCCGGTTGCGTTCAAACGTGGCGACTCGGGCCCGTTCATTGCCGATGCCCAGGAGATGCTTGCCAAGCTGGGATTCGACCCGGGAGGCCCTGAGGGCGTGTTTGTGTCCAAGACGGAGGACGCAGTGAGGGCTTTTCAGCGGGAATACGGGCTCGAGGTCACAGGTGTGCTGGACTGCGTGACGCTGAAGCTCCTGTATGAGGAGGTCGATCCAGAGAATTACCCATCGGTGCTGATGGAAGGACCCGTCGAGCAAGCAGGGCCGGCGGACGCGTCTCCCCCGGGCCAGTCTTCACAAGGTAGGTTTCGGTCGGGCCTGGAGGCCGCGGCAGGGGGACGGACGATAGTGATCAGCGTTGGGGAGCGTGCCCTCGGCCTCTACGAGGGTGACCGTCTCGTGCGACGGTACCCGGTGGCCATCGGCAAACCCTCGACTCCGACGCCCGTCGGGACCCACAGGATCCTCGAAAAGATCATGTACCCGGGCGGTGGCCTCGGCACCCGGTGGATGGCGTTCACGTATCAGATGCACGGGATCCATGGCACCAACCACCCGGAGCTCATCGGGCAAGCGGTTTCAAACGGTTGCGTGAGAATGCACAACGAACATGTCGAGGAGCTCTATGACCTTGTGGACGTAGGCACCCCGGTCATTGTCATCGGGGGCCCGCTAAGTTCATGGCCATCCTTGGGAAAAGCCCAGCCTCCGGTGTCATCGGGGGCGGCGGACGGGCACGGACACGCATCTGAGCATGGCGGGCCTGGCAACCGACCTGAAAGCGGCCAGCTAGGTGGCACGCCGGGCGGCGAGGGGCCGTGGGGGCTCGCGAATCCGGGCTCAGCCCGCCCCAAGGATCCCCTGGGGACCTCGGGCCGCACATACGTCGTGCAGTCAGGGGACAGCCTCTGGTCCATCGCCCGGCGATTCGGCACCACAGTGGACGCGATCGCGGCCGCGAACAATCTGGTTAACCCAGACCTCATCTATCCAGGGGACGTGTTGCATCTGCCGTGACCCAGGAGGTGCGAGCGGACCAGGTCCCCGTCTCCGTCCTAGTCCCCGTGCCCGGCCCCTGGGCCGGGCACGGGACAGGGGCCAGGCACGGAGACGGTCCTCTCGCGCCGGGTCGCGCCCCACGCGTCATCCTCGCGCGGTCAGGCCTCTATCGAGCGGCTCTCATCTGTATGGTCCTCAGTCTGTTCAGAGCGGCGGCGATCTCGATGGGCCGGGCGAGAGAGTAATCACCGTGAATGAACGGGGCCACGACATCCATTCCCCGCGAGGCGACCTCCTGCTCAAGCCTCCCGATGAGCTCGGCGACGGTGGACCTGCCGTCGAGGAGGTGCGTTTCCAGATAACGGAGGGCGTCCGCGATGAACCTTGTCTGGCCCGGGTCCACGACTTGCTCCACGTTACGCAGGTCGATCTCTTCGCGGCCGAGCATGATGGCGTCGGTTCCCCGCGCCTTCGTTTTCGTGGAGCGGCGGTCGCCCGCCCTTGCAAAACCGAGCGACACCGGCACTCTGCCGGCAACGCGCAGGTGCGCGGCGCCGCCCTCGAACGCGCGCCCGGTCGGAAAACGGGCGGCCACTTCACGTGCGCGTCCCGTCACGTCCACAGGCTTGTACTCGTCCATCATGATCACGGTGTCCGCCACGTCGAGGTAGTCCCCAGACCCGCCCAACACAAGCACGGTCGAGATCCCGTCCTCCGCGAGGCTCCGCACGCGATCGATGAACGGCGTGATGGGCTCCTTATCCTTGGTCACCAGCGCCTGCATGCGCCGATCGCGGATCATGAAGTTCGTCGCCGACGTGTCCTCGTCCAGTAACAGCACCTTTGCGCCGATCTCAACGGCCTCCACAATGTTCGCGGCCTGGGACGTGCTGCCGCTGGCGTTCTCAGTGGAGAAACGCCGCGTGTCCGCGCCGAATGGAAGGTCGGCGATGAAGAAACTGATGTCGTCCTCGGTCACGGCGCGCCCATCCTCTGCCCTGATCTTCACGGCAAAGGAGGACGTCACCGCCAGCTCGCGGCCGTCGCCGGGGATGTGGTTGTACACGCCGCGTTCTATGGCCCGAAGGAGCGTCGACTTACCGTGGTATCCGCCGCCCACGATGAGCGTCACGCCACGCGGGACTCCCATGCCGCGCACCGTGCCGCGGTTTGGGAGCGTGACCTCCAGCTCGAGGGAGGGCGGGGACTCGAACGGCACCACGTTGCCCCGATCGAGTGGGCGCTCGTCGACGCCGCTCCGGCGGGGGAGGATGGCTCCGTTCGCCAGGAACGCCACGATTCCGAGGTCGTCGAGGGCGTTGCGCAGAGCATCGGCGTCTTCGGCTGCCATGAGATGTTGCCGGAGGGCTGCGGTCTCGACGGCGGACATGGACGCGAACAGAAGCGCCTCCTGGACCAGCCTGGGGAGGGCGCGGCAGATGAGGTCCTCGGCCGCGCCGCCAAGGATGGTGCGCCCAGCTGCGGGGAGCCCCACCGTAAAACGCGCCTCCACAGCGTTCTCGTCGACGAGGACCGAGTTGCGCGCGAGGATCTCTTGTCCGGGCCGGGCCATGTGGATGCGGTCTCGTCCCTGTGATGCCGCGGACGCGAGCCCCGCGAGGCTGCTGAAGCGGCGGCTGAGGAAATCCCCCAACGCGACTCGGCGCGTGGGCGTCAAGAGGGCCCACGCTGGAAACCGCGCCACGCTCTGCGGGACGCGGACCCTGAACCTACTGGGCGGGGCGAACGGATCGGCTTGGACGTGGTCGACGTACAAGTCGAACCCAGGGAACTTGTACTGCCCTCGGATGTCCTGGTAGGCCTTGTAGCCGCGATGGTCGATGCGGCGAAGGATCGATGCGAGCTCCGTGTGTGTCGAAAGAGTTTCCAAGCGAAGACCACCTCCGCCTAGATCATAGCACAATCATAGCATTACCTGCCTGCGCAGTCAGTACGCGGTAGGCCCTGCACTACTCAATCCGCTGGATGGCCGGTTGGCATTCTCGGAATCAAAAGGAGGAATTGGGGGGCGACTGTCGAATAATCCAATCGGATCCTGAAACGTTCAAGTAGACGGGGCGTTGAAAGGCATCCACATGAAATGGCCTGATCCGCGCAGATGCGTCCGGAGTCTGTGCGGACGGCAAGGGGACTGCAGGTTCGGTGACTGTAACGATTAAGGACATCGCCAGGATCGTGGGGGTGTCCCCCACGGCGGTTTCGCGAGCGCTCAACGGCCACCGTGACATAGGCGAGGAGACGCGTGCGAAGATCAAGCGCGTGGCCCAGGAGCTTGGATACCGCCGCAACGCCATCGCCCGCGGCCTCGTCACCAAAAGGACCGACACGATCGGCCTCTTCGTGCTGGGAAGGGGTGCCACCGGATTTGGCGACCCGTTCGCGTATGAGGTTATCCTCGGTGTCATGGACACGGTCAGCTCTGGCGGTTACGACCTTGTGCTCTACGGTATTGGAGGCCCATCGCCCGCGAGCGGGCGTCGGCTGGGCGGGCCCTCATGCGCCGGGTCGTACGTCGGAAAGTGCAAGGAGCGGCAGGTAGACGGGGTGATTATGATGGGGCTTCGCACCGATGACCCGCAGTACCGGTCGCTCGGAGAGCTCGATGTTCCCTGCGTGCTCATCGATGTGACGCCGCCCTGTGAGGGGATAGGCTTCGTTGGGTCCGATAACGTTCTCGGGGCGAAGACCGCGACCGAGCACCTCATTTCTCTGGGTCATACGAGGATAGGCATGTTGAACGGGCACGCGTACGCCACGGTAAGCGCCGAACGGCTTGAAGGGTACAAGATCGCCCTCATGAACGCGGGGATACCGTACAACCCGGCCTTGGTCTTCGAGGGAGACTTCTCGGGTGAGAGTGGGGGGCGGGCGGCCAGGTACTTCATGGCGCTCTCGAACGATGTGCGTCCGACCGCTGTCGTAGCGGCGAGCGACGTAATGGCCATCGGACTCGTCCAGGCACTGAAGGGCATGGGGATCGCGGTTCCGCAGGACGTGTCCGTGGTCGGGTTCGACGACATCCCGAGCGCGTCCCACGTGGATCCCCCGCTCACCACAGTGCGACAGGCGCGCTATGATCTCGGCGCAACGGCGGCGAGGATGGTGCTGGAGCGCCTGGCCGACGGCAGCCGGTCTCCGAAGGCTTTCCCTCATCCCGGATTCCGGCTCGCGACGAACCTCGTCGTGAGGGGCTCTACGGCGCCGCCCCGGAGTTAGCAAGGGTGCATTGCATCAAGCCCCGTGTATCTTCCAGGGGGGCACCTTGTTGCGTGAGTCGTACTGGCGAGGGACGTCCCGCGGAGGGTGTCCTGAGCGGTGGGCGTCCTGTCCCGAGGGGTGAAGGCGGCTGGCTGAGCCGGAGGGGCAGGTCGGGGCGTCGACGGACGGCTGGGCGGCCGGGTGCCGCGTGTGGCGCTCCGTGGCTCGTGGGCGGCGACACCGGGGACATCGCGGTTGTAGGCTGCAAGACTGCAAGGAGACATGGGGTCAAACTTTAACGTTGAAGTAGTCATGATTGTACCGGCAGTCAGTGTTGAATTGGCCGTCGGTCATGTCGGGAGATCATGTTCTCTTGGTTTGTGGCCCCTCAATGAGCTTGAGTGAGCATGGGGTGGATGGGCCGCGGACGGATGGGGGGAAGCTGAGGAGTTGCGTATGTTGGATGAGGAATGGTGCATTGTTGAGGATAAGCTCGACATTTCCGGATTCGGCGCGCGGGAGACGGTCTGCGCTTTGGGAAACGGCTATCTTGGTGTGCGGGGCGCTCCGGAGGAGGGCCATCCATCCTCGGGCCCTGCGACGTTCATAGCGGGGGTGTTCGACGCTCCGCCGGGCGGAGTGCCCGAGCTGGTGGTGGTGCCCAACTGGTTGTGTATGCGCGTCTTCATCGACGATGAGGAGTGCACCATGGCGTCCGGGGAGTTGTTGGACTTCAGGAGGACGCTTGACATGCGTTGCGGCGTCCTGGAGCGCGTGGTGAGGTGGCGAGGACGGCGGCACGGGCGCCCTGTCCGTCTGACCTGGCGCCGGATAGTATCCATGGAGGACATCCGCCTCGCGGCGGTGAGCCTCTCCATCGAGCCCGAAGCCGGGGAAGTCGATGTGGTGGTGGGCTCTCGCATCGATGGACGTGTGTCCAATGCCAAGGTAGTGCATCTCGACCTCGTCGAGCAGGGGTGGGACGGGGATGCGAATTACATCGTGACGCGTACACGCTCGTCGGGCATCATGATAGCTCAAGCTCAGATTGTGGCTGCTTCCGTCGGCACGGCCTCGGCCGGCGGGCGCGCGCCGACCCGCCGCAGCGGCGTGACGGCGGAGGACATTGCGGACGGGCCGATGATCACGGTACGGCTTCGCTGTCGTTGCGGCGAGCGCGCCACCATTGAGAAGTATGTGGGCTTTGCCACGTCCATCGATGTTCCTCTGCCTGGCGATGGGTGCACGGGTGTGGCGGCGGGTCCTGACGAACGCCGCGCCCAAGGACACGCGAGTTGTGGCGGCGACACGCGCACCGGGGACGGTGGCGCGGGGAACGCGCTTGCCGCGGCGCTGAGCGCGGCTCGGCGCGGCGCAGCCTGCGGCTTCGCGGGGTTGCTCGAAAGGCACCGCAGGGTATGGCACGACATATGGGACAGGTGCGATATCGTCATCGAGGGTGACGAGTTCGCCCAACGGGCCGTGCGCTTTGCCATATTCCAAATGGTGCAGGCCGCGCCGCGCCACACGGATCGTGTGAGCATAGGAGCCCGGGGCCTATCTGGCGAGGGCTATAGAGGCCACGTCTTCTGGGACACGGAGACCTTTGTGGTACCGTTCTTCACCTTCACCTTGCCGGACGTCGCGCGCAACATCCTGGGCTACAGGTATCACACCTTGCCAGCGGCCCGGAAGAACGCCGCCGCGAAGGGCTATCGCGGCGCGATGTTCGCGTGGGAGAGCGCCGATACGGGCGAGGAAGCCACACCTCCGTGGGGCGATCCCAATCCCGAGACAGGCGAAAGGCGGCGGATCCTCTGCGGTGACCTTGAGCATCACATCACGGCAGATGTCGCTTACGCCGTGTGGCAGTATTGCGCGGCCACGGCTGACGAGGAGTTTTTCCTGCGCCAGGGCGCGGAGATCCTTATCGAGACCGGTCGGTTCTGGGCGAGCCGCGCGTTCTACAACCCTGCCTTGCAGGCGTACGAGATCCTGCATGTCATCGGCCCCGACGAGTACCATGAGGACGTGAACAACAACTTCTACACGAACGCCATGGCACGCTGGAACATCAGGGCCGCGCTAGCCACGAACGAATACCTCAGGGCACGTCATCCTTCTGAGTGGGCCCGTCTTGTGTCCTCCACTGGGATTAGCGAAGAGGAACTTGCCCACATGGCTGACGTTGCCACGCGGCTTGTGTGCGGCCGCACCGTTGCGGCTTTCGATGCCGGCCCGGCTGAGGCGGTCCAACGCGCATCTTCAGGGTGCGCTGCAGATTCATGCACGCTTCCACCACCGGGAGTACCTGTGATAGAGCAGTTCGACGGCTTCCACGACCTCGCTGACGTGGAGATCCAGACGGGCGAGGGGACGTTCCGGCCTATGGAGGCCGTCATCGGTCCCGAGAGGCTGGCCGGGTCAAAGGTCGTCAAACAACCGGACGTGCTCATGGCGCTCTACCTTTTGGGAGACGGTATCGTGGCGGACTTCGGCCTTGCTGTCGAGCCCTTGGCGGGCGAGTGCGAGTCGACGCGGGACCGGGAGACCGGCTCGCAGGGCATCGTTAGCCCATCCTGGGCGAGGCTCCAGCGGTGGGGATCCAGGTTCTGGGCTAAGGTCGCTCGAGCGAACTGGGACTACTACGAGCCGCGGACCGACCACGGCTCGTCCCTGAGCTGCGCAATTCATTCCACCCTCGCAAGCAGCCTGGGCCTCGGTGAGCAGTCGTGGCGCTATTTCCTGCGCGCTGTGCGGATCGACCTTGAGGACTCCATGGGCAATGCTGTCAACGGGGTCCACATGGCGACCCAGGGAGGCGTATGGCAAGCCGTGGTGAACGGCTTCGCGGGCATTCATGCGGACGTAAGCGTCCCGCACGAAAGAGGACCACATGCTCACGCGTCTGGATTGGCTCTGTCTCCTGAAGATGTGACGGACCTTGCCCCGTGGGCGTGCGGCTCGCTCAGGGTTGAGCCGCGGTTGCCCCGTCACTGGAGACGACTGTCAGTCCCGTTCGTGTGGCGCGGCACCAAGGTGCGAATGGAGCTGAGAGGCTTGGCTAACGCAGGTGACGCAAGGGATCGGGGCTGAGCGATCGGGAGGGGTCCGGAGGCCGCGGGGCTGGCGGGATTCGGGGCTCTCACCTCGAACGATGCAGGATGGCAGGCTTCGCCAAGGCTGCCGGTACCGGGTGGCTCGGTGGCGAGACATGCAGAGGGGACGGAGCCTGGTGGAAAAGGAGGTGACGCAGGCGGTCACGTCACGGGCGGTCAGAGGGTAAGTCAGAGGGTGAAGGGAAGCCTGTAAACTTGGGTTCACCGGCTCCTGTTAGCTCAAAGGAGGGATAATGACAGAATGAAGAGGTTCGCGGGTGTAGTATTGTGTGCTGTGCTGCTCATGGCGTTGGTCGGAGGAGCCTCGGCGGCCAACAAGGTCACGCTCGTGCTTTCCGGGTGGCAAGCGTCGCCTGAGGAACAGCAGCTCGTGGAAGATGCCCTGAAGGTGTTCGCTCAGAAGTACCCTAACATAGAGGTCAAGTACGAGCCCATCGTTGAGGATTTCCCCACGAAGATCAAGACCATGCTCGCTGCCCGCAACGCTCCGGACGTCTTCTACGTGGACATCTTTTGGGCCCAGCCGCTCATGGAGCGCGGCATGTTGCTCGCTCTCGATCCGTACATGGCGAAGACTGGCACGAGACGGTCTGACTTCGCCGAGACCCTCCTAAACGGCTTCACTTACAATGGAAAGACTTACGGCATCCCGAAGGACTTCAACACGCTCGGCTTGTTCTACAACAAGAAGATGTTCGACGAGGCCAAGATACCATACCCAACGCCCGACTGGACATGGGATGACCTGCGTAATGCTGCGAAAAAACTCACGAAGATAGTGGGTGATCCGGCGAAGGACCGTTACGGAATCTGCCTGCCGGTGGACGCTGCACGCTTTGGCCCGTTCCTCGTGCAGAGCGGCGCCCAGTTTGTGGATAAAACGGGTCGCAAGTGCCTGTTCGCCTCGCCCGAGGGGATAAGGGCGCTTGACTTCTACACGAGTTTCAAGGTGAAGGACAAGTCCGCAGTGATACCCTCAGAGGTCGGCGCGGGCTGGGGCGGCGACGCCTTCGGAAAGGAGCGCGTTGCCATGGTGCTCGAGGGAGGTTGGCTCATTCCATACCTGGACAACAACTTCGCTGACGTCAGGTACGGCGTGTGCGAGCTTCCCAAGGGACCGGCCGGACGGGGCAACATATACTTCACGGTGTCATACAGCGTCGCGGCGAGCTGCAAGTATCCCGACGAAGCGTGGCTGCTCGTAGAACACCTGACCGGTTACGAGAACCAGAAGAAGGTCCTCGAGACCGGCTTTGCCCTGCCAACCAGGGTCGCTCTGGGCGACCATCCGTTCTTCAAGGACAACCCGAACATGGCTGCGATTTTCAAGGGGTATTCCTACTCGATCCCGTGGCAATTCGGCGAGCATGGGGACAAGGTCATGAATGTGCTGAATTCCGCGATTGAGAAGGTGTACCTGAAGAACGAGTCACCCGAGAAGGCGATGAAGGATGCAGCGCAGGAGATCGACGAGATCCTTTCGGAGTAATCGTCCGTAGCGCCCAGCTGCCGCCGCCATCGGCGCCGTCGAGAGGATGAAAACGTCACCCGACTGCCGTTTTCAAAGCAGTCGTCAATGCCAGCCTGCCGCTGGCACCAGCGATGAAAACGGCAACGACCGCCTATACTCGGGATAGGACTGTGCATCACCCCTCTGAGCAGGGCCTCGAGGTTCTGGTGCGTACCCCGGCCGGGTCGGCCGTGACCACCAATGGTCGTGGTCGCCCGCCCGGCCGGGCATAGCCCGTGGCCGACCGCTTAGTATGGGGGCGGGTGACTTTCTGTGACGCGTATCCTTGACGGGGTGGTGAGAACGATGAGTGCCTCGCCCGGTCCAAGGGCTGGCACCGCGTGGTCGCATCTCGCGGCCGTCCTCAGGAAGGAAAGAGTATCCGAGGCCATAACCGGGTACCTGTTTGTGTTGCCATTTCTTGCGGCGGTAGGAACATTCGTTTTCCTGGCCGCAGTATATGCCTTTTACCTAAGCTTTCATAAGTACGACCTCTTTACTCCCCCGGAGTTCGTAGGCCTTGCCAACTACCGAAGGCTTCTCACCGACAGGAACTTCCGAATAGCCCTCCGGAACGTCGCTGTGTACACCGCCGGCGTAGTGCCGACCCAAACGATCGTGGCGATAGCCCTCGCGGTGCTGGCGAACCAGAAACTCAGGCTCCGCGGGTTTTTCCGCTCGGCGTACTACGTCCCGTGCATTACGTCTTCCGTTGCGAGCTCCCTCATCTTCATGTGGCTCTACTACAAGCAAGGCATCATCAACTACATCCTGTCGCTCCTGGGCCTTCCGTCCAATATAGACTGGCTGGGGAACCCATCTACCGCTCTCCCCGCCATCATGACGCTGGTTGTCTGGACGACCTCCGCGTACTTCATGGTGGTGTTCCTCGCGGCGTTACAGGACATCCCAACGAGTGTGTCCGAGGCGGCGAAGATCGATGGCGCGACTTCTTGGCAGAGTTTCCGGTACGTGACGCTCCCATTGCTTCGCCCGAGCATATTCCTGGTAGTCGTGCTCGGGACAATCGGGTGCATGCAAGTGTTTGACCAGGTGTACATCATGACGCGGGGCGGACCGCTCAAATCAACGATGTCCATCGTCTACCTGGTGTACACGGAGGCATTCGGCGACCTCAGGTTCGGTTACGGGGCCGCCATGGCGTTCGCCCTTTTCGCGGTGATATTCGTGCTCACTCTCATTCAGAGGAAGTTCCTCGACGTCAGGATAGAGTACTAGCGGCGCGTCAAGATAGACTTCTAACGGGCGCACGCGCCAAAGATGGCGCGCACGCCCCTAGAGTCTGGCGAGCGATCTTGCATGTGGAGGAGATGTAAGGAGATGGCGACGCGATATGACGCGGGGCGCGGCGATGGGATGGTGACGCGACGCGGCGCGGCGCGCGGCGAGGTTCTCGCGGGGTCGTTCCACGTTCGGGCCCGCCAGATGCGTAGATGGCGCGCGTTTGCGGGCAAAGTGAAGGTCGTTGGGGTCTATGTTGTCGCGATGCTTGTCGCCGTCGTTACCTTGGCACCATTCGCCTTCACCATATCCGCATCGTTCAAAACCCTTTCCGAGGTCCTTGATTGGCCCCCGTCATTCATTCCTTCAAGGTTCACCTTGGACAACTACAGAGCGGTATGGACGATCTCACCCCTATTCCCGAGATGGCTCTTGAACAGCGCGCTTGCGTCCGGGATCACGGTATTGACGAACGTGTTCTTCTGTTCACTTGCCGGCTACGCATTCGCGCGCCTGCGCTTCCCAGGGCGGGACGCGATATTCATGGCGACCCTCGGCACCCTCATGATTCCCAGCCAGATCACGCTCATCCCGCGCTATATCATCGTTCACCGCCTGGGGCTCATTGACTCTCTTGCCGGCCTTGTCCTACCAGACGTGGCGCGTGTCTTTGGCGTGTTTCTGATGGTCCAATTCATACGAGCCATTCCGAAGGAACTCGAAGAGGCTGCGAAGACCGACGGGTGCTCGCGGTTCGCCACGTACGTCCACGTCGTGTTGCCGCTCTGCAGGCCCGTGATCGCGGCGCTTGCTATCTTTACGTTCCAAGGGACGTGGAACGACTTTACCTGGCCCCTTGTGGTGTTGAATTCTCCTGAGAATTTCACCCTCGCTCTCGGCCTGAATTACCTTCGCGGGCAGTATTACACCTTCTGGCACCTGGTGCTGACAGGGTCGCTCTTCAACATCGTTCCGATGCTTATCATCTTCCTCGTCTTCCAGCGGTATTTCGTACAAGGCATCACCATGTCAGGGCTCCGAAGCTAAGGGGGAGGGGAGGGGGAGGGGGAGGGGGCCAAGGGCAGCAGCCTGCACGGGACGACCACCCCAGGAACGCCTAGGAATGCCGAACCGAATGCGGGAGAGGCGAACTCCGGTCGCTCGCTTCAGGCCGCCCCGTCCCTCAGTCTGTGTGTGGTGGGCGCCATCTATGAGCCCGCCCCCGGTACGAGCCTGTGGTGTGAGCCTGCGGTGCTAGCCTGCGGCGTTTCGAAAGGACACGAGCCTGCCGGGCGCCAGCGCCGTCTCGCCTAGCGTTCGGCGGCGTCCTCCCCTTGACCGCTGGCCTGGATTCCCCCCGCCTCGACTCGGATGACGCTGGAGACCTCCTTGACCACCGGGAGCGTCCGGATGGACGCCAATGCGGAACGCAAATTCATCTCCTTCACGAAGTGTGTTATGAAGACGAGTCCAACCACGGGTGAGCCGGTTCCCTTTTGAATCACTGATTCAAGGCTCACGTGGTTGTCTCCGAAGGCCTTTGCGATCATCGCCAGCACGCCTGGCCTGTCCACGACCTGCAGCCGGATATAGTAGCGGGTTTCGATGTCCTCCATTCGTTTCACGTTGAGTCGGCCGCCCCAGGGCTTAAAGACCTCAGGGCGGTAGTGGCGGCCATTGTGGGAGAGCCCCCGCGCCACGTCCATGATGTCGGCTATCACGGCGCTCGCCGTCGGACCCGCGCCAGCTCCTCTTCCATAGAACATGAGACTGCCGACTGCATTCCCGCGCACGAATATCGCATTGAACGAATCACTGACAGATGCGAGCGGGTGCCAAGTCGGAACGAAGGTGGGATGGACCCTCACCTGAAGACCCTCGCCGTCCAGCTTCGCGATGGCGAGCAACTTGATCTCGTATCCGAGCTCTCTCGCATACTGGATGTCAGTCTTGGAGACTCTGCCGATGCCCTCGGTGTAAACCTGCGCCGGATCTACCTCAACGCCGAAGCCCACCGACGCGAGGATCGCGAGTTTGTAGGCGGCGTCCAACCCATCTACGTCCGACGAGGGATCGCGCTCGGCGTACCCTTTTTGCTGGGCATCAGCAAGCGCCTCTTCGAACTCCCAGCCCTCGCGGGCCATCCTGGTAAGGATGTAGTTCGTCGTGCCGTTGACGATACCGCTGATCTCGCTTATGCGGTTGGAGGCGAGACACTCGTCGAGCGCTTTGATAATGGGAATTCCCGCAGCTACGCTGCCTTCAAACCGAAAGGCAACGCGTGTGCGTTCCGCCATCTCCCATATCTCGCCCCCGTGTTTAGCGACAAGCTCTTTGTTGGCGGTGACAACGTGTTTGCCCCTGGCCAGGGCGGACAACACATACTCCCTGGCCGGATTCACGCCCCCCATGACCTCCACCACGACGTCGATCTCGTCGTCTTCGAGAACCTCGCGGGCCTCTGTGGTCAGCATGTGGGGCTCAAGTCGCACAGAGCGTGGTTTGGCGACATCATTGACCAGGACCTTCTTGACCACTATGGGCACCCCGAGCTTCCTTGCGATGTCGTCATGGTTCTCGGCCAGCACCCGCACCACGCCGCCCCCGACGGTCCCGCATCCGAGCACTCCTATCCTGACTGCGTGCATTTGGTTCATCGTGATACCTCCCTGTGCGGCCTTGGGAAGGGAAGGCGGCTCTTCCCTGGAACCAGCATACATTTTCTCTAATGTAAAGCACTTTCTTAGCGGCGTCAACAAGGAGTTGTCGAGCGACAGCCAAGTAGGAGGCGTGCTACGCGTGTGGATGCGGTACATGAAGCCGGGGTGGCACGTGTGAGGCAGGAAGTCACGCGGGGTGGGAGAGAGGAGGCCGGTGGGCACGCAAGTTGCGCGCAGGGCTGCCCGCCTTGCCCTTCGGACACGGCGCGCGTGCGGCACGTCTCGTTCAGGTGCAGCGCGCGAGATAGCCGGATTCTGCACACCTCGCCACGCAAGCACGGGCAACCCTAGCGCGCCCCGGAAAAGCGGCGAAGACTTGCGGCGCCATACCCAGGGTCTGCTGAGCAGGTCGAGCAAGCACGGAATCCCTTGCAGACTCCCTTGCGGACTCCTCTGCAGACTTCTCTGCGGAGTCCCCTGTCGTTGCGCGACCGGGTCGGTGGGTCGGTGAGGGACGTGTGATTTGCGGAACCGGCCGGGCGAAGAGGCTGATGTCAGTCACAAGTTGCACTCGACGCGCTATGCAGGGAGTCGGTGACGCCGGGACAGGTGACGGACATCAGTCGACCGTCCGCAAGCGTGGCAAAGGGAATTCATCAGGAGAGACCCCTGGCGGACGGCACTCGTCCCCGGCATAGGTGAGGTGTGCGGAACGCATCACGGGGGACGCGTGATGTAGGCAATGGATAGAAGAGGAAGGGTGACCCACATGACCGATTGGCTCCGGACGCGTGACGCCCGGAACGAGAAGAGCGTGAGAGTTGGCGTGGGTCACCCGTCCCTCTGCGAATGTGACGTGGGGAATAGTAACGTCCCGCACGAGTGGTGCATGTCACTCGACCGCCCTTGGGAGTGACACAAAGACCACATGTGTCCAGCCACTTGGCAACCAAGCTGCATTCTCACGAAACGCGGTGCGAGCTTACCCAAAGATGCTGTCCACTCTGCTGTATCTGCTGCGGCCTGCCCGCCACGGCTTACTCATCAGCAACTATGGTGATCTCGAACACGTGCCTCGCGGGGTCGAACCCGCATGCCTCGACGGTTCCCGACACGGGACACACGACACGGCCGCCGAAATCGGGCGCGACCCCAAGGTCCTGGCCCCGGCGAACGCGATCGCCGGGGCGTACCCGTGTTCCCCCAGTGGCTTCGACGGCCACGGTCACGACACGCGAGCCTTCCTCGCACTGCCGGCCGTGCTGCTGTTTCGAACCTTCCCCGTCCGGAGACATGCCACCATGCTCCTTTCACGTTCCGCGCGGCCTGCCCGGCGAGGATGTCCCAAAGAGCGTGGAATTTGAGGTAGCGGCTCCCGGCTCCGTTATGG
>ENA-UPSB01002303-UPSB01002303.1-bioreactor-metagenome-genome-assembly--contig:-NODE-2303-length-18338-cov-14.402888_pt1 | contig 18338 bp, 21 predicted proteins | sample MGYA00238182_ERZ773286 | MGnify/ENA primary metagenome ERZ773286 (study PRJEB29026, sample SAMN07631240) | bioreactor metagenome | isolation source: Switchgrass digestor | place: USA: Dartmouth... | reverse complement strand
GTGAAAAATGGTAAAAAGCAATATCGTCTCGCATTTCACTTCTTGCAATCTTGTTTATAAGGAGGAAGTTCAATGAAAGTGCTAAAAATACCCGAGGTAAATCTTGAGGATGAAGAACTAAAGTTAGCCTTAGTTATCAAGCTTTTAGAAGAAGGGAAAGTATCTTTGGGTAAGGCGGCTGAGATAGCGGGTTTTTCTGAAAGGTCTTTTGCTGAGCTCCTTTTGAAAAAAGGGATATCGCCGGTAATTTTTGAAGATATAGACCTGGATAAAGAGTTCCGAAATGTCTGAACGATGTGTCGTTGACACTTCGTGCTTGATAGTTCTGGATAAAGTAGGACTGTTATCCCTTCTTTGTAAGCTTTATGAAAAGGTTTATGTCTCTCAAGGGGTAGTTACCGAGTTTGGATTAAGCCCCCTTATCCCGTGTGCTGAGATAGTTAGTGTTTGCTCAAAGTTAACAAGAGACTTATTGAAAGCTCTTATAAAATTGTTTTGGAGCTAAAGAAGATTGGTTTTGTAGTAGAGTACGAAGTCTCCCGTATTCCTGATGAGGAAAGAAGAGAGAAAAGCGTCAAGCAAAAAGGCACGGCGCCACATTGAAGGTACGAGTAGAAAACCCTGTCCTGTGGTTAATGGAGGTGACTAAAGATGAAGAATAAGGAGATGACCCCAGTAGAGATTAGAAGCCGCGGATTAAAGGCTCTAGCTGAGACTCTTGGACCCGTTGGAATGGTGCGTTTTCTCCAGCAATTTGATACCGGAAGCGGAGATTATACACGAGAAAGAGAGCAGTGGCTGGGGAAACCTACAGTTCAACAAATTGCAGAGGAGATCAAGAAATCTCGAAATGAACGGACAGCTGAGTGATGAGTAATGAGTAATGAGTAATGTGTGAGGAGTAAAAAATGACTGTTAGATTTAAACCATCTATAATGTCAGCCGGGAATTTGCTTGCATCACAATTGCTCCTACAAGTTGTAGGGCCTTTAATAAGCTTATTAGTTGTGAGATATCTTGGTCCCCAGGATTATGGATATTATGCCAGTGCCATGGCAGTTACGGCTTTAATAGGAATATTAGCGAACTTTGGAACCAATCAGACCACCTTAAAATATGGTAGTAAAGGCGAAGAGGACCTATCAGACGCCTTCCGCATAAGTAAGGTAGTATCTTTTGTCCTGGCCTCTTTGGCATTTATCATCACTCTTATATGGTTTTTGGTTTTGGATTATGAGACCATAACCATCCAAATAGGATTACTTTTTAGCATAAATTATTTCGTAACTGCTTATAGAGCACCAGCTTCTGCTGTATTGCAAACTAAAGGTGCATATAAAGAACTTGCTACAATAAGTGTATGTGTGTCAGTTGTTCATTGGGTTGCCACTCTGGCGATGCTCTTATTGAAAGCTGATGTTAGACTGGTAGCTGGGGTCCCTACTGCAGTAGCAGGTATTGTATCAATGATGACTTTCTCTATGGCTACTAAGTCTTTAATGACAAGGCCTGCGCTTCAGGTCCAGTGGGGAGTTAGACAGTTTTTGCGCGATGTTTGGGTGTTTGGCTTGGGAGGAGCTTTTCATCAGATATACTATCAAAGTGACGGTGCGTTGCTTTCGGCAATGCGTTCACCCTTGGAAGTCGGCTTTTACAATATCCCTTTTAGGTTTTTAAATATCATTTATATGGTTCCTGGCATTATTTTTGACCAAGTACTTTATCCCAAATACTTTAAATTAAGTAGCTCAGATAGGGAACGATATCGTCGTCTCTATGTTTTAACTAGCAAATTGATGCTGGCTTCGGGTGTTGTGGTTACCCTCGGGCTGTGGGCCTTCGGGGAACTGGCAATTGAGATAGTATTTGGCAAGGATTTCGGACCATCCACAAGGTATCTTATTTTTTTGGCAGGAGCGGTTACCTTTCGCTATTGGGCTAGCGCAACCGGGGCGGTTTTGACTACGGATAACTTAGTAGAACGGAAAGTGCGTTTGCAGGGTGGAATAGCTTTATTAAACCTGGCACTGAATCTTATTTTGATTCCGCTTTATGGTGCTCTGGCGGCAGCGATAACAACTGTCATCAGTGATATGTTGTTGTCAGTAGGATATTTTCAATTGGTTAACAAAGCTTCTTTGCGGATAAACCCCTGGCGTGAACTCAAGCTGCATTATTTTTTGGGTGCGCTACTATTAGGTGCAATCATTAATTTGGTGCCTGGATGGGGAGAGATACATATGGCTGCCTTGGTAGTATTGATAGCTATGCTCTTGATTTACCTTGCTACATCCCTCTATTTTGGGGAAGAGGAAAAGGCCGAGCTTTTTATCCGAGCTCAAGATTGACTTACACGTAATGAAAGGGGACCTTGCCTGTGGAGCAATCTACAATTGAAGCTGTATCGCAGGATTGATGCTACGACTGTGGTGGTTAATATGGTGACTTGGAAAGCAGAAATTGATTTTTGTAAAGCGGTAATCGACGATGAGCCATGTTGGTAAATTAGGTTTTAAATGCATTGGGTGCGGCGCTTGTGAATCGATATGCCCGAAAAAATGCGTTGAAGTATTTGAGGTCGGCAGAAAAGGATTGCGCGCGTTTGTTGTAGAAGAACAGTGCGCAAGTTGTGGCCTTTGCTTAGAAGTATGTCCTATAGAAGATTTAAAGATACCAGACGACTTAGAGAGGGCTAAAAAAGTCTATAGAGGTTATTCGCGTAATAAAGATATTTACCTCAATAGTGCTTCTGGTGGGGGCGTTTCTTCTTTACTATGGGCTATGTTTGATGAAAATTTAATAGACGCTGCTCTTGTAGCTCACTATGATGAATATTTACATATATATGGCGACTTTATTACCTCTAAAGAAGAGGTTTTAACATATTCTGGATCTTTTTATCAGACTTGTAAGCAATTGGTTAACCTAAAAAATATCCGTCAATATAGATCTGTGGCGGTTGTTGGCCTACCCTGTCATATTAGTGCTTTTAAAAAATATGCCGATAAGTTTGGTATTAACAACGTATATATTACCATATCACTTTTTTGCACTGTTGGTAGAATGAGAGAGGGGCTTAAGGATTTTTTAAGAGATCGTAAAGAAGAGATATTATTGCAAACAAAAGCAAAGCGCTATAAAAGTCGATTTGGGGAAAAAAGAGACGGTACTATTTTCGTGGAGACGTTAGATGGCAGTAGATTGGATTTCAGTTATTTTGAATACTCAGCTTTTGTGAGCCACTTTTATACTCCTGATGGCTGTTTGAATTGCAGAAAACTTTTTGGATTGCATGCAGACATAAGCGTAGGCGATGACTGGGGAATAGTAAGTGATAAGAAGATTTTTCTCATGAGCATCAATTCAGATAAAGGCTTTAATGTCCTAAACAAATGCTCAAGCTTGCTTGAGCTTCAAGATTTAGGAAACAATACAGTCCGGGTTTTAATCCAATCGCAACCAGACGGTGCTGCTCTCAAGATAGCTCCTCCTGAATGGAAGAAAGTAGCTCTTCTTGCAATTAAGGGCTTGGGTAGGTTCAACAGGTTTCCCTTATTAAGGAAGGCTGCGTACAGGTTTCGCTGGTTTGTATTGAAAATATTACGAAAGTGCACAAGACAAAAAGTGTATGCAAATAAAACTTATCCTGTAGGGGGAGGTTCGAGGTGAGCTTTGGATAGAATAGGCATTTTAACTTTTCACTGGGCTGATAATTTTGGAGCAGTTTTGCAAACTTATGCTTTGCAACAAGTATTGACACAAATGGGTGCGGATGTGAATATTATAAACTTTGTCCCTGCCAATTTATCCATTGATTATCAATTATTTGTGAACCCAGTAAAATTAACTCAACTACGAGGATTAAAAGCAACTGTACTTACTTATGCATCACGTATCAAACGTTTTACCCAAGTCAAGAAACGCGTTAGTTCTTATGGAGATTTCAGAAGAAAGTACTTACGATTATCAGGAGATGCTTTTGAAAATATTGAAACACTAAAGAAAATTTGTGAAGAGCTTGATATATGTATTGTTGGTAGTGACCAGGTTTGGAATCCCGATTTTTTATCGCTTTGCAATAATGCTTATCTTCTTCCGTTCAAATTGAGCTTGGCAAAGAAAGTTTCATATGCTGCTAGTGTTTCTTGTTGCTTAAATGAAAGTTGGATGGAGCTTTTTAAGGAACATTTAAAGTCGTTTTGGCGCATATCTGTGCGTGAAGAAATAACCTGTACAGAGTTATCGAGCATTATTAATCGTCAAATATACCATGTATTAGATCCCACTTTGCTTCTTGATGTAGAAGATTATGCTAAGATAGAAAAAAGTATAACAAATATTGAAACCGAGCGCTACTTGCTAGTTTATAACTTTGGCACTGACCCTTTGCCGATTGCTGAAAGAATAGCTGAGCAATTAAATGTACCTATAGTCGTTTTTAATAAACCCAGAAAATATCAGCTAAAGAGATTTTATCGCGAATTTTCAGATGCTGGACCAGGAGAATTTCTTTCTCTTGTTAAAAATGCGGAATATGTAGTGACCAATTCTTACCATGGAACTATATTTTCGATAATTTTTGGAAAACCTTTTATAACTGTTCCTCATGCAACGCGGTCAGTAAGAATGATTGAACTTTTAAAATGTTTAGAACTCGACGATAGAATTGTTAAAGATGTTAATGACTTGCCCGTGAAGCACATCGATATGGATTCTAGTAGATACAACATAAGTAAGGAGATATTAAAGGAAAAACAGCGGTTTTCCATAAAATTTTTGGAAAGTGTTATTGGTGATGATTAAGGGGTTTAAATTCAAACAAGAAATGGGCTATGGGTTGTTAAAAGTTTAGACAAGACGAGAGGCGGAGGAATGATAAAGTGGTGAGTGTTATTCTACCTACTTTTAACAGAGCTAAAGAGATAAACCGTTCGGTTTACAGTATATTAAATCAGACATATAAAGATTTTGAGTTAATAATTGTTGATGATTGCTCTACAGATTGTACACAAGAAATAATAAATGAAATCAGAGATAGTCGAATAAAGTACATAAGACATGAAACGAATAAAGGGGCAGCAGCCGCGAGAAATACAGGAATTAAAGCTGCTCAAGGTAATTTAATAGCTTTTCAGGATAGTGACGATGAATGGATACCTGAAAAGCTAGCTAAACAAGTTAGGGTTATCAGCGCTATGCCAGAGAATGTTGGCGTTGTATATAGTGGATTTTGGAAGCTTGGGAAACAAAAAAAATATATACCGAGTAAAAATATAACGATTAAAGAAGGAATGATATATAATCAGCTACTGCATGGTAACTTTGTTGGAATGCCTGTTTCCATAATTAGAAGAGAGTGTTTTGATACAGTTGGGGGTTTTAATGAGCATCTCCGTGCTTTAGAAGACTGGGAGTTATTTTTACGAATATCTACACATTTTAAATTCAAATACATAGATGAACCACTGGTTTTATCATATGAAACTGATAATAGTGTCTCTGCTAATGTTGTAGCTCATGCAGTAGCATACGAGTATATATTAAATAATAATTACTCTACTATTTCAAAAGACAGAGAACTATTGGCGCAATATTTATATGTTATTGGAAAACTTAATTTTCAAGTAGGGAATCAAAAGAAGGGTAGACAATATCTTGTTGAAGCAAGGAAAACATGCCCATTAAATGTCAAATATAATATTGCTGTGCTTTTGTCTTTTTTAGGTAAAGATGTTTTTAATAGTGTAATAAAATTAAAAAGATTTGTTAACATACATAAATGATTTTTGTAAAGCATAAAATAGAGAACATGACATGAAAATAATAGTGACTGGCTCTGGGGGGCTTTTGGGGCGGGAAGTGGTTCGAGTTTTCCAAAAAGAATATGATGTTATAGAGCTACCGCACAACCGTCTGGATATATCGGATTGGGGGCAGGTTCGGGAAGTGTTATTAAATAATCCCCCGGATATGGTGGTTAACTGTGCGGCCTATACTGCTGTGGATAAAGCGGAAGAAGATATAGAAAAGGCAAATCTCACTAATGGCTTGGGGGTGCGTAATCTTGCTCTGGTGTGTCGGGAGCTTGGTATCCCCCTCGTGCATATCAGTACTGATTATGTCTTTAGTGGAGAGAAAAGGGAACCCTGGGGGATATTTGACCGGCGAGAGCCAGTGAATGCCTATGGTTATAGTAAATATTTAGGAGAGCGGTATCTGGAAACTATTAGCCCTCAATATTATCTTGTCCGCACTTCCTGGCTTTTTGGCTCCGGGGGGCCAAACTTTGTAGCTTCCATTTTAAATGCCGCTTCAAAACAGCCGGAACTCCGGGTGGTCAATGACCAAGTTGGTTGCCCTACCTATGCCGTGCATCTTGCAGAAGGAATTTTGGAGCTGGTAAAAACTGGTGCTTTTGGAGTATATCATATCACCAACCAAGGTGGGGTGAGCTGGTATGAGTTGGCCAGATTTATTATTCAGGAAGCGAGGTTAGATGTAGCTATCGTCCCGGTATCCAGTGCAGAATTCCCCCGACCGGCGAGAAGACCCAGAAACTCTATTCTCGACCCCTTCCCTCTCCGGGAGACTATCGGGCGGCTGTTGCCTCCCTGGCAAGATGCCGTGAGTGAGTATTTGCAAGACTTTAAGTCCAAAGGAGGATGCTGATGCGGATTTTGGTTACCGGCGGAGCAGGATTTATTGGTTCTAACTTTTTGCGCTTGTTTGTCCCGAAATACCCAGAACACATTTTCATCAACCTGGATAAACTCACCTATGCTGCCAACCTGGATAATCTTATAGATATAGAAAAGGCTAAAAATTACTATTTTGAGCAGGCAGATATCGCTGATTATCCCCGGGTTCAAGAGATTTTCAAAAAATACAGTCCGGATATAGTGGTGCATTTTGCTGCTGAAAGCCACGTAGACCGAAGCATCGTTGGTCCTGCTGACTTTATCCACACTAATATCATTGGCACTTTCCACCTTTTGGAGGTCTGCCGGGAACACTGGAAAGATAAGGAAGGGAAACTCTTTCATCATGTCAGCACCGATGAGGTTTACGGAACTCTGGGAAAAACGGGTTATTTCACCGAAGAAAGTAGATACGACCCTTCCAGCCCCTATTCAGCATCTAAAGCTTCCAGCGACCACTTAGTGAGAGCTTATTACCGCACTTATGGGCTGCCAGTAAAAATCACCAACTGTTCCAATAACTACGGACCTTACCAATTTCCGGAAAAACTCATCCCTCTTATGATATTAAATGCTCTGGAGGGAAAGCCACTCCCGGTATATGGCCAGGGAGAAAATGTACGCGACTGGCTTTATGTGGAAGACCACTGCCGGGCCATTTGGCTGGTTATTCAAAAAGGCAGAGTCGGCGAGACCTATAATATCGGGGGCAACAATGAGTGGAGAAACATCGATATAGTATATAAAATTTGCGATATTTTGGGTGAAGAGCTGGGCAGAGACCCGATGGAGTTTAAGCGGTTGATTACCTTTGTCCCTGACCGGCCTGGCCACGACCTGCGTTATGCTATCGACTCTACCAAAATCCGAACGGAGCTGGGCTGGAAGCCTCAAGAGACCTTCGAAACAGGCTTGCGCAAAACCGTGAAGTGGTATTTAGAAACTTTAAGGAGATGCGAGAGAGGTTAAAACAGTGATGAGTAAACAGTGATCAGTAATGAGTGATCAGTAATCCGTAAAGGAAAAACAGTAATCAGTAATGAGTGATGAGTAACGCGTCAGGAGCAATCCATAAAAAAGGAACAGTGATGAGTGAAGAGCGAAGGAAAAACAGTAATGAGTAATCCGTGAAGAGTAATCTGTGAAGAGTGAGGAGTGAGGAAAGGTGGGGGAAGGAAGGAGCATTAAGACCCATAAAGATCTGAGAGTTTGGCAGGAGAGTATAAATCTTGTAAAGTTGATATATGAATTGACCCGTAATTTTCCTAAAAATGAAGAATATGGCTTGACTTCACAGATTAAAAGGTCTGCTATATCAGTGCCTTCTAATATTGCTGAAGGAAGCGCTAGAGCATATAAGAGAGAATTTATTCAATTTTTGTATGTTGCATTAGGGTCTCTATCAGAGCTGGAGACTCAATTGTATATTGCAAAAGAGCTTAATTTTGTAAACAATATAGAATATGCTGAAGAACATATCATTACTGTCAGAAAAATGCTTCTCGGATTAATCAAAAATTTGAAAAATAAGCAGGTAGATACAAATGTCTGAATATGCTTCTCATCACTCTTCACTTTCTTCTTATTACGCATCACTCGTCACTCATCACTCTTCACTAATGAAGGGCATAATTCTCGCTGGAGGGGCGGGCACCAGGCTTTATCCCACCACACTGGTTACCAGCAAACAATTGCTGCCTATCTATGATAAGCCGATGATTTATTATCCCTTATCCACTTTGATGCTCGCTGGTATCAGAGATATCTTAATTATTTCCACACCGGAAGATACTCCTAAATACCAAGCTATCCTGGGCGATGGGAGCAGGTTGGGTCTTAAGCTTAGCTATGAGGTTCAAGAAAAGCCGGAAGGTATTGCTCAAGCTTTTATAATTGGTGAAGAATTTATTGGCACCGATAAAGTGTGCCTGATTTTGGGTGACAACGTTCTATACGGGCATGGGTTTCCGGAGCTCTTAAGAGGTGCGACTCGTCTCCGAGAGGGAGCTATAGTCTTTGGCTACCGAGTGAAAGACCCAGAAAGATATGGTGTGATAGAGTTTGACGAATGTGGTAGAGCCATCAGTATTGAAGAAAAGCCAAAACAGCCCCGGTCTAATTATGCTGTGCCGGGAATATATTTCTACGATAATAAGGTGGTGGAGATAGCCAAGTCCTTAAAACCTTCTGCCCGGGGAGAGCTTGAAATTACGGATGTCAATATGGTATATTTGAAGGAAGGGAAATTGAAGGTAGAGCTGGTGGGGAGGGGAATAGCCTGGCTCGATGCTGGCACTCCGGAGAGCCTGTTAGAGGCTGCAAATTTTATTGCCACCATCGAGAAGAGGCAGGGTCTAAAAATTGCCTGTATTGAAGAAATAGCTTATCGCATGGACTTTATAAATAAAGAAGATTTTGAGCGATTGATAGAAGAGACTCCCAAGGGCGCCTATAAGGAGTATTTGTTAACATTGCTATAGGGGAAATATTTTATGGAATGGGTTAAGGGACAAATTGAAGGTGTTATCATAAAAAAACTCACGAAACATGTAGATGAGCGGGGTTTTCTGGCTGAAACTTTCCGATTAGATGAGCTACCGGAAAACCTGCAGCCGGTTATGAGCTATGTTTCCTATACCGAGCCGGGCATCACCCGTGGCCCTCATGAGCACAGAGAACAGACTGATATCTTTTCCTTCTTAGGTCCGGGGAATTTTATGATTAAACTCTGGGACAACCGCAAAAATAGCCATACTTATGGTAATTTTATGCACTTCTACGCCGGCGAGGATAACCCTCTCACCGTCGTTGTCCCCCCGGGAGTCGTCCATGGATACAAAAACGTCTCCCAAACTACCCGGGGTATGGTCCTCAACTACCCCGACAAACTGTTTATGGGGTGGGAGAGAAAAGAAGAGGTAGACGAGATAAGGCACGAGGATGAGGCAGATAGCAAGTTTAGGATGGAGTGAATGCTATGGGGAAAGAGGCAAGCACTAGTAGCGCGATTTCTGCGAAAATAGAAACTTGGCCTAAGGTAGCAATCATCGTGCTTAACTGGAACGGGTGGCAGGATACGATTGAGTGTTTGGAATCATTGCAGCAGATTACTTACCCTAACTATCAGATTATTGTAGTGGATAATGGTTCTACTGATGAGTCGGTTGAAAAAATCAAAGCTTGGGCAAGGGGAGAGACCCCAGTAGAGTCGAAGTTTTTTGAGTATAACCCCAACACAAAGCCGGTTCAGTGGGTCGAATATGATCGACAAACTGCAGAGGCAGGAGGGATTCCGGAAGAAGAGACCAAAATTGAGCAGCTTCCCTCTAACCGTAGAATGGTTTTTATTAAAAATGGAGAGAATCTGGGCTTTGCTGCAGGGAATAATGTAGGAATTAAGTATGCTCTTCTCAGGAAATATTCTTATCTTTGCTTATTGAATAATGATACAGTAGTCGATCCTAAATTTCTTGACTTTTTTGTTCAACATATTGAGTCAGATCACTCTTTAGGCATCGTTGGTGGTAAGATATATACGTATAATGAGCCAAAATGTTTATGGTATGCAGGCGGACACATTAGCCTTTTAGGACGAGGACCGGGGTATGTAATGCATCATTCCGAATCTAATAAATTCAGTTCTGTATCCTTTGTTACTGGTTGTCTTATGTTGCTTCGGGCTGACGTTTTAAATAAAGTTGGCTTGCTTGACCCTTACTTGTTTTTTGGCGGTGAAGATGCTGACTTATGTCTACGTACCATTAAAGCTGGCTTTAAAATAGATTACGAGCCAAGAGCGATTATTTGGCATAAAATTGCTCAAACGTATGACAAGTATTCTCCAAGTCATATTTACTATGTCTATCGTGGAAAGGTTACATTTACAAGAAAACATCTTCCCCTAGTATTTTGGTATATATGGCTTATAGCGTTCATTTTATATTTGTTAATCTTTGCTGGTCCGCGGCAATTGTTTAGAACAAAGTCGATTAAAGTTGCCTTAAATACTGTGGTTGGTGGTCTGTCAGCCATCAGAGATGTAATTCGAAGAATGGACTGATAGAGGGATGTTCTCTAAAAATGGAACAGTTTAAAAACAGGGAAATGCAAGATGAGTACTAAAAACTACGATGTTGTTTTAACAAGATCTGATGCTATTGCTCCCTTCCCGCGGTTGGAGAACACTGCCCGATGCCTAAAAGAAGAAGGATTAAATTGTCTTGCTGTCGGATGGGATAGAGAGGGTCGCTACCCAGCTGCAGATAAAAAAACATTCGATATCATTCGAATGCGCTATAGAGGCCAATATGGTGGTGGGTTAAGGAATCTGTATGGACTTTTCCGCTGGAACTTGGGATTAGTATTTCTACATCTTAAGCTACGCCCTAAAATTATTCATGCTTATGATTTCGATACGATTATACCGGCGCTGATTGCGAGAGTCTTTATCAAATGTAAAGTCGTTTATGATATAGCTGATTGGTATGCTGACTCGAGAAAAGTGGGACGCCTAAAGTCCTTGCTTGATAAGGCTGAACGTTGGGCATGTCGGAAGGCAGACCTGGTAATATTGGCTCACGAAAAACGGTTACAACAAGTGGGATTCATTCCACGGAAGTGGCTGGTCATCTATAATACTCCAGAAGACATCTGCAAGCGTTCACAATTAGTAGAAGGGAAACCAGCAGGCAATGATTATTTCGCATACGTAGGAGTGTTGCATCCAGACCGAGGGCTTCCGCAGATAGTTGAAGCTACTTCAGCTCTCGGAGCGAAGCTTGTTTTAGCCGGTTTCGGCCCTCTTGAGGCTTACTGTAGAAAAGCAGCTGATACAATACCAGGTATTCGATTCTTAGGGCAAATACCTTATGAACGCACATTGGTGATTGAAGCTAACGCTATTGCAATCATTGCTTTATATGATCCAAAGCTATCAAATAATCAACTGGCTGCACCGAATAAGCTCTACGAAGCAATGATGCTTGGTCGTCCCTTGATTACTAGCAAGGGAACTTTAGTTGGCGAATTGGTAGAAAAAGAAAGGATAGGGATTACTGTGACTTACGGAGACGTCAAAGAATTAAGGCAGGCGATGGATTATATCAGAAGTAATCTGAAAGAGCGTGAGGAAATGGGACATCGAGCGCGCTTGCTATATGAGACACAGTACTCCTTTAACCAACAGTGTGAGAAATTACGTGAGGCGTATCAAGAGTTATGCCCAGAGCATTTTGCGGAGTGTTGTAACTATGAAAACAGCTTCTGAGAAGATCGGAAATATTGAAAGGGGGAAATTGTGCCAGTGGGGTATGGGGAAGCTTTGGCAAGAGAAATAGATGCTAGAACGCCAGATAGATTCACCAACCGTACAGAACCAAATATTGCTCTACTACTCATAACTACCTGCATCGGTGGCTTCTTAACCGGTTCTGTTGCTATTGCTCGGGGTACAGACTTATTAGGTCTTTTTATTCTGGTAGTGGGCAGCGCAATTTTTCTACTGCTCTTGCGGAACTTAGACTCCAGAGCGCGCAACTTAATAATTCTGGCTTTTCTTTTGAGATTGGGATTGGCTCTTACCCATGCCTACATTATGCCCCTGCCCGACAGCGGCGCAGATGCAACATATTTTGAGAGGTTAGGCTGGCAGACGGCAGAGGCGTGGCTGGATGGCGAAATTGCTCCTTCCTTATCTGGGGCATATCTGTATTCATTATTGATAGGAGTTTTGTATTACCTTTTTGGTAGAATACCCTTAGTAGCGCAGTTTGCCAATGTTTTATTCGGTAGTTTCACTGTCTATCTCACCTGGCGACTGGCATTGCTAATAAGCAAAGGCCGCTCTCCTGCCTTAATTGCTACTTTAATAGCTGCCTTATTTCCTACCTTAAACCTTTATTCTGCAATCACTATGAGAGAAAGTGCTATCGTCTTTTTTACTGCTCTCTCGATTTATTGTTTTTTTCTCTGGCTGCAACGTGGTCGCCTGAGTCGGATATTTGGAGCGGTGGTTTTGCTATTGCCTGCCAGCATTTTACATAGCGGCATGGTCTTTATAGAAATAGTTTATCTGTTTTTCTTTTGTTTTTACCGTCCCAGAAAGAAAAAGTGGGTGGCTTTTGGCATCAATACTATCATTGCCTTATTTTTACTCCTCTTTGTTGTGATAGTCTTTGGTGATTGGCTGACTGGTAAGTTGCCTCAAGATATACGATTGCTTTTGTCACCGGCTTATCTGGGGGAGAGAATCACAATAGCTGCGCGAGACCGAGCGGCATATCTATCTGGATTTGTGCCACGTTCGATTGGAGATATGCTTTTACAAACACCTTTGCGTATACTTTACTTTCTTTACACACCGTTTATTTGGATGGTATCAACACCAACTGATATTGTGGGTTTCTTTGATGCCTTACTTTATATCTTCTTATCGATATTTGCTCTAAAAGGTTTAGCATATCTTTGGCATAAAGATAAGCTTTTATTCTGGGGTATAGTTTTGATTTTGGTGGTGTTTTTAGTGGTTTTTGCCTGGGGAACTTCCAATTATGGAACAGCAATTCGTCACCGCCAAAAAATGGTCTGGTTTTTAGCTATACCAGCGGCTATTGGTTTAGCGCGGGGTCCAGGGTGGAAGTGGTCTTATCCTGAAAAGAAGTTGTAGGAGAGAAGGAAACAGGCTATTTTTATTCTGGGAATTTATTTTCAGCTAGTGAGAAAAATTTTACTTGGAGCTTCTGCAGCGGAAGGGATTTGGGAAAGGTGACTCGTAGTTTGCAAAACAAGGCGAGGGAAGATAGCCCTCACCGGGGCAGCGGTAAGGTGCTTTTTGTCGCTTCAGTTTATACTCATTTAGCTGCTTTTCATATCCCTTTTATGAAGATGCTGCAAGGAAGAGGCTACGAGGTTCACGCTGCGGCCTCATCTAGCGAGGGGCGAAGGGAAGATGTAGAAAGGATAGGTGTCACCTGCTGGGAAATTCCTTTTGCCCGTTCTCCTTATAGCCCGGCTAACATCCAGGCCTACCGTAGGCTTAAAGATTTGTTGAGGGAACACCATTTTGACTTGATCCATGTTCACACGCCGGTGGCTGCCTTTTTGGGGCGATATCTGGCTAAAGCTACCAACCAGGGTGCCGTCCTTTATACTGCCCACGGCTTTCATTTTTACCAGGGTGCTCCGAGGCGCAATTGGCTCATCTATTATACTGCAGAACGCATTGCCTCCCGCTGGACAGATGGCCTCATCGTTATGAACAGTGAGGATTTTGAAAACGCCCAGCGATTGGGCTTTAAATCCGGGGAGAACTTATTTTATGTGCATGGGGTGGGGGTGGACCTATCACCACATTCTGACCCCCCGGAAGGTGACAGAAATATCCGGGAGGAGTTGAGAATTGGCCCCGATGATGTGGTGGTCACTTGTGTGGCAGAGTTCATTGAAAGGAAGAACCATAATTTTCTCCTTGATGCCTGGCGAGAGCTTACCAAAGGGTGCAATAGTGCACATTTACTATTGGTAGGAAAAGGTGAAAGAATGGAAATCTTGCAAAAAAGAGTTGAGAAAGAGCAAATACCCCGGGTTTATTTTTTGGGCTATCGCCGGGATGTGCCCCAGATTCTCAAAGAAACAGATATTGCCGCTCTGGTTTCTAAACACGAAGGCTTGCCGAAGTGCATTATGGAGGCTATGGCTATGGGGCTTCCCGTGGTGGCCAGCAACGTCCGGGGGAATCGTGATTTGGTAGAAAATGAGCGCACCGGGTTTTTGGTGGAGCTGGGAGATATCTCGGGGCTGGTTAGGGCTCTGGAGAGACTTATTTTAGACCGGGAGCTACGGGCTACTATGGGGGCGGCAGGGAGGAATAAAATTCAGGACTATTCCCTAGAAAAAGTTTTAGCCGAGATAAATAGCGTCTATGAGCGCTATTTATAGAAAAGGAGACAGGCTAATTTTTCAGCATGTATCATTCCATTCATTTTCCGAAATTTCTGCCTGTCTTAAAATTTCTTTAAGCAGTGAAATACTTATATCCCCTTTGTGAGGATTGGGTATTCGCAACTTTAACTGACCACGGCACATGAAAGAGTGACGACCACCCACAAAGGGACCTATAAAACCTAATGCCCTTAAGCGACGAATCAATTCCCGTCTGCTTATGGGTTTCATGCTTCATATGCCACTATATTGAGGTCAATACCCCCAATTGAGGGGAGTTGGTCTCCATCGCGAAGTTTTAAGACTATCCACTCTTCAAGGACTTCCCTTAATACATCGCGACACTCATCCTGGGTTTTTTCGTTTGCCCATACCCCGGGACAAGAAGGTATCTCTCCAAAAAATGTACCATCTTCAAGTATTTTATATTTTGCCTCGTGCATAGCTGCTTCTATAAAGGCTGTTAAAATAGGCATAGATACTCACCCTTTTCTAAGTTATTTGCCAAAATAATTATAACATGAATATATAAAAGAGTATATCAAAGGGGGACGGGTTAATTTTTCTTGGAAGTTACCCCTTATACTGAGAGATGCTTTCCCCCTCAGTTAGTTTTTGGGTTTTTAGTCTTTTGGGGGGTTACGAGGGGTTTACCCCCTTATTGTCTGTTTTGTTATGCCTGAAATCTTTTATTGGGAATCCATGTTTTTGCTTTTTCTTTTTGTCCTTCTATTGGGAACGATAAGGATGTCCCCTCCCATTGTTTGGACCCCTCGTAGAGACATTCAGGAATGAGAGATAAGGGCGGTCATTGCGAGCCTCGTAGTTCCGTATGGCGTGGCAATCCCAAGTTTTTTACTCTATCTAATTTGCTTTTTTAGTTTTTTGAGGCTCAGAAAAGTGAGATCGCCACGGGATACGAGCAAACGACCCTCGCGATGACAAGAAAAAACACCCTCACTCTAACCCTCTCCCCGGAAGGGTGAGGAAAAGATACATAGAGGGTTTCCCCTTCCATTGTTTAGATTCCTGATAGAGACATTCAGGAATGAGAGACAACGGGGTGATAGAGGCCTTCAAGGGTGACACTTCTTTTCGTCATGCCTGAGCGCTTTTATCAGGCATCCATATTTTTACTTCTTCTTTGGTTTTTAAATACTGTGGACCCCGGCTTAAAGATTGCCGGGGTGACGGCTGAGGGGATGATTAACGCATTTAGGGGTGACAAAAGGTTATTGCGCTGGCAAAAGAAAGGGGTTGGCAAGGGGGAATTCTTTCCCCCTTGCACTGGGAGAGATGTATTTCCTCTCCCAGTGGTTTTTGCATTCTCTGTTTTTTGCCTTTATCTTGCGCCGCAGGCTGAGGGAAGCGTTCTCCTTCCTCGGCTGTATTTGCTTTTTATATTTTTCGATTCTTTTCTGCTTACGCTGTAGGCTGCTTGTTTTTTCGGGGGTGATAGGGGGTCTTTTTTCCCCTATAGTCGGGGTTATGAGGGGGCTTGCCTCCTCATAGTCGATAGAGCCATTCAGGAATGACAAAAAAAGGAAGGGAGATTATAAGGAATTCTACTCCTTATTGCAGTTTACAGAATAGACCCTCACACCCCTTCGGGGCATCAGATGAGGATGAAAACCAGTGAAGCACTGGGTAGAGGAACATTACATGGTTTTTGCAGTTTACTATAGTAAAGAAGTGCGGGAGATGACTCGGCTATTGCTATTTGTAGTAGAAACTGATAAAATGTACGAAGAAATATTAAAATGTTGGAGAATTAAAAGATATGTCCGATATAATAGTAAGCACTATCAAGCTGGGCCGTCGGTATCAGATGGTAATACCGGCTGAAATCAGAAAGGCTATGGGTCTCTCAGAAAGAGATGAGGTGCTGGTAGCCAAGAGTGGGAATGCCATTATTATGATACCGAAGCCAAAAAGCTATGCTGATTATCTCATGGGTCTGCACAGAAGTATCTGGCAGGGAATAGAACCTGATGCCTACGTACGAGAGGAAAGAGATTCATGGGAAGATTGAATGAGGTGCTCCGGGGGTATGAGGTAGTTGCCATTGATACCAACTGCTTTATCTATTACTTAGAAGGTGGAATGTGGGCTGAAGAACTGAAGGATAATCTTTTCCTTCCCTTAGAGCAGGGGAGTTTCCGCGCTGTCACCTCAGTACTTACGGTGGCGGAAATATTAGTAAGGCCTAAATCTCTCGGACTTCAGGATGTTTGTGAGGAGTATATCTTGCTTCTTTCTTCTTACCCCAACCTGGAAATTGTCCCTTTTACTCTTCGAATAGCAATTCGTTGCGCTGAGGTTCGTGCCCGACACCGTATACGAACTCCCGATGCTCTTCAGGTCGCCACTGCCTTAGAGGAGGGAGCAGGAGTATTTTTAACCAATGATGCTAATTTACCTCCTCAAATTGACGGATTACAAGTGGCTATCCTCCGCGATTTTCTGAAATAGAGATAAAAGAAGACAGGATAGTTTTCTTCTCTACGAAGAAAGCAATTTAACAGGTTTTGTGGAATACTATATTGTGCCCATTGTCATTAATAATGGTGGCCCAAGAACTTGCAGCCAATCCATCTTTATTACCCCGCTATTATCATTATAAAAACAATTCGGACAACGCTCCTAGCATGTTTGAAGTTCCCCGAAATGAAGTTTGGGCAAGGCGTAGTCAGGTATACACCTGTTAGGTGAAATTCTTCACTCTTTCTCATAGCATGAGAGGAACTCATCTCTTTTTATTCCAGCTTGACGGCAAATTACCCTTAATGTCGAACCCTTTATCCTCTCATGATTCGGCAGGGTTAGAGGAGGGAGCATCTCTGGGGAACTTCATCACACGGCCACTTCTGCAACAAAGGTTTCTATAATTTCCTCGGTTTCAAAGATATCCCTTCCGAAGGTTGCCATGTGAAATTTAATAGCTGATTTCACGTCCGCAAGCGCTTCCTCGTAAGTCTCACCTTCACCAACCACTAAACCCTTTAGCCCCAGAGGGTATGCTACATACCCCTCAGGGCACTTTTCAATTATTATTTTCAACTGTCGCATTTTTCTCTCACCTCACTTCATTTGAAAGTGTTTTTACTATCTGCTGTTATGCGCTCTGCTCTTTCTTAATGTTCACATAATAACATACACGCAATCAAAAGATCAGAAGAAAGGACCCAATATCCCCTAAAACTGCTATTGCAAGCACTGAGGGAGATGCTCTTTCTCCACAGTGGTATTTGTTTTTTATGCTCTGAAGGATTCCCGCTCTCCGTCATGTCTGAGCGCTTCTATCAGGCATCCACTGAGGAAGGAAAAGCGTCTTCCTCAGTTAGTTTTTGCCTTTTTATTTAAGTTTTTAGCTTTTGTCTTTTCTGGGGGTTATAAGGGGGCAACGCCCCCTCATAGTCGATAGAACCACTCAGGAATGACGGACAAGGGCGGTCATTAGTATGATTACTTTAGCTGGTTTAATATGATATAAAAGTAAAGGGTATGGTGGACCGACCGTCATTTGGTCTTTGAAGGCCGTCTCGCAGTATGGTCGCCATACCCTAATAAGAGAGGGCAAAGCCCGAACAGTTGAGGGGTCTTAAAAGACCGAATCTTCGCTAGTGAGGGCTTCACCCTTTACCATTATAAGAGAGGATGGTAAATATGACAGGGGAAAACTATGTGGGTATTGATGTAGGG
>ENA-UPSB01002299-UPSB01002299.1-bioreactor-metagenome-genome-assembly--contig:-NODE-2299-length-18380-cov-4.965293_pt1 | contig 18380 bp, 16 predicted proteins | sample MGYA00238182_ERZ773286 | MGnify/ENA primary metagenome ERZ773286 (study PRJEB29026, sample SAMN07631240) | bioreactor metagenome | isolation source: Switchgrass digestor | place: USA: Dartmouth... | reverse complement strand
TCTGACCAATGTTGGAGATATACTTCAAAGATTAAACGAACTTACCGTTCAGGCTGCCAATGGGACCCTAACTCCGGAAGATAGGGAGAAGATACTATATGAAGTTAGAGAATTAAAGGACCAGCTTCTTCAAGAGGCAAACTCAACGAGTATCAACAGATACATATTTGGTGGGTATATTACAGATAAACCGCCTTTTGCTATAGTGGAAAAGGAGATTGACGGAGAACTAAGAAAAGTTGTAGAACTAAATCCAGAAATACCTGATGAAGGCAAAACCATTGATGATAATGATTTTTTAGAATACAATCTGGGTCGCTCAGAGCGAATCCCCATAAACCTAATTGGGCCTGAAGTATTTGAAGATATCTTTGATGCAGTAGAAAGTCTTGAAAATGCTCTTGAAACAAACGATAGTGAAGCTATCTCGGGAGATGTTTTAGAAGACATAAAAAACTCTTTAGGCATTGTTTTAAAATACAGAGCTCAGATAGGTGCCCGCACCAACCGTTTGGAAGCTACCGTTTCCAGGCTTGATGCCAATGAAGTGGATTATTTGGAACTGCTCAACAACACAGAGGGTATTGACTTAGCCGAATTAATAACAGAGCTAAAAATGGAAGAAAGCATTTATAGGGCCTCCCTTTCAGTAGGCGCAAGAATAATTCAGCCCACACTGGTGGACTTTCTGAGATAAATGTCGTTCTTAGGGGGATCCTTATATGCTCATTTACGATCTTCAGATTCAATTTGGATTTGGCCGCATAGGTATCGACACATATAAAGGCTTTGTCGATCCAAAGATGCATATTCATGAAGGTTTTGACGTAAACACCAAACTGCCAGAGGTTGATGTTTCCAGTACCTTTCCTACAATCGAGGATATAGACTTTTCTCACTGCAGGGCTGACATGGGGCAGCCTTCACTTTTTATAGCGATTCCTATGTGGTACAATGAGGCCAAACAGTATGCTATTGACTATATAGGAAATAAAGCTGCCGGTGGTGACGCTCTAGGGGCCATAGAAAAAGGCATATCTATCGGAGATATAATAGAAAGCGAGTCCTTTCCCGAACCGCCGGAAGTTAATGTAGAGGCAGTTCCTAAAGCGCCGCCTAAAATTGCTTTCAAACTAGGTAAGGTGAATGCTAATTTATCACGAGGCAGCGTAAAAGTAGATGTTTCAGATCACCCTGTTACCATGGATTATGAAAGAGCAAAGGTCAATATATACATGGAACAAAATCCCTATATAAATATAAAAGCGGTGCCGACAGGCAAAAATATAGATAAATTTGCATAGGAGATGTTATCCACGATGACGATTGCATCAGATAAAATTATCACATTTACTAACGGCATATTGGGCCTTGAGCAGTATAAAAAATACGTACTGCTTGACCATCCCGGCACCGATATCGTTAAATGGCTTGAAGCTGTAGACGAACCTGAAGTAGCCTTACCTGTAACTAATCCTTATCATTTTTTTCCGAACTATACTCCAAACATTTCCCGGGAAAATCTTCTCCAATTGCATATCAAATCGCCGGAAGAAGCTCTGGTGCTTTGTGTATTGACAATTAGGGCACGTACAAAAGATATTACTATAAATCTCAAGGCGCCCATTATTATAAACCCGGATTTGCGCTTAGCTGATCAATTCATTGTGGACAATCCTGAGTACAATATACGGGAACCTTTGCAACTAAAAAAAGCCTGTTCAGATAGGCGGTGCGAATCTTGTTAGTGCTTACAAGAAAGACCGGAGAAGGCATTGTTATCGGAAATGATATTATTATAAAGGTTTTTGAAATTGAGGGAGATCGGGTTAAAATTGGCATCGAAGCTCCTAAGGCTACTAAAGTTTTAAGACTGGAACTTTACGAAGATATCAGTCAGGAGAACAAAAAGGCAATTGATGTCACAAGAGATGCCGTGGATAAGCTTTTTGAATTGTTTTAGGCAAAATCAATATATTGTCTTATATAAACCGCAGAATATATAAAAGACCTGCGGTTTTTGCTGTCCTTAAAAACTCACCTATGCTATAATTGTTTTAGGTCAATCTTTTTCCAATGTTTCCACACTAAAATCATAATTGAGTTATAGCTTTTTAAACCACCTTAAGGGGGTCATCATGTGGAAAAAGTAAAAATGGAGTCAAAGGATATTATCCAAAATAACATAGAAAAAATAGGCAGACTCTTTCCAAATGTCATAACTGAAATAAAGGACGAAAAGGGCAATATAACCCGTGCAATAGATTTTGAGCTCTTAAAGCAGGAGCTGTCTGATGAGATAGTGGAAGGCACCAAAGAGAGGTACTTGCTTACATGGCCGGGGAAAAAGGAAGCCATAGTTTTAGCCAACACTCCTACTAATAAAACTTTAAGGCCGGTGAAAGAAGATAGCCTGAACTGGGAAACCACTCAGAACCTTTTTATCGAAGGTGACAATCTGGAAGTTTTAAAGCTCCTTCAAGAATCATATCTAAACAAAATAAAATTTATTTACATAGATCCGCCTTATAACACCGGCAAAGATTTCATATACAAAGACAGATTCACCGTTGAAAAAACCAAATATGCTAAAAAGTCGGGGCAAGTTGATCAAGAAGGCAACAGACTATTCCAAAATACCGAATACAATGGAAGATACCACAGTGACTGGCTCACCATGATTTACCCGAGGCTTAAACTGGCGAGGAACTTACTGTCGGAAGATGGAGTTATACTTATCAGCATAGATGATAATGAAATCCACAACATGAGAAGGATATGCGATGAAATATTTGGAGAGAGAAACTTCGTGGCCAATTTTATTTGGCGAAAGTCAAAAGGTTCGGGCAATGACTCAAAATACCTAATGGTGGAAACTGAATATATCCTGCTTTATGCTAAAAACATAGAAAATGTAAAATTTAACAATCAAGTTGTAGATATCGACGGAAAGTATAAATTTAAAGATGAATACTATAAAGAGCGCGGCGGATATAATTTAGAAAAACTGGATCGGGGAAGCAAAGGATACGTTGAAAGCCTGGATTTTGGAATAAAAGCACCTGACGGAACCCTTGTATATCCCAACAATCGAAGAGAAAAGTACAATGACGGCTGGCGCTGGGTGTGGAGCAAATCAAAAGTAGAGTGGGGCATAAAAAACGGCTACATAGTATTTAAAAAAGGCAAGGGCAATCAGTGGAATGTATACTGCAAAAACTATGCGAAGGTTGACAATGAAGGCAATCCCATAGTCAGGACCAAGCTTTACAGAAATCATATAGGCTTTGAAGAAAACATATTAAATATTCAGGCCAACCATGAAATGAAGCGGTTATTTGAAGGCGCCGTTTTTTCTTACCCAAAACCGACAACCTTGTTAAAACATTTAATCAGCATGTTTTATCTGGACAATGAAATTATCCTAGACTTCTTTGCCGGTTCTGCTACTACAGCCCATGCAGTGATGCAGCTAAATGCCGAAGACGGAGGCAATCGTAAATACATAATGATCCAATTGCCTGAGCCCTGCGATGAAAACTCGGAAGCCTACAAAGCAGGCTATAAAACAATAGCTGAAATAGCTAAAGAGCGCATCCGCCGCGCGGGAAAAAAGATAAAGGAAGAAACCGGTGCTGATATCGACTACGGCTTTAGAGTATATAGAGTAGACTCATCAAATATGAAAGACGTATATTACGCGCCCGATAAGCTCAGCCAAAACATTTTAGATGAGTTAGAATCAAATATAAAAGAAGACCGGACTAGTCTTGACCTTTTAACTCAAGTAATGCTGGAAACAGGCTTAGAACTTTCACTTCCCATAGAGACCAAAGAAATTTGCGGCAAAGAAGTCCACTTTGTGGCAGGGAATTCCTTGGCGGCCTGTTTTGATGAAGATGTAGGCGAAGAATTGATAAAAGAAATTGCGAAAATAAAACCTTTAAAAGCGGTATTTCGAGACAGTTCTTTTAGCTCATGTCCCGACAGGATAAACCTTGAAGAAATCTTTAAAAGCATTTCTCCCGATACACAGATTAAGGTTTTATAAAGGTGAGTTTAATGAAGATAAAGTTTAAGGAACAGCAGTTTCAAATAGACGCAGTAAAATCTGTAGTGGACTGCTTTAGAGGGCAGCCAAATCAAGTTTCTCATTTTCAACTGGATACAGGCAGAGAAAAAGGAGAGATTGCCGGCCAGCAAAGGCTATTACTTGAAACCGGCTTTAAAAATAGTCCTATAATTTTACCGGAAGAAGATGTTCTGGAAAACATACGAAAAGTTCAGTTGAGAAATGGCTTAAAACCATCTGAGCGTTTAGCTGGCAAGTACAATCTCACCATCGAAATGGAAACAGGCACTGGCAAAACCTATACATATATAAGGACCATGTACGAACTTTACAGAGCATACGGCTGGAGTAAGTTCATCATAGTAGTGCCCTCTATCGCAATTCGGGAAGGAGTATATAAATCCTTCCAAATAACTGAAGACCACTTTATGGATTTGTACGGCATAAAGATCCGATACTTTATCTACAATTCCAAACAGCTTCATAAGATAGACCAATTTGCCTCAGATTCTGGGATAAATGCCATGATCATAAATTCCCAGGCTTTTAACGCCCGAGGTAAAGATGCCCGGCGAATCTATGAAGAGCTGGATGATTTCGGTACAAGAAGGCCCATAGACGTGTTGGCCCAGACCAACCCCATACTCATAATAGATGAGCCTCAGTCGGTAGAGGGCAAAAAAACCAAAGAAGCCTTAAAACTGTTTAACCCTTTATTTACCATAAGGTATTCTGCCACCCACAAAGAAGAATACAATAAAATATACCGACTTGATGCCTTAGATGCATACAATATGAAACTTGTGAAAAAAATCAAAGTGAAGGGTATTTCCGTAAAGGGCCTTACAGGCACCAGTGCATATATCTACTTTGAAGGCATAGATGTCAGCACCAAGAGAAAACCTATAGCCAGGATAGAGTTTGAAGTCAAGCAAAAGACAGGTATCAGAAGGGTTACCAGAAATGTAGACGAAGGTTTTGATTTGTATACCCATTCCAACTACATGGAGCAGTATAAGGGCTACCGGGTATCTGAAATAAACGGCTACAAAAACACCATAAGCTTTACCAATGGAGTGACCCTTTCTGCAGGAGATGTCCAAGGAGATATCAATGAGACTACTTTAAGGAGAATACAGATTAGGGAAACCATAAGGTCTCACTTTGAAAGGGAAAAGGTCCTTTTTGACAAAGGCATAAAGGTGCTGACGCTATTTTTTATAGATGAAGTGGCCAAATACAGACAATATAATGAAAACGGCAATCAGGTAAATGGCCAGTATGCCAAAATTTTTGAAGAAGAATACATAAACATTTTAAATGAATACATCACGCTGTTTAATGACCCATATGTAAAATATTTAAAATCCATCGATGTAAAAGATACCCACAAAGGTTATTTTGCTATAGATAAACAGGGCAGAATGGTAAACCCTGAGGCTAAGGGTGAAGAAAAAATTTCCGATGATGAGTCGGCCTACGATTTGATAATGAAGGATAAAGAGCGGCTGCTGAGCTTTGACGAGCCTACCCGATTTATCTTTTCCCACTCAGCCTTGAGGGAAGGCTGGGACAACCCCAACGTCTTTCAAATATGTACTTTAAAACACAGTGATTCAGTCATTAGAAAACGGCAGGAAGTGGGCAGGGGCTTAAGGCTTTGTGTTGACCAAAATGGTAACAGAATAGACAGTGAAACACCAGGAGTAGATGTCCACGATATAAATGTGCTTACAGTCATAGCCAGCGAGTCTTATGAATCCTTTGCCAAAGGCTTGCAGTCCGAGATTGCGGAAACATTAACTGACAGACCACAAAAGGCCAATGTAGAGTTTTTCTTAAACAATGTGGTTAAGAATGCTAAGGGAGAAGAGCTGGTTATAGACGAAAATCTCGCAAACACCCTTCATAGATCTTTTATACGAAACTTTTATGTAGATGACAACGACAATTTAACTGAAAAATATTACCGGGATTTAGAAGCTGGTAAGCTAATACTACCAGATGAAGTAGAGGACTTCAAAGATGGCATTGTCCAGTTGGTTAGCAAAATCTACAGCGAAAGTGCCACACCTCTTGTGGAAGACAGCAGAGCTGAGAATATAAAAAAGCTTGAAGTCAATGAAAACTTCAAGAAAAAGGAATTCCAGGAGCTTTGGAACAAGATAAATAAAAAGACGGCCTACTATGTAGATTTTGACACAGAAGAACTGATTAAAAACTGCATTATTGCCTTAGACAGGGACCTAAAGATATCTGATATTGTATATCAGGTAAAGACTGGAGAAATGGAGCGTATATCTTCAAAAGAAGAACTAGAAAGGGGAGAGGCCTTTAGACTCAAGGAAACGGCTATGGACAAGGAATATAAACCGGTAACTACTTCAATAAAATACGATCTAATAGGAAAATTGGTAGATGAAACCCAGCTTACAAGAAAAGCCATCGTTAAAATCCTAAAAGGCATAAGGCCTAAGACCTTTTATTTGTTTAGAAAAAATCCGGAAGAGTTTATATTGAAAGCTTCAAGGATTATTAACGAACAAAAAGCTACAGTGATAATCCAGCATATAACATATAATCTCATCGACGAAGTATATGATGCAAAGATTTTTACTGAAAATACTTTAAAGGGAACCTTAGGTAAAGATGCTGTAGAAGCCAAAAAACACATATACGACTATGTAATTACTGATTCTGAAAAGGAAAAGGAATTTGCCAAGGAACTGGATGCCAGCAGTGAAGTTTGCGTATATGCCAAACTGCCAAGGGGATTTTTCATACCTACACCTGTAGGAGACTACAATCCGGACTGGGCCATAGTCTTTAATGAGGATAAGGTAAGGCACATATACTTTGTAGCTGAAACCAAAGGCAAACTGGAATCACTGCAATTTGATACGAGAGGCATAGAAGAAGCAAAAATCCGCTGTGCAAAAAAACATTTTGAAAAGATAGCAAACAGCACCGTAAAGTACGAAGTGGTGGACAGCTACGAAAAACTAATGGATAAAGTTATGGGGCAATAAACAAAAGACCGCACTTTTTGTGCGGTATCAGCCTGTCGGCAAAGTTACTGTCGGCAGGTATTTATATCTGCGTAGCAAATATTACTTGAATCCATTTTAAGGAGTGAAACTTTGCTGTCTAGACCGTATCATTTACTTATGATACTGCTCATTTTTGCGTTGTCATCAGCAAGAGAGCTTGCTATTTCCCTTTGTTTTTTGCAGATAATGTCAAGAGTGTTCGCAATTTCCGAGAGTTTGTTGATGTCCGCCTTCATTTTGTCGATGATGGATTTTATTTCAGCTGTAGCTTCTTTACTGGAGGTGGTGAGATTGCCTATCTCAGATGCCACCACTGAAAACCCTTGACCCGTTTCTCCAGCGCGGGCTGCCTCGATAGAAGCGTTTATACCGAGAATTCTAATTCGTGCGGTAATCTCATTGATGATTTGAACGATCTGGTCTGTTTTGTTTATGCTTTCGATGGCACTTGAAACCGATTCAAGGATGCTTTTAGATGTGCTATCTATCGATAAAACAGTGTCATTGATTGATGAAATATTTGATGTTACGTTCATAAGCAGTTCTTTGATATGGTCTATATAGTCAGCGAGTTTTTCTGAAAGCTCCTGTTGATGTTCTGTCAGAAGCGATGCCAGCCTTGCCGCATGAGAATCCATGAGGTGAGTTTCTTGTTTTTTTAACTGTTCGATGGTGTTTTTTACTTCCTGAATTCCTGTAAGTTCCAACACCACATCCATATCATTTTCCAAAAAAAGTTTTAGGTCGAAATATGTGGGGATTCCATGCTCCTTGGCATATATAATTGCCGGCGCTTCGGGGCTTTTATCGCAAACGCCTATGACATCAACCTCGGGTATTTCTAAAAGTGTTTTAAGAAACAGTGTTCCGGCATTGCCGCCCCCAACAATTCCTACTTTCAATACGTTTCCTCCTTGAAAACTTTATTAAATAATCTACCTAAAATGTGGAAATAAAACTATAGGTATAATTCGCTAAAATTTGACAAAATCCTTCAACAAATAACACAAAAAGAAATCTTTACGTGGATAGCGTCTTTTCTTTTGGCAAGAGCTTACTCACACTTAAAGTATATAACAAGAGCACAAAACAGCCTGTGGGATTTTAGATGATGTTTTTTAGAGAATTAATTGGAAAAATTATTTCGTACATGATTTTTTGTCTTGGCTTTATATGGATACTTATTGATAAAGATAGCCAGGGTTGGCATGATAAGCTTATTGGTAGTATAGTATGTTATGATGAATAATAAAAGTCAACAATGCCTTTTAAACCCTTCGGATTTTTCAATTAAGCTATTATGCATGTGAAAAGAGGATCGTTATGGGTAAAATAAAAATGCCGGAATTAGTAACCCCTATCGCTAGCGTTTTTACTTCAGATGAAAAATTATTTGAACCTGTAAAGGAGATCCTGTCAAAACGGCTAGGATCCTGCATTTACGAAAGTTCGGTGCTTCCTTTTAATCACACCGATTATTATACAGCCGAAATGGGCAGTGACCTCAAACGGTGCATTTTCGCCTTTGATGAGCTGATTGATCCTAGCGAGCTTCCCGCCTTGAAGCTCTGGTCAAATTCCCTTGAACAGGACCGCGCAGTTGACGGCAAACGGCAGGTCAATATCGACGTTGGGTATATAAGTCTTGGGAAACTGGTGCTTGCCAGCACTAAAGACCACAGCCATCGCATATATTTGGGCAAAGGCATTTACGGTGAAGTTACCTTGCGCTTTGTCGGAGGTGAATTTCAGCCGTGGCCCTGGACCTATCCCGATTATGCAAGTGAAGAGTATCGCAAAATCTTTGGCGGGATTCGCCAGCTGCACAAGGAAAAACTTCGCTCCTAGTAACCGCATTCATTGCGGCTTTTTTGTTTTGCAATGCTGCTTTTATCGACAATATGGAACAAAATAATACGAATACAAAGAATTTTCGGCATCTCCAACTTGCTTAAAGGAAGGATTTTCTATAAGACTGTAGAAATGTATACATAGTAATATTCATTTGGCATTGTGTTTTTAGAATGGGGTGGTTCATATGTATTTTGATGCGTTAAAAGATGTGCAAACCCATGCTAAAAATGAGCTTTATGAAACGTGCTTGGCTGCTGAAGAAAATGCAAGAATTCGGCCCAATGAAAGTGTAATCAATGCGCGAAAGGCTTTGGAAGTGTTTACGGCGTCAGTACTGGCTGACCACGGCATTACCATACCTTCAGATAAATCTGAAAGGCAAAGCAAGGGTTTGAGCGATTTATACGGACAAATCAGAAAATGCCGCTGGGAAAACTTTATTGACAAAAATACATATCACTTGCTTGATGAAATAAGAAGAGACGCAAATAAAGTCGTCCATGTTACGTACAACGATGCTGGTGTTCCGGAAAAATACGAGATAAAAAATATTGATGCGGATATTACACTGGCATCAAAACTGGTTAAAAATCTTTATGAAGGGATTGTGAATCATTTTATAAAGGGGAAAAGGAGACTTACTCTAGATGTGGAGCGGCTGCCGTTTGGCAAATACCAGGTTGTGGAATTGGTCAAAAAAACTGATATGGAAGCATCTGCAGGAAAATTCAATTATATATGCAAGCGCGTTGACCTGGATGAGAACAATCGTGAGCGCTGCAGCTGGGCATATATTAGAGCTTTTAAAAAGGAGCCGGAAATATACAACAGACGTGACAGTACTGTTTTGTATGAGGTTTGGGAGGGTATTCATGAACTGCCGCGAAATATAGTTATGGGCAGTGTAATTGATACTTCTAGGGAATGTGGCCTGATTTATATTAAATACAATATCGACCAAAGAACTTTTACTTTAGCCAACAGAGAAAGACTGGGCAAAGTGACGGCCAAGGCGGCGCTGGAAATCATTGAAAAGCTCATTATCGCATTGCTTTCAATTCAAAACGTAAAGGCTGGCACCAAGATTTACCATAGGGGGATTAGACCTGAGTATGTCTTTGTGACGCCGCAAAACAATTCTTTCAGTGTAAGCTTAGGCTGTTTTGAGACATCCAAGATCGTAAAGGATGATGAAAGGGAGGCTTACACCACGGTATATCACACCATGAAAGAAAAACAGACCTCAAATCCATTTGCCCCATACGAACTAAGGAATAACTTAATTCAAGATACGGATGATGTGGATTGGGAAAAAGTCGATACATATTCCCTGGGTGTATTACTTTTATGGATTTTAGGTGATGACATCCGTTCAGATAAGCAAATTAACATAGACATCTTGATAGACCATTACAGTGACGCCTTTGTAGATTTTATGGAGCAAGTAATTGAGAATTCCTTAAATATAAAACCTTCACTTAGGGAATTTCTGGAGGCTTTGAGAAAAGAGCTGGTTCTAGTTGGCTAGCAAACAAGTTGAGTTTGATAAAAAACACAAATTCCTCATCCTGGAAACGATTTATGAATCAGAGGCCACTCAAACCTGCTTCTATAAGGCGAAAGATATGGAATACGACAGAACTGTGGGAATCAAGATTATATGCTTTGATGATTTTAAACAGAGGGATCTACTGCTGCAGGAAGCCAGGAGTATGATAAAACTGGAAGAATTCACCGATAAGATTCCCAGCCTCTACGAGTACCATATTGACAACAAAAATAAAAAACTTATCCTGGTGATGCAGTACATAGATGGCCTTACACTGAGAGAAATTATTAAACAAACAGGGGATAAGATAAAAGATCCTTATGTGATCAGACAAAATATTGAATTGATTTACCAAATAAGCCTGGTATTGGGTGCAATTCATACGTCAGCTCCCGTGTTTCAGCATAAGGATTTAAAACCGGAAAACATTATTGTCAAGAACAAGGGTCAGCTGAACCAAGCTGTATATTTAATTGATTTAGGCATTACCGGTCGCCCATTGCGACGAAAAACCGGCACACCCCTCTACCAATCCCCAGAGCAGAGAGGCTATTTAGGATTTATATCGTCTGACAATGTAGACGTATTTTCTTTAGGCTTAATCTTTTTTGAGATACTCACAGGCAAACAACTGAGGATCGGAGTAGACTTATTGAGAAAAAGCAATGAAAAGCATTGGGTAAATATTCCTGCCGTTACGGATTATAATGAGAATGTTCCTCCTATATATAACGATATTATAAGCAAATGCCTGCAGCTAATGCCTGACAAAAGATATAGAAACGGTATGGAAGTGGCAAAGGCCATAAATTACGCCCTTAAGAGAAAGAGGTATGGAAGGTGAAAGATATAAAACCGGTACTGGACCAAGTATTGGATGAGCTCGACAAGACTTTTCTTGATAGATACCTTAAAGAAGAAAAAGAGGAAATTTATAAATTACCCACTTCCACTGATATAAAAATAGATGTGGATTGGAGAGAAGAAGCTAATGCAGCAGATTAACCTATATTCCGGTGAATGGTATGCTGTAGATTCACCCCTGATATTTTTTATCGGCAATAATGTTCGGGTAAAAAATATTGAAATAATCGAAGATGTCATAAAAAAACTTACTGACTCCCAAGTCCTCGTCATCGGGAATTACAGGCAGGTGGAAGATTCATACTCTTTCGGAATATTGCTGGACGACTTCTTTCTAATGTGCAGAAGAAGTGAGAAGAACAATTTCTCAGTTACATATATGGAGAGCCTTGCCCAAATAAAAAGTCATGGGCGCAAGGCAGCCTTCTACAACAAACCCATCCTGAACATAATTCCCCGCAAAAAGCTCTTGGTTATACTTCAAAACGTTGACAGCCAAGGCAATTTCAAATACGATGTTTTCCCTCAAGGGTATCTGAGCCGGTCTTGGGATATGGCTGAAACAGCTATTGCGAGTATTGACCAAAAAATCAGGTCCTATTTTGAGGCCGGTGAGGAGAGCGGTGAAGGCGAGCAATATAAAATAGGGCATTCATTTCGCAGAAAAATTTTAGATAGAATCCGGGATTACACCTATTATGAGGATGAAAACGAGAAGTTCCAGGTAATGCAAGGGAGCTCTCTATTTTATACAAAGCGAATTTCCACCACTGACAGCAGCAAATTGAAGAATTATACGTATCAATTTTTTTGTCCGGCCTTTGATGATGAAACCTTCACTGTTGATGCAAGAGTGAGCGTCGAATCAAGCATCAAAGATTATTACGGCAACTGTGAGTTCATAGATGGCGTAATTATCGACATATTAATCGGCGATGATGAAACCATTGTGGAAATAAGTTTTTCGCGGCAGTTCAACGACAGTGACATTCCTCCCACAGGGAGGATTGTCCTCCGACACAACCCTGTACAGAGAAGGGTCAGAGAAGACGTGTTAGCTGCCATAGAAAAAGGTGAAATACTTTCCACGTACATGTACAAAACCTTTAACACTTTTGAAACTGAAGGTTTTGAACAGGGAGTAGGATGGGAGGAGTTTGAAAGGGAGCTGGACAGTCCTAAAGACGGTTTTAAGCCAAATGAGAGTCAAAAAGAAGCCATCCGTAAAGGCATTGAAACTAGAGACTTGCTTTTGGTGCTAGGTCCTCCCGGCACAGGCAAGACTACAGTTATCGTTGCCTGGGTGGAGTTTTTCGTAAGGCATGGCATGAAAGTATTAGTTTCTTCACAGAACAATATGGCTGTGGACAATGTATTGTCCAGAGTTTCAAAAAACCCAGATGTAGAAATCATCCGCATTGGAAATGAAAGTAAGGTGCAAGAAGGGGTCAAGCCCTTTCTTCCCGAGAGAAGAGACAGAGCCCTTTATGAAAAATTCCAGGAAACCTTTAGGCAAAACCGTATCAATTTTCAAAAGGACCTGCACAAATTAAATTCGATGGAAGAAGTAATAAATACCGTGCTTGCTTATTTAACGGAGTGTGAGCGCATTGAAAATGCCCTGGGGCAAGTATACGCTGGCATTGCTTCAGAGCTGGAAAAACAAAATAAACTTTACTCAATAATTCTTTCATCGGAACAAAGGCTAAATGAAATAATCGAAGCCATTGCAAGAAAGCTGATTTACCTTGAAGAAACGGCCAAGAGCCATATTGTAATCAGAGCCTTGAGGTTCATATATACAGTAGGTGTAAAACGGGATTTATCGAGATTGCAAACGGAGTTTAATAAAATCCGCAGTGAGTATGTAGAGCAAGTAAGAAGATACAACCAACAGTTTGCAAATATTATTGATTCATTAAAGAAGCCTGAGCTGCAAAACTTGAAAAATAGATATAATCAACTGCTTGAGCAACTTGCTCCATACAGAGAATTAAAAGTGGAATTTGATTCCCCTTACAGCACTATTACGTACGAACTTGAAACAGAGGAACTTAGCCTGTCGATTGCGGAATTAGATGAGTTTAGGGCAAAGTGCATGGAAAGCAAGGCCAATATAGAAAAGGCAAGTGCCGCCCTTGATGAATGGGAAGCCTCTCTCAAAGCAAAGCGAAATGAAATAATGACAAATATACTCATAGAAAGCGCTAATGTGGTAGGCGCCACATGTATAGGAATTAATACAAACCGCAAATTCGCAGATGTGGATTTTGATGTTGCAATTATCGACGAAGCAGGTCAGATTCAGGTGCACAATATTATTGTGCCTATGACCAGAGCCAAAAAGAACCTGCTGCTGGGAGACTACCTTCAGATTCCGCCTATTGTAAATGACAAGGTGGCGGAGCTTTGCAAGTTGGACGGAGTGCCGATGGATTTGCTGGAAATGAGTTTTTTTGAATACCTGTTTACCAAGACCCCCCTGCCGGAGGAAAACAAGACGATGCTAAAGTGGCAGTTTCGAATGCCTGCTGAAATTGCAGATATAGTATCTCACCAATTCTACAATGACCAATATTTTTCCGTTGATGCTAAGAAAAACTTGGGACCCCTTTGCCCCCAAATGTTTTCCAGACCGTTGGCAGTAATCGATACCGGTGATTTTGCAGATAGAAGGGAAACGCCTCATAAGGAGGGCGGATATTTTAACTCTTATGAAGCGGAAATAATTTTGTTGATTCTGAAAAAAATCTTTGAAGGAAAAGAGGCTGAAAGCATTAGCCCTAAAGACATAGGGATAATAGCACCGTATAAAAAGCAAGTGCAGCACATAAAAAAAACCTTAAAGAGTAAATTGACTAAACTGAGCCCGGAAGAGATTGACGAGATGGTGGCCACATTAGACAGCTTCCAAGGCCAAGAAAGAAAGATGATTATATATAGTTTTACGAGGAGCAATACCAGGCCCTCAAACACTCCAAGGATAGGCTTCTTGTCTGAACTACGCCGGTTAAACGTTGCTTTTACACGATGCCAGAAGCAGCTAGTCATCATAGGGGATATGGATTTTCTGTCATCCTGTGAATATGAAGAAAAAGGCGAAGACGGACAACCGCTGCCTAACAGAAGTGAAAGGGAATTTTCCCGCTTTATCAAGTACTTGGTGGATAGGGTAATGGCCGGTGCCGGCCAGCTTATCAGTTCGCGGGAATTTTTAAAGCGTGCAAGTGGTGATTAATCATGGATGAAATTTGTGAAAGACCAAAGAAAAGCATAAATATAGAAAAGACAAAACAAGCCCTGGACATCTTTCGGGTAAGTTGTCCGGAGCTGTTTGAATTGGGGCAGCTGAAGTATTTTCATTTTTTTTATTGTCCAATCTCGGTGGCTTTGGTAGATGCCGATGAGTACATAAGGGAAGAGTATGAATCTTTAGAGCTTCTGGTTCTTAAATTGTATGATGCGGGTTTGACCTCTGTTGATGCTATATGTAAAGTTACAGGCTTACATCCAAAACTCGTCATCAAAACCCTCCAATTGCTAAAAAAGGCCTACAGACACATTGAAGATGAAAGGATAAGCGAGCTGGGCCGGCTGTCAATAAATGAAGGGATTAAGCATGTGGTGTATGAAGTAAAAAAAGAAATCCAATTTGAAGCCATTACAGGCACCGTTTTAGATCGAGAGATTGAACAGAGAAAAGATAAGCTGCTGAAAGGTTTGGACCCCAACTACAGCAGGCCACTGGCAATTGACACGGTCGAATTGGACGAAGAGGTCGCCAGGGACATAAGTGAGCGGCTAAACGAGTACAAAAATACTGAAAAAAGTGTATTTGATAAAAACATCAAGCGCATACGCAAAGTTACCACCAATATGCTCAGGTATACCCCCGCTTATGCCGTGGCTTTTGACTATATGCCCGAGCCCTTTATCATACTGAGAGGCAGGAGCTTTAGTAAGACAGAAAAGCGCTCGGCCCTCATATGGAAGCCTACAGCTATTTCTCAGGCGAATGCCGAGATTTTGCAAGAAAGAAATGTGGACATCATGCCATACAATGTCCGCGCTGAGCACCATTTTGACTACTTAAAAGAAGTAATTGACGGTTTTCATATCGATGATGAAGAAATAGAAGTCGTTCAACAATTAGTTAAAGGTGATAAAATATCATTCCAGGTTCAGGTTCATGAGTCAGAAGTTCCGGAGGAATTTACCGGGGAAATAGAGCTAGAAGATAAAGCGGCAAATATCGCAGATTTTCCGGAAATCGTTGAAGAGCTTTAGAATAGATGCGGGGGAACACAGATGGGTTGGAAATGTGATAATTGTTCACACATGAACAGCTACAGGGATAAATACTGCAGTAGCTGCCAAAGTCAGATGAGCCAAGCTGAGATAAATAAAATAGTATCTGAAGAAATACGCTTGCAGCAAATGAAGATTATAAAGCTGCCGCTACAAACTTGGCTGCTGCTTTTAAAATGTCTGGATTATTGCGTCGAGAAAAGAAAACAGATTAATATTGCGGCAACTATTGCCTTGTTGGCAATTATAATTGCCAATCTTGCTCTTTTAAAGGATTTTAGCATGAGCAACCTATGGGAAAAGTCAGACTTAGAATATAAGCTATATCTTGTGCAAAACACAAGACATAAGGACATAGTATACGAGCTTGGCAAAGCTGTTTTAAAAACACTGGAAAAACTAGGGGAAGATAAGCTGAGTGCGATTGTAGAGAACCTATACAGGGCATTAAGAGATAAGGATATTCGACACCTTCATATAAAAAAAGCAAATCCCATAAAAATAAAAGTGCTGGAGGAAAAACTATGGAAAGTATTTTACAAATTACAACCGTTATATTAGGAATTGTTTTAAATATTTTAGCTGCAATTCTGTCACTGGCATATGTATATCGAAGCTGCGTCGGGGAAGGCCTGCCCGGCGAAATAAAAAGACATTATTATGAGCAAGCCGGAAGATGCTTTAAATATGGGAATGGACTAATCCTTTTTATATGGCTTGTAACATCAACTGCCGGAGATGAGCTGATTTTTTCGGGAATGAGAATAGGCATATATTCTTGGGCATTAGTCGCCATCCTAAGCATTACCTGCATGCTTGCAAAACTCGTAACCCGAAGAACAAACGCTGAATGCATCACATCCCTAAGCAGTATATCCACTAGGTCAATAAAATATTTAGCATTATTAATCTTCGTATTTTGGTTTATATCATAATTTAAACATTAAATCTAAACAAAATCACATCACCGTCTTTTACTACATATTCTTTGCCCTCAGAGCGAAGCAGCCCCTTTTCCCGTACTGCATGTTGACTGCCGTGGGCCACCAAATCTTCGTAATCCATAACTTCCGCACGGATAAAGCCCCGCTCAAAGTCGGTGTGAATCTTACCGGCAGCCTGAGGGGCTTTTGTGCCTTTTTTGATAGTCCAGGCACGGACTTGCTTAGATTCTAAAGTAAAGAAAGTTATAAGGCCGAGAAGTCTATAGCATGATTTTATCAGCTTATCAAGACCCGGTTCTTTCAAACCGTATTCGGAAAGCAGCTCCTTCTTTTCCACTTCAGCAAGTTCTGAAAGCTCCGCCTCTAATCTGGATGCGATTGTAATAACTTCAGCACCTTCTTTAGCAGCATATTCTTTGACCTTTTTCACATATTCATTTTCTTTACCTGATATTAGATCATCTTCAGAAATATTTGCTACATAAATGACAGGTTTTGATGTGAGTAAAAACAAGTGTTTTATTATATCCTGCTCCTCATCGGTAAGTTCCAAAGAGCGGGCAGGTATGTTTTGTTCTAAAGCCTCTTTTACTCTTTCCAGGAACGAAAGTTCGGCCAAGGTCTGTTTGTTCCCTGATTTAGCTTGTTTTTTAACTCGTTCTAATCGCTTTTCTAAACTCTCCAAATCGGCAAAAATAAGTTCGAGATTTATTATCTCTATATCCCTTATAGGGTCAACACTTCCATCTACATGAACAACATTTGGGTCGTCAAAACATCTGACGACATGTACCACCGCGTCAACTTCCCGAATGTGGGAAAGAAACTTATTTCCAAGCCCCTCGCCGCGACTTGCACCTTTTACCAGGCCTGCAATGTCTACAAATTCTATAGTAGTTGGAATTACCTTATCAGGTTGTTCTATTTCTGCAAGTTTTTCAAGCCGTTCATCTGGAACTGATACTACGCCCACATTTGGCTCTATTGTGCAAAAAGGATAGTTGGCACATTCTGCTCCTGCTCTTGTTAATGCGTTAAAAAGTGTGCTTTTCCCCACATTGGGAAGCCCTACTATGCCCAGCTTCATTTTTGCTCTCCCTTCAACAACACAAATAAATTACTACAAATTCTATTATATCAATGAGTATGATGAATGCAAACAAAAAAGCCCATATTCATTCCTGCTGCGAAAGCACATCTTAAACCATGTATCTTTTTCCTTATTGTAATAATATTTTTAAATAATACAACAAAATATGGTATAATATTTCCAGTCAAGATAGGAAATTTTTGAATCAATATTATTAGTTAGCCGAAGCAAAAAAGGGAAAAGCAATGATATCATCGGCAAAAATGACAAAATTGGAGATGTTTAAAAAGGACAGTACTTTATTACGGAGAATATATAAAAGGGGTATTTTAATATGATAAACAAATATTCGATGAACAGAGATAAAATAATAGAAAATCTAAAATCATATACCTCTTCTAAAGATAAAATTGTATTCGCTTATCTTTTCGGTTCCTTAGCAAGAGGCGAATCAGGGGGAAATAGCGACATAGATTTAGGAATGTATCTAATTCCTGATTGCCAAGAGAACTTTTTTGCTTTAAAGCTGGAATATAAAAACGAGCTTGAACAGATTTTCAAAAAACCCGTTGATATAGTTATTATGAACGATGCACCGCCCCTTTTAAATCATCAGATATTTAGAGATGGCATACTTTTAAAAAATCAG
>ENA-UPSB01002294-UPSB01002294.1-bioreactor-metagenome-genome-assembly--contig:-NODE-2294-length-18433-cov-5.387311_pt1 | contig 18433 bp, 19 predicted proteins | sample MGYA00238182_ERZ773286 | MGnify/ENA primary metagenome ERZ773286 (study PRJEB29026, sample SAMN07631240) | bioreactor metagenome | isolation source: Switchgrass digestor | place: USA: Dartmouth... | reverse complement strand
GACGCCAAACGCGAGGTGGTGCGCGACCAGCTGCAGCGCATCGCCGGGATTGAGGATCCGCCGGTTGCCGCGACAGTCCCCAGTCCGAACCCTTTTTACTACCGCAACAACGTGCAGTTTCACCAGGCCCCCGACGGGCGGTTGGGATACATGAAGCTGTATGCCAACGACGAGGTGCTGCCCATCCGCGAGTGCCACCTGCCCGAGCCGCTGCTCAACGACATCTGGCCGCAGCTGGAGATCGACCGGCAGGTGGGGATCGAACGGATCGGCCTGCGCCAGGGCTCGGAGGATGAAGCGTTGCTGATCATCCAGACGCAGGACGCCGGCCTGCCGGAGATGGAGCTGAATCTGCCGCTGTCCGTTGTTCACCGCAGCGGAGAGGACACGGTGGTGCTGGCGGGCAGTGATGACCTGTGGCTGGAGGTGCGCGGGCGCATGTTCCGGGTATCGGCAGGGTCTTTCTTCCAGGTGAACCTGCCGGTGGCCGAAGCGATGGTCGAGCACTTGCTGCGCATCCTGCCGCTGACGGAACAAACCACGCTGCTGGACGTGTACTGCGGCGTAGGCCTGTTTTCCGCGTTCCTGGCCCCGAAGGTCCAGCGGCTGGTGGGCGTGGAGCTGGCGGAATCAGCGACGGAGGACTTCGCAATTAACCTGGACGAGTATGAGAACGTGGAGCTGTACGAAGGCGCGGCGGAGGAGATCCTGCCGCATATGAACGTCCCGGCGGATGTGGTCCTTGTTGACCCACCCCGCGCCGGGCTGGAACGGCCTGCGCTGGACGCCATTGTCGCGCTACAGCCGGAGACCATCGCCTACGTTTCCTGCGACCCGGCGACCCTGGCCCGCGATCTCAAGCGCCTGATCGCCGCCGGGTACAAGGTCAATCAGGTGACCCCGTTTGACATGTTTCCACAGACCTATCACGTTGAGACTGTCGTGCTGCTGTCAAGAACGGTGAGATAAATTCTTTTTTCGGAGGTTACGCATGAGAAAGTGCATTCGCTGTGAGAACAAAATGGTGGAAAACCTTGATGTCAAGGTGGAAAGGGCTGCTTATGGGCTAAAAATCACAGAGCCGGGGATCTTCAAAGATAATCTTGGCATAGTGCATGCTGCCGTCTGCCCTGAATGTGGATACCTTGAGTTTTATCTGGACGATGTGTCAAAACTGAAGAAATAAATAGGTTTGTGCAAAACGCTCCAGTTGATCGCGGTTTTTATTAGTATGACAAGGTCCTGTGTATCATCAACTCTTATACCTGCAGCTCACACCATTTGAAAACAGTGGTGTTGATAACACGCCAAATCCAGGTCCATCCGGTGCGGAGGAAAATTCAAATACCATTTCGACGAAGTGCATTCAGTACAGGAGTAAGATTTCATGTTTGTTGATTTAGGACCATTCAATATCTTTACATATCGTGCCACTGCCTGGAGGATGGTTTTCGGATGAACAGCGGAAATGCCGGCCTCGGGTCTATAATTGCATAAATGGAAGGAGCAGAAATCGTATTCGTCCAGAGAGTTGATTTTCATCTTGAGGATTTTCAATGAACAACAAAAGTAAAAAAGAAATGTATGGCCTGCCGATTGGTTTGTGCATGGGAACGGCCCTAGGAGTCTCGATTGGCGCTGCAACACATAATCTGGGATTGTGGCTGCCTCTCGGCTTATCGATAGGTTTATGCATGGGCCTTTTGTTCAACCACGATGAAACCGATGACAAAGGCAGCGCAGAGATTGATCGATTGGACAAGAAAGAGTAGCTGCGAAGATTTCAGCCTGTCCATCTACTGACGACTTAGGGTAATCTTCAGATACATCCCTCTTCCAGTGTGTCCAACCAGTTCTCTTTGAGAGCCTAAATAAATCAGGCTCCCGCAGTGCTCAATATTTCCCGGCTTTTATTAACGATCTTTATTCACAGTACCGACACACCCCACATGGAGTGGATCCTGTTGAACAGCTGCTGATTTTGAACATCCGGCATTGCAGAATGTCCATCAGGAGAAAGTGGAACAGTTGTCAGGATCACGGGATAAAAAATGATCATCCTCATCACGGGCGCATCGCATACCGGTAAAACCAGGCTGGCGCAGAAATTGCTGGAAGCGTATCACTTTCCCTATTTTTCCATAGACCATCTCAAGATGGGGCTGATCCGCAGCGGCCAGACTGACCTCACACCTGAGGATGATGATCAGCTGACAGATTATCTGTGGCCGATTGTCAGTGAAATGTTCAAGACGGCCATCGAGAACAATCAGAACCTGATTGTCGAGGGCTGCTATGTTCCCTTTGACTGGCGGAAGAGCTTTGATGAGACCTATCTCACATCCATCCGGTTCATATGCCTGGCGATGACCGATGCCTACATCGAATCACACTATGAAGAAATCCTCCGTCACCGTTCGGAAATCGAAACCAGGCTGGATGTAATTGATTCCAGCAAAGAACAGCTGAAGCGTGATAATCGTTTCTATATCGAGGGATGCTCAAAACACAATCTCCCTGTCACCATCATCGACAGCGATTACGAGTCAGTGATGGCTTCACTGGTAGAAGGATGAAGCGCAAATTACAGCGAACCTTTGGCTGCGTAAAGGCGGCATATCTGTTATTACGAATATCACAGGATTGAGGCCGTCTCAGCCAAAAGGAGATGGAGTCCTTTACTCTTTACGGAGTTCTCCCTTTCTAGTATCTTCAAATAATGCTAATCTGCGACGCCTTACCGGACACAGAACAGCAGCTGTCCCCCCAATATAGGCATAGCTTCACCCCCATATTCTGAGGAATCGGAGGTTTGTTGAGATGAAAAAACTTGACGTCACCTGGGATGGGATTACCGACAGCACCGGGTACCTGTTCTCTTTTGCGAAATCGCTGGCCTGTGCGGTGAGACACAGTCCGTGGCCCGAATATGCAGAAGATATCATCGCGACCAGCTTGTTTGCCTTTCGAATGTGGGTATCCGCGGATCTATGCCCGTCGGCCACCAGCATCTGGGAGTTCGACCGGCAGAAGGAATGGGTGGAAAACGGCGGCCTGGTTTGTGACTATGTTGGTCGGTACTGGGGGCAGGAGGACATTGAAGAAGAAAAGTGGGTAGAGGCGATCGAGATCATCAAAAGGTCGATCGACAGCGGCATACCCGCCGTATCCTGGGATACTGGCATACCCGAATGGGGGTTGATTACCGGTTACGATGAAGAAGCGATACTGTTTTCCACGCTGGCTGTAAACGAAGGGCATGAAAACCCACCTGGCTCAGGCGGTGGCTCAACGATGCCGTTTGAGCAGCTTGGAAAGCGCGAAATCCCGATTCTGTCGGTTTTGACGGTGACAGGGAAAAGCGACAAGTCACAGGAAGCCATTCTTCACGATACGATGAAGCTGGCCGTTCACCACTTGACGGGCGGGGAATGGTGTGAAAACGCGAAAGGATTGGATGCCTATCCCGCACTGATCCGGCATTTTGAAGACGGTTTCAACCCGGATCTATCTTGGAATATGGAATACTTCCTGGGCACATACGGTGCACTGAAGTACTACGCCTGGAAGTATTTTGAGAAAATGAAGCAGGCGGAGCTGGCCGGTCTTTATAAAGAAGTGTTCGAGTCATGGATGGAATCATTCAAGATCAAGACCGGTCAGGATATCAATCAGCTGGAAGTACGAAAGAAGATTGCGTCACTGTTGAATTCAGCTCATGAGAATGAAATCAAGGCTGTCGATGTGATGAGGAAGTGCATTTGATACCTGGCGGAGACAACGGCGCTGACGTCATGATGACCGCAGGAATGGAGATAAATGGAACCAGCGCCCCTGACCATGCTGTACAACGTGAGGTGACCTGATGCCAGTCGAGCTGACCGCGGAGCAGTTCATTAAAAAGCTGTATGAACTTTTACCAGAAGGAGAACCGCGTTTGCAGCGGGATAAAAAGGTCAAAGGTGATGAGGAGTATCTCGGGCTGCCGCTGGCATCGGTCTTTTCACTGGCCAAAGAGTTCACCTTCATGCCGCCGGCTGAGATCGAAAAGCTCCTGGAAAGCTCGGTGTATGAAATCAAGGTCGGCGGCGTGAGCATTATGGACTGGCGGGCGCGCAGCAAGAAAACCTCGGAGGAGACGAGAAAAGAGCTGTTCGATCTCTACATCCGGCGCCACGACAGGATCAACAACTGGATGCTGGTCGACCGTAGCGCGCCGTATGTCGTCGGCGGTTACCTGGCGGATAAACCGCGCGATATCCTATACCGGCTTGCCCGGTCGGATGATCCGATGGAACGCCGGACAGCGATCGTCAGCACCTACTATTTCATTCGAAAAGGCGACCTGGACGACACATTCAAGATTGCCGAGATTCTGGTTAATGACGAAAATGACCTGGTCCAAAAAGCGGTGGGTGGTTGGATCCGGGAAGCCGGTAAAAAGGATACGGCCAGGCTGCTCACCTTTCTGGATCAGTACGCTGCCGTGATGCCGCGTACGATGCTGCGATATGCCATTGAACACCTGGATAGAGCCCAAAAGGATTATTACCTGGGCCTGAAGAAAAACAGGCGGCCTTAGAAATTGATCCCGGTTCCAGCTCCGGCGCAAAGCGGCGCCGGCGAAGCGCGTCTTTCGGGACCGCCTGCCCAGCCGGAGGGTTGGGGCTGCCCCTGTAATAAGGCATCTAAGATCTGCGACGTGGATCCCCAGTCACATCAGGCCAGGATCCTTTTCGCTTTGTCAGCGATCTCCTTTTCCGCCTGTAGCATGGATTCCAGCAAATCAGCCTGCTCATCCAGACAGCGGGTGCTGATCTTTGTATCAATCGCGTAATAACGAATGGGTTCTTCGCCGCCGGCTTTCAGCTGACTGCGGAAGGAACTGAGCTGGCCGGCAATACTGGAGTACGATCCGGCAATCTCAGTGAGCAGACCCGCTTTTTCCCCTTTTAACAGAGGAACATTCTCATTCAGATAGGCGGCAGCACACCGTCTGGCGTCGATCAGATTGAGCAGCAAATAATCGTTGACGGCCAGCCGCCGCTCGATATCGTCCTTCGAGTTACCTTTGTCCCATAGCCGGCGATTTCGCAGTCCGGCGATCCACTGCTCATATGCCTGCCGCCCCTGGAAATAACCGCTGCTGCATCCAGCCTCGAACGAGTCAACGAGAGTCTGCAGAGAAGCTTTCAGGTTTTCCGAGTCGGACGGCCGGTCCTTCCTTTCGCCAAAGTGGATGATCAAGAACGGCCAGCTTTCACTTTCAAGGTATTCGTCTTTATCAGACAGATACTCCCTGTCAAAATAGGTGCGGCAGTAGAAGACTTTTCCATTTTCTCTGAAGCCGGTAATCACGCCCCATTCGGGAGCAACTCGAAGATTAATGGCAACGACCGGCTTTCCGTTTGAGATGTCTCTTACGATATTCCTGCGCTCCTCAATGCGGCCGTCCTTGTCAACCCTGTCTGCCCAGATCGGTTCGTATCCGATGGCGGTAAACAGAATACTGGCGCAATCGAAGGCAACCAGCGCATCGGCTGCACTCCAGTCCCATATCTCGGTGAAGGCGATCCGGCAGCAGGCTCCCGACAGCCCCATGATTTGCTCGTAGGTATACGGCTCGCCCATGTACCGGAGCGCTGCGTAAACTGCCCCCGCCCAGGTGCAGTCCATGCCGGCTTCCCATTCGAGCGTGATGATGCCCGGCAGGATGCAGGTCGAAGTATCCTTCAGGTACAGGCCCTTCCGGTCAGATGTATAGCAGAGCGTTTCGTTTTCTGCGCAGCTGATGACGTGAATACCTTTCTCGTTCAGGTAGACCAGCGTCAGGTATTCGGGGTCGTCAACGCCCGGTGAGCTGGGGAATGTTTCATGGTTCACGCGAATCTCGTTCCACCGGAAGTAGTCGTAATGCTTCATTTTTGCCAGAACGGTCCGGTATTCATTCTTGTTTCCGTAATACGCACCAATCACCTGCAAATCTGCGCCTGGCGTGAACTTTTGATCTGCTAGCTCGATCGTCAGGGGTTTATCCTGCACGGCATACGTAAAGAACGTTCCGTCAGGGGTCTGGTATTTGACGGTCAGAACGCTGATCCTCTGGCTGTCGAGCGATGCGCCCAGAAACTGCGGCGTAACAAGGATATCCAGCCGGCTGCGGTGTCTGGCAGGCACCGGCCGTATCCCATTTCGAGACCGCCTGCGGAGAGACGCCAAGCATTTCTGCGAACTGCGCGGCAGTCAACCCTTTATCCCGGCGCAAGAGCGAAATCAAATTTCCGATCGCGTTTTTGTCCATGGAACAGGTCACCCCCGGTCTTGATGTCATCTATTTAGTATAGTGATTTTGAAATCAAGATCCATACAGCTAAGTTGAAGGACCCTTTTTCAGAATCAACCGCTGGCTGATATCGCTACAGGCCACGTATCTGGTTGAATTGTATTCCGCAGGCCGATTCCGGTTCGATGGTGGCGCTGCTGCAGCGAGAAAATGAGGTGAGGCTGGTTCACGCAAGGTAGGTTTCCGGGATTATTAATCCTCTGCGCCGCTTAAGGACTTGCAGCGAACTCGTTTCAAATTACGGCGGATAAACCCGAACGCGCTCCTGAAGAACCATATTGACAAATCAAAGTGGGGGTTCTATAATGTCGCGCGTCATACAGTCGGATATGCAACAATAAGGAAGTTTCCGATGATCAGAAAGAGATTGATCAGTTTAGAGCTTCGTTCACTCAACAACCTGATCAGGCGTTATATAGAGAATTCAGAAACCAAGAAAAAGATCGAATCGGTTACCGGTACCAATGGCTGGATCATCGGCTACCTGGCCGAGAATGAAGATAAGGATATCTACCAGAAAGACCTGGAAGAGCAGTTTTCGATTACACGTTCAACCGCTTCCAAAGTCTTAATCCTGATGGAAAAAAAGGGATTGATCGAAAGGCGCAGCGTTCCTCATGATGCACGGTTAAAGAAGCTGGTGCTCACCGACAAAGCCAGAGAAATCAGCGAAATGATGATTGAAGGCGCTGTGCAGCTGGAGGAGACTCTGACACAGGGGTTTACCCGGGAGGAACTGGACGCTTTCTACAATTCAATTCAAAAGATGAAAGCCAATATCCAGTAAACCTGAGTTGACCCGCGGGTCAACGATTATCTTGAAGATATTGTTGGATGTCCTACAATGTTTCCTTTCGCGACTGTTTCCCATGGAAACAATCGGCGGTGCATTTGATCAGCATTTCAGCCAGGTATCACAGGAGGAAGCTGCTTGATGGTAAAGACATTACTGTTGAGTCTGCGGGAGTTTAAAAAAGAATCGATCCTCGCACCGTTGTTTGTGACTGTAGAGGTATTGATCGAAATCAGCATTCCGCTGTTGATGGCCAGCCTGATCGATTACGGGATTAATGAAGGCAATTTATCTGTTGTCATCCGCATCGGGTTAGCCCTGCTGGCTGCAGCGATGGGGCAGCTGGTTTTTGGCGTGCTCGCCGGCCGGAGCGCGGCCATCGCGTCGTCGGGGTTTGCCAGGAACCTGCGTCAGGATATGTTCCACCGTGTGCAGACCTTCTCCTTCTCCAACATCGACAAGTTCTCCACCGCCAGCATCATCACTCGGCTGACCACGGATGTGTCCAATGTGCAGCATGCCTACCAGATGGTCATCCGCACCGCCATCCGCAGCCCGTTCATGATGATCTTTGCTCTGATCGCATCGATAAAAGTAGATGCTCGTCTTTCCCTCATCTTCCTTGGCTGCATTCCTGTGCTTGGGTTCGGGCTGTGGCTGATTATCTCCCATGTACATCCGATCTTTCAGCGAGTCTTCCGGACGTATGACCGGCTGAACAATGTTGTTCAGGAAAATCTTCGCGGCATACGTGTGGTCAAGTCCTTCAACCGGGAGCAGTTTGAAGAACAGAAATTCGGTGACATATCCACCGCCATTTATCGAGACTTTACCAAAGCGGAAAAAAGAATCGCCTTCAATGCGCCCCTGATGCAGTTGTGCATGTACACCTGCGTCCTATTAGTGTCATGGCTGGGCGCGCAGCAGATCGTTGCCAGCGGCAACAATCCGGTCAACGGCCTGTCAACCGGGGAAATGACCAGCCTGATCACCTATGCCACGCAGATCCTGATGAGCCTGATGATGGTTTCCATGGTCTTTGTCATGATCATGATCTCCCGTCCGTCTGCGGAACGCATCTGTGAAATCCTCACGGAAGAAAGCGATCTGCATAACCCGTCGAACCCCGTGTTTACCGTCCGGGATGGTTCTGTGAAGTTTTCCAATGTCCGGTTCTCATACTCTCATAAGGCGGAAAAACCGGTGTTGGATAATGTGAACCTTACAATCGAGTCCGGTGAGACCGTCGGCATCATCGGCGGAACCGGGTCTTCCAAATCCAGCCTGGTCCAGTTGATCCCCCGGCTGTATGACGTGGAGAGCGGCCGGGTGATGGTTGGCGGGATCGATGTGCGCGATTACGATATTGAATCGCTGCGCAATCAGGTGGCCGTGGTGCTGCAGAAGAACACGCTGTTTTCCGGCACGATCAAAGAAAACCTCCGCTGGGGGAATGAACATGCCAGCGATGAAGAGCTCATTCAGGTATGCAAGACCGTCCAGGCCGACGGTTTTATTCAAGAGTTCCCGGAGAAATATGACTCCTACATCGAGCAGGGGGGAGCGAACCTTTCCGGCGGGCAGAAGCAGAGACTGTGCATCGCGCGCGCACTGCTGAAGAAGCCGAAAATCCTGATCCTGGATGATTCCACCAGCGCGGTTGATACCAAAACCGACGCCTTGATCCGTAAGGCCCTGAGGGAGGAGCTCCCTCATACCACAAAGATCATCATTGCCCAGCGCATCGCCTCCATTCAGGATGCGGACAAGATCGTCGTGATGGACGAAGGGAAAATCAACGCAGTCGGTACGCACGAAGAACTGCTCGAGACCTGCGCCATATACCGGGAAGCCTACGAGACTCAGAACAAGGGAGTCCTTATCCATGAATAGAACAGTGAACCTTGCTGCTGCCGGGAGATTGTCTGGCCGGAATAATGGCCGATTTAGCGCACCCTATCAGGCCGGGATGCGGAGGTTCAAACCCGGAACGATACGGCGGCTGCTTTCTTATATGGGCGCTTATAAGCTGCAGATTGCCCTGGTCATTATCTGTATTCTGATCAGCTCGGGCGCCAGCGCGGCATCGTCCCTGTTTATTCAGCAGCTGATTGATGACTATATCGTGCCGATGCTGGGTGAACCCTCGCCATCGTTCGATAAACTGCTCCAGGCCATTCTGGTGATGGGGGGTATCTTTCTTACCGGCGTACTGGCCACACTAACTTATAACCGGACGATGGTGCAGGTCGCTCAGGGGACGCTGAAGAACATACGCGACAAAATGTTCACTCATATGCAGTCCCTGCCCATTAAATATTTTGACACCCACACCTTTGGCGATGTGATGAGCCGGTATACCAACGATACCGATACGCTTCGCCAGATGATCTCGCAGAGCCTGCCGCATCTGTTTTCATCCATTGTCACGATCATTGCCGTGTTCTGCTCGATGCTGTATCTCAGCGTCTGGCTGGCGTTGGTTGTGGTGATATATGTGTTTATTCTGATGAAAGTCGTCCGGACGATTGTAGGGAGAAGCGGAACGTTCTTCATCAGGCAGCAGGAATCGCTCGGTGACGTGAACGGTTACATCGAGGAGATGGTCAACGGGCAGAAGGTTGTGAAGGTCTTCTGCTACGAAGACAAGGCCAAAGAGATTTTCGATCAGAAAAACAATGAGCTGTATTACAGCGCTTCCGCGGCGAACATCTACGGCAACATCATGGGGCCGGTAGTGAACAGCATGGGCTATTTCCTGTATGTCATCCTGGCTGTAATCGGGGCGGTTCTGGGGATCTTCGCGGTGCAGAACCTGAGCCTTGCGGGAATTGGCGTCATTACTGTCGGGACGATTGCCTCCTTCCTCACTCTTTCCCGCAACTTCGTCATGCCCATCGGCAATGTGTCCCAGCAGTTTAACATGGTGGTGATGGCGCTTGCCGGAGCTTCGCGAATCTTTGAGCTGATGGATGAAGCCAGCGAGATAGACGACGGCGAGGTCACACTGGTCAATGTGAAGCCGGTCAACGGCAGGCTGGAGGAATGTGAGAGCTACACGGGGATCATGGCCTGGAAGCAGACCAACAGCGACGGCACGGTTACCTATACACAGGTGAAGGGAGATATTCGCTTCCAGGACGTTGATTTCAGCTACGAGGCGGATAAACCGGTACTGCACAAGATCACCCTCTATGCCAAGCCCGGCCAGAAAGTCGCCCTGGTTGGCGCGACAGGAGCCGGCAAGACGACCATCACCAATCTAATCAACCGCTTTTACGATATTGCAGAGGGCCAGATCTTCTACGATGGCATTGATATCAAGAAGATTAGGAAGGCGGACCTGCGCAGGTCACTGGGTATCGTGCTGCAGGATGTCAACCTGTTCACCGGAACGGTGATGGACAACATCCGCTATGGCAGGCTCAACGCCACGGATGAGGAGTGCATCGCGGCTGCAAAGCTGGCCAATGCGGACCACTTTATCCGCATGCTCCCGGATGGATATAACACGGTGATTGAAGGCGGGGGCAGCGGGCTTTCTCAGGGACAAAGGCAGCTGATCTCCATTGCCCGCGCGGCGGTGGCCAATGCGCCGGTGATGATTCTGGATGAGGCAACGTCATCCATCGACACCCGCACGGAGTTGATCGTTCAAAAGGGGATGGATGCCCTGATGAAGGGTAGAACGGTCTTTGTCATCGCGCATCGACTATCAACGGTTCAGAATGCGGATGTGATCATGGTTCTGGAAGACGGCTGCATCATCGAGCGCGGCAATCATGAACAGCTCCTTGAGAAAAAGGGTAAATACTACCAGCTGTATACCGGAGCCTTTGAGCTTGATTAGTGTGGTTGATTACCGTCAGCAGAAAGAAGCGGTTTTCATCTCCGTCATTTAGAATAAATCATCACACCATCTGCCAGATCTGGCTAGATGCTGATCGATTACTACCTCCGCGAAGGCATGGTACGGAAGAAATAAAAGACAGCGTCCTGTGTCAGTGGAGCCGGTGGTGTCGGTGGTTATTAACCAACTGAATAACCTGGAGAGGAGCGCGGCGACGATGGATCATCGAAAAATGGCAGTGGATTATTTCAACAGCACCTGGGATTTGATGGATCGGGCTGACCGCAGCGAGGAAGACACGCTGAAGATGATCCACATGGCCCATGCGTCCAGGTATCAATGGGGTGAGGCGGGTACGCCGCTCGAATGGTCCAGAGGTGAGTGGCAGGTTTCACGCGTATATGCCCTGGCAGGGATGGGCGAGAGCGCGCTCTATCACGGGCAGCATGCCTTGAAGTACTGTCTGGATAACAACATCGGGGATTTTGACCTTGCGTTTGCATATGAGGCTGTTGCCAGAGCGTATGCTTTACCTGGGAAGGACACCGAGAAAGAGGCATACCTCGAGAAGGCGGAAGAAGCATCGATGGGCATTGCCGAGCAGGACGACCTCGAGTATTTCCTGTCGGAGCTGGAAACGATATTGTGAACGGCTGGAAGGCTCTGCTCATCTGTCGCTATGAGATCCTCTGGCAGCGGTCTCTGTTTTGATCCGCTCATATGTGAACTTCAAAAAGGCTTTGTTGATATTGAAAATGACGCAAATATGGAAGCTGCAGCTGCCTCAGCAGATTTCAACGGCAGCATCGAACCTGCCAAAACCGTGGACAGGGAGCGGTTCGATACCATCCTGTCCACAAGGATGAGTGACTGAGAGTGATCGGCTGCCTAGATCGATAGTACGGGTAATTCTTTTGTCGTGATCTACGAAAGGATTGGTACATGAACAACCAGAATGTCCGCATCCATGGTGAAGAGCTGGCGCAGAACGTCGGGCCGGCGAGAATATCGATGGCTTACCAGCGCTTCGGTGATCCTGCCATGCCGCCTGTTTTCCTGATCATGGGCGCCGGGGCACAGATGGTTAACTGGCCCGATGGCTTCTGCATCGAACTGGCCAGCCGAGGCCTGCATCCAATCCGGTTTGATAATCGAGACGCTGGACGCTCAACCCACTTTTCGGATGCGCCTGTTCCGGATTTTCCCGCGATTCAATCCGGTGATCTATCCACCGCGCCTTATTCGCTCTCGGACATGTCAGCGGATACGGTGGGCCTCATGGATGCGCTGGGTTATGACAGCGTGCACCTTGTGGGTGCTTCCATGGGCGGGATGATTGCCCAGACCATTGCCATCGAGTATCCGCACAGAGTCAGATCGCTGACTTCGATGATGTCGACGACCGGGGATCCTTCGGTCGGGCAGGCGGATTTCTCCGTGCTGGCCGGTCTGGGTGCGCCGCCTCACGACGACCGGGAGGCCTATATGGACTGGCAGATCCGATCACGAAAAGCACTCGGTTCTCCGAGGTATCCCCTGGATGAAAAAGATACCGCGGAAACGGCGGGCCTGGCCTGGGATCGGGATCATGATCCCTTGAGCATGGTGCGGCAGGCGGCAGCAGTGATCAAGTCAGGCGATCGAACCGAGAAGCTTCGCTCCATACAGGCGCCCACGCTGGTGATTCACGGTGAAAGTGACAAAATGGTGGATGTCAGCGGAGGGCGCGCCACCGCAGCGGCTGTTCCTGGCGCTGAGCTGGTAACCTTTGAGGGTATGGGACACGGGCTGCCAAAGCAGTTATGGTCAGAGATAGCCGGGAGGATTGCCGCCCATATCCATCACGCTGAGTCCACGAGACAGTAATCCGTTACCATTGCCAGACAGCTGCAGTTTGTACTGTGCAGCTGCGTCCCCGAGAACAGCCATCGGATTTCACGGTTTGGGGAGCATTTCATGGACAGGATCATTCACTGCATAGTCAGGCTCAGCTGCAGCCCGGACGAAGCGTTTGAGATGTTCACGGTCAATGCCAGAATCCAGGCCTGGCTGGCGGAGCAGGCGGACGTCGAGCCTCGGGTCGGGGGGAAATACGAGCTGTTCTGGGATCCGGAGCACAGGGAACGCAACAGCACGCTGGGATGCAGGATCACTGCGATCGAAACCGGTAAGCTCCTGTGCTTTGAATGGAAAGGCCCCGTCCAGTTCGCCAGTTTCATGAACACTGCGGATCCCCTGACGCATGTCACCGTGCTGTTCCTTTCAAACCGGGAACTGGAGGGCGCTGCAGAGGTGCATCTCATCCACACCGGCTGGCGGAGCGATGAATACTGGGAACAGGCCAGGACCTGGTTTGAGCCCGTCTGGAGGAACGCCCTGGAAAACCTGCGAAGACTGGTGAATGAGCAGGAGCTCGCCGCTTAGCACAGGCGGGTTGGAGCTGCCTCATCCGGCAGCCTTCGCGGCAGTGAAGTATCACGTTTGAACCACCTGTCAGGAGGAACAGCCTTGGAACAGTACACCCGGGAGGATCTGGAACAGGCCCTGGTCACTTTACAATCCATGATCGATAGATCCGTGAAGGTGCAGCATAAGTTCAAAGAGGGCAGCTCCCAGGCTTCATTGGTCAGGAACCGGATCAGGGCGCTTCAGGCGGCATCCAGTTTGATAAGCCGGGAGATGGAGCCGGACCGCCTTTCAGAGAGCCTGGCGAAAGATGACCTGGCCGAAGCGCTCCCGCCCATCGAATCCACCATTCGCAAATGCGAGAAAGTGCTTGCCGGGTCGGCGGAGGGATCCTCCCAGGCCTCACTGACGAAGAAGATGCTTCAGGCCCTCTATTTGTCCAGGTTGTTGATTAACCAAGAACTCGAGCAAGGCTAGTCAGCGCGGTCATCCTGCTGGAATACAAATCAGAGAGCGTGTAGTATTAAGGCATTGGTATTCGAGCATCACCGGGAGGATCCGCGATGAGCAGCACGAACAGAACGTTGACGCCGGAGCAGCGCGAGGAGGTCCTCAGCGCAATCAAGGCCCGCTTTGAGAAGAACATGCAGCGTCACAGCGGGCTGAAGTGGTCTGACGTGGTAGAGCGGCTTGAGGAGAACCCCGATAAGCTCTGGCCGCTGTACGAAATGGAGCGAACCGGCGGAGAGCCGGACGTAATCGGTCGAGACGAGGCCACCGGGGAGATCATCTTCGTCGACTGCTCGCCTGAAAGCCCGAAAGGCCGCCGGAGCGTATGCTATGATCGCCAGGCTCAGGTAGGCAGGAAAGACTACCCGCCGAAGAACAACGCCATGGATATGGCCGCTGAGATCGGGATCGAGATCCTGACCGAAGAGCAGTACCGGGAGCTGCAGAAGCTGGGCGAGTTCGACACGAAAACCTCCAGCTGGGTGAAAACGCCGGAGCGGATTCGCAAACTGGGCGGGGCATTGTTCTGCGACCGCCGCTATGACACCGTCTTCGTGTACCACAACGGAGCCGATTCCTATTACGCCGCCCGGGGATTCCGCGGGCTGTTGAAAGTCTGAGGTCCGCGGCGCCGCCCGGTATTGCCCTCGACGGCATCCCCGGGATGTGGAACAGCGAGCCTGCCGGTTTTGGAACACGACATGGAAGCCATCACTGAAGAGCAGATCCGCCTGTTTCGGCTGCGAACACACCATCTAGATCGCTGGTATCCGCTTTCAGATGCGCTGAGAGTCGCCGGCGCCTGTGGGTTTCAGAACACACCGCCGGGTGCCTGGGAAATCGCCTTCCAGAACCGCATCCGGGACTGTACCCGAGAGGATATGGTCCGCATGCTGGAGGTCGAGAAGACCCTGCTGCAGGCCTGGAGCATCCGCGGCGTGCCGCTGGTCTTCCCCACGGCTGAGAGTGATACTTTCCTGTCAGCGCTGGTCGCCCGGGAATGCGAACCCTGGATTTATACACAGGGCATCCAGCTGGCCCTGGACCACCTGCAGATGCACCTGGAAGAGCTGCTGCCGCTGCTCGTCCAGGTCATGCCGCAGCTGGACGGCCAGGTGGATAAAAGCAAAACCCTGCTCGACCAGACCCTGGCCGACTGGATGCTGCCGGTGCTCCCGGCGGAGAAGCGGGACCTGTGGAACCAGCCCTCGATGTACGGCAGCCCGGATAAACAGACCGTCGGCGGCGCGGTGGTGTCTTTCTTGCTGCGGCCGTGTGCTTTCATGGGCCTGGTGGTGTTCGGCCGCCGGGAGGGGATCAGCCCCGCCTTCACCTCTTAAGAGAGACATCTGGCGGTACGCGCAGGGGGTGACAGCACAGCAGCATTGACTGCAGCGCTGGACCGGGGAGACGAACGCAGCGGCTGGGCACTGCCAGTAAGTAAAGTGGAGATCCCCGCTGAAAAAACGGACGCATCTCCATCTTCATCGGTGGGGGATGCGTCCGTTTACTGAGCCGGGACTGATGCCCTGGCGGTGATCCGGCGACCCGGCTGACCAGGCGAGGTATCAGGCTTGCCGCTTGCGAACGGGGGTCCATACCTCGCTGTAAGCGTAGCCCTCCCGGTTCGGGTCCATTTTCGTGAAGGAGAACAACGGGGCATCGACGATTTCGTAGCCGGAGGCCGGCAGCCATTCGGCGTAAATCCGGGCCATGGTATCCTGCAGCGTCTTGGGGAACGGCCCTTCGTTGGGAAAGACGGCCCAGGTGAGCGCCTCGACAGGCACTTTGTCGAGCAGGTCGCTGACGTTGTCTTCCGTTGTCAGGGCTCCGATCAGGTGGGTCAGGTAACCCTCTTCTTTCATGAATTTGGCATCAGCATCGTAGGAGGCGTTGACGATTTCATACGGCTCGATGTTCTGCAGCGAGCGCATCAGCTTGCGCTGTTCGTCGGTGATGCTTTCGGCCAGTTTGACAATTTCCTGGTTGATGCCTTCGAACTGCATGGGCACCCGCCGGCTGACTCCGACCAGGTTGAAGGCCGGTTTTTCCACAATTTTAAATTCCATGGTTGTTCCTCCTTTTACGGTAATCACAAACGTGAGCCTGGGAAAGGTCTTGCTCACGCCCAGTTTCTGTGCTTCCGAGGGCAGAAAGCCGCTCCATTTCTTGAAGGCGCGGGTGAAGCCGTCCACGGATGTGTACCTGTACTTGAACGCCACCTCGGTCACCTTCGCTCCCTGCAGCAGGTCCTGGCTGGCTTCGGACAGCCGCCGGTTCTTGATGTACTCACTCAGCGTCAGCCCGGAGAGGTAGTAGAACACCATCCGGAAGTGATAGTCGGACACCCCGGCGTACGCGGCGACCTGCTCCAGAGAGAGGTCTTCCGTCAGGTGCGCTTCGATGTAGTCAATGACCTGGTTCAGTTCGCGTAACATGGTTTTCCTCGCATCGATGAACCCATCTTACCAGAGCCCCCCGCGGGCTGCTCGACTTTTCTTCACCAGTTTTTCCGATTCCACCCGGGGGAACGAGTTCTGCCGGCCAGGCTCCGGTCGTCAGCGGCCGTGGCACCCGTTGAGACGCTATAATACGTGAGGACACGGCAGTCGTGCGAGTTTTCCGGCGTTGAAAAGGGGGCATCTGGAGATGAATGTGAAGATCAGCGAAGAGATTGCGTCCTATCTGGAGCGGCAGCCGGAGAACCTCCGGGGTATCGCTGTCCGGCTGGTCGAGACCATCCTGAACAGCCACCCCGGCATGACGGCAGCGATCAAGTGGGGCCATCCGTCTTTTGGCCTGCACAGCGACTACCATCACTGGATCTGCTCCGTTCAGGCGCTGAAGGGGCGGGTGGCGCTCACCTTCCATTTCGGCAGGCTGCTGTGTGACGAGCAGAACCGGCTGGTGGCCGGGACCAGCAGGTATCTCCGAAAGCTCGAATTCAGCAGCCTGGACAGCATCGACGAAGCGGAGATCGAGGGCTTCATCCAACAGGCGATAGAGAAGCTTCCCTATTTCAAAGCACACTGGCGAGAATTGAGCAAAGAGGCATAACGACCGGAGGGGAGTCCGGATTGACCGGCCGGTCCCCTTCGCAGCAGGCGGGGCCGGGTGAGCACCGCCATCGCCGGGAAGGCATTATCCTTGCAGCAGCAAAATACCCTGATCAGGTTACAGGAGAACAGGAATGATCACACCGTATCTGCTCTTTGAAGGCAACTGCAGCGAAGCGCTGGCGTTTTACCAGCAGGTGTTCGACTGCCAGCCCGCGATGGTCATGCCTTACTGCGATTATGTCCCGGAGGGCGCAGCGGCGCCTCCGGCTGACCTGCCCGGATGGGTGCTGCATGCCGAGATGTCGATCCTGGGAACCAACTTCTGGTTTGCCGATGAGGTCGGTGAGGTGCCGCCGGGCCGCAAAGTCAGGCTGACCGCGACCGTGCCCACGAGGGACAAAGCCCAGACCCTGTTCGACCGGCTGAAAGAGGGCGCGGAGATCACGCTGCCGCCGGTGGTGACGTTTTACAGCGCCTTCCATGCCGCGCTGACGGATCGCTTCGGGGTGATGTGGGACATCGTCGCCGAGCAAGCGCCGCCCGAGGATGCGCAGCTGGATTTCGCCGGGTGAAGGCGGACACACGCATTATCAAGAAACACAGGTGTTTAAATGGATGGTATTGAGTTGAGGATGGATGAAGCGCAGTTCCAGCGCATGTTTCAGTATGTCCGGAGTTATCTGCAGGAACACGGCGGGGAGATGACCACCACCCGGACGGTACCGTTCCGCCGGCGGTCCGAGCATATCCGCCGGGTGCGCATGTGGGCCGAGCGCCTGGCCGAAGGCCTGCCCGCGGTGGACCGCGCGGCCCTGATCGCTGCGGCGATCTTCCACGATGTCGGGCATGCGGTTACCGAAGACCGCCGCCAGCACGCCGTCGACAGCGCGCGAATCTGCGAAGCCTACCTGCGTGAGAACGGCTATCCCGACGAGTTTGTCAGAAAGGTCGTGTTGCTGGTGGAAAACCATTCCAGAAAGCAGCTGCTTTCCGCCATTGAGACGCCGCTGGAGCTGATCCTCCTGATGGAGGCCGACTGGCTGGACGAAACCGGAGCGCTGTCCATCGTCTGGGACTGCATGATGGAGGGCGGCGAGGCCGAGCAGTCCTTTGAGAAAACCTACCGGCACATTCTCGAGTACTCGAATGAGATCACCACCCGGAACCCGATGGTGACGCCCAGGGCGCGGGAGCTGTGGGAATGCAAGCAGAAGCTGGTCCGGGATTTCATCCAGCACCTGGCGTATGATCTGGGGATCGATCCCGGTCTGGCACAGGCGGAAAAGGCAGGCCTGCAAGAATGACCTCAGAACAAAACTTCAGCCCCCAATACACCGGTGACGAGTATTTACAGAAAGTGACCCTGGGCGAACGGAAGGCACACAACGCGCCGGTGACGCTGGTTGACTACGACCCTCGCTGGCCCGGGCAGTTCGAGCGGCGGGCACAGCAGGTGCGTGACGCGCTGGGCG
>ENA-UPSB01002290-UPSB01002290.1-bioreactor-metagenome-genome-assembly--contig:-NODE-2290-length-18444-cov-5.265050_pt1 | contig 18444 bp, 17 predicted proteins | sample MGYA00238182_ERZ773286 | MGnify/ENA primary metagenome ERZ773286 (study PRJEB29026, sample SAMN07631240) | bioreactor metagenome | isolation source: Switchgrass digestor | place: USA: Dartmouth... | reverse complement strand
AATGTCCCAGCGAGGAGGAAGTGTGGTTACTTATGTAAAGCTGGGATCAAAAGTTTACTCACCATTGGTGGAGAAAGGCCAAGCGGACATTATATTGGCTTTCGAAAAGCTGGAAGCCTTAAGGTGGCTGGATTATCTTAAAGACGATGGCAAGCTGATAGTGAACGAACAGGAAATTGATCCCATGCCGGTCATTATTCGAAAGGCAAAATATCCCGAAGAGATTCTTCCGAGGATTAGGGAAAAATATCCCAATACTATTTCACTGGATGCCTTGTCCACAGCAAAGCGATGCGGCAGCATCAAGGCTGTGAATATAGTATTGCTGGGGGTATTGGCAAAATCCACCGACATAGCAAAGGAAACATGGATAGAAGCCATAAAGGAAGTAGTACCGGAGAAATTTATCGAAGTGAATCTTAAAGCCTTTGAAGCAGGATATAACATATAGTATAATATGGTAAAGCGTTTAGCTGTATGGAAAAAAGATTGTGAAAGACAGCCTTATATTGCTTTTGCGTGGGGCGGGAATACCGTAATCCCTAAAAGCCTTTCCCGCGGGGGGAAGTATTGGGCTTTCACATAGTGCAGTGCAGGAGAGAGCTGTAATTTTCTCTGCTTTGCCACTTTGCACTATTGATAAATTTTAGGGAGGGTAATGATTTATGCAATATTGGAATCCAACATTTGAGTGCATGCCAAGAGAAGAATTGAAGAAGGTTCAGACTGAAAGATTGATTGAAACTGTAAAGAGAGTATATCACAATGTTCCTTTTTACAGGAACAAAATGCAGAAGATCGGATTGGAACCATGTGATATAAAATCCCTGGACGATTTGAAAAAGCTTCCGTTTACCTATAAACAGGATCTGAGGGACAACTATCCTTATGGTTTGTTTGCAGCACCTATGAGCGAGATTGTAAGAATACATGCATCTTCCGGTACAACGGGAAAACAGACTGTTGTGGGATATACCAGAAGAGACCTGGACACATGGGCGGAAGTTATGGCCAGAACGCTTGTAAATGCCGGAGCAGATAAAGATTCCTTTGTACAGGTGGCTTACGGGTATGGCCTGTTTACCGGTGGACTGGGTGTGCATTACGGTGTGGAAAGAATCGGAGCCACCGTCATTCCTGTATCGGGTGGAAATACAAAAAGGCAAATACAGATAATGAAAGATTTCGGAACGACCATACTGGCCTGTACGCCATCCTATGCCCTGTACCTTGCGGAAGAAATGGAGGAAATGGGAGTAAGCAAAAATGATATCCGGCTCAAAGCAGGCATATTCGGAGCGGAACCCTGGTCTGAAAAAATGCGCAATGAGATAGAGGAGCGTTTTGGAATAACAGCTATAGATATATACGGATTAAGTGAAATCATCGGTCCGGGTGTGGCCAGCGAGTGTAAATGTAAATGCGGTCTTCATGTGCAGGAGGATCATTTCATCCCGGAAATCATCGATCCTGACACTGAGGAAGTATTGCCTCCCGGCTCCACCGGAGAGCTGGTGTTCAGCACCGTTACAAAAGAAGGCCTGCCCCTTCTGAGATACCGCACAAGGGATATATCTTCTCTGAATTATGAGAAATGTGAATGCGGCAGGACTACTGTCAGGATGAGCAAGGTATCCGGCAGGACCGATGACATGATAATTGTAAGAGGCGTCAATGTATTTCCGTCCCAGATAGAAAGCGTTCTTCTCAATATGGGTGAAACAGCCCCTCATTACCTCCTGGTGGTGGACAGGGTGGGCAGCCTGGATACTTTGGACGTACTGGTGGAAATGAATCAAAAGATGTTTTCGGATGAGGTCAAGCATATTGAAGATGTAGAACATCGACTGAAAAAAGAAATTGAAGACACTTTGGGGATCAGTGCCAGGGTTAAGCTGGTTGAGCCCAAGAGCATTGAAAGAAGTGAGGGGAAGGCAAAGCGTGTTATTGATAAAAGAAAATTTTAAGGAGGGAGCAGTATGCAGGTAAAGCAGATTTCCATCTTCCTGGAAAACAAGTCAGGCAGGCTGGCGGAAGTTACAAGACTACTGGGCGACAACAAGATCGACATCAGTGCCTTATCGATAGCCGATAAGACAGACTACGGGATTCTGAGACTGATTGTGAATAAACCTGAAGAAGCTGAAAATATTTTGAAAGAGAAAGACTTTGCCGTAAGCATCACAACGGTCATAGCCATCGCCGTAGCGGACAGACCTGGCGGTCTGTCTGAGGCCCTGAGCGTTTTAAGGGATGCAAATATAGGAATTGAGTATATGTACGCCTTTGTAGGAAAAGCCAGCAATGAGGCTATGGTGATCCTGAGGGTTGACGATGCGGAGGTGGATGAAGCGGTAAATTTGCTTGCAAAATCCGGTGTTAAAGTGCTTCCCCCCGAATTTATATACAATTTGTAGCAAGCTTGGCAATATATTTAGTATCAGTTGTTTCTACAATTTTTTCAGACAAAACGCCTGAGCTTTCGTATTAACAATTAGAATTGGATATGAAATTAACAAAATTGCAATTAGTAGGGGGAAATCTAATTTATGGATAGAAGATTATACCTTTCGGAAACAGACAAAAAGATCGGAGGAGTATGCGGCGGGCTGGGAGAGTACTTCAATGTGGACCCAACCATTATAAGGCTTTTGGTGGTTATTTTGACTTTTATGTCTGCCGGTACGGGAATTGTGGCATATTTGATAGCATGGGCGATAATACCAAGGCCTCCGAGGTTCTAAGCTTAGAGATTGTAGAAACGGCATGAAAGACAGATATAATATCAGCCACCCGGTAACCGGGTGGCCCGCTTTGTTTTCATGCTTTGTTTAAACTTCCGTATTTTCTTGACAGGAAAGATTCTTGGAATCCTGTTTTTTTAAACTGTTTACTTTCAGCAATAAAGTATAAAGAGATCATATTCCATATTCTGCTTTTATTGCGCTTAAGGCCCTGTCCACATCCTTTTCGTCTATTAGGTAGGAAATGTCCACTTCTGAGGTGGTGACAAGCTTTATATCAACGCCGTTTTGTGAGAAAATTGTAAAAAGCCTTGCTGCCACGCCGGGGATGTTTTTCATCTGTTCACCGTAAACTGAAAGCTTTGTATTCTCTGCATTTATTTCAATGGACAAGCTTGGAACTTGTTTTTTGAAGTTGTTTAGAACGCTGATGGCTTTCACCAGGTCAGCAGATGGCAGGGTAAAAGACAAGCTTAAGACACCACGATACGGAGGTGCCTGGCTTATCATGTCAATATTAATGTTTTGCTCCGCTATGGAGTTGAATATTTCGGGTATCAGGAACATTTTGCCGGACGGCAGATTGTCAATTGTTATCAAGGCTACATTATAGTTGATTGAAACATTTGTAACCGGACTGTTTGACAACATATACACCTCCATCCCTATATGTTTTCCACCAGGTCCTTCATGCTATACAAACCGGGTTCTTTGGACACTACAAAGGCTGCGGCCTTGAGGGCACCAATTCCGAAAACCTCTTTTGATGTCGCAGTATGCTTTATTTCTATAATTTCGTCATTTCCGGCAAATATGACGGAATGCTCTCCCACTATGGTGCCTCCGCGGATAGAGTGTATGCCTATTTCACCTTTGCTCCGCTTTTTTCTTCTGGAGTGTCTGTCAAAAACATAGTCCCGTTTTTGGTGGAGGACGGAATTAATGGCATCTGCTATAGTCAGTGCCGTACCGCTGGGAGCATCGATTTTCTGGTTATGATGCAACTCAATGATCTCAATGTCAAAATTATCCTCCAATACCTTGGCTGCTTTTTTTACCAGGTCTACTACCAAATTCACTCCCAGGGACATGTTTGATGAAAAGAATATCGGAATAGCACCAGATGCATCTTCAAGGGACTTTACATTCGCCTGGGATAGCCCTGTCGTAGCCATTACCAGCGCAACTCTCCGGGAAACGGCAAAATCCAGTACGCTGTTGAAAGCAGAAGGATGTGAAAAATCTATTACAACATCAATGTCAACATCGCAATCCTTTAAATCTGTAAAAACAGGATAGGGGTTTTTTACAGCATCATTCTTGTCATATCCGGCCACAATTTTCAACCCATCAAACTGGGATGAGAGTTTGGTGATGACCTGGCCCATTTTTCCGTTACATCCGCTCATTAATACCTTTATCATTTGATCCCACTTTCTTTGTCATAATGAATATTTAATGTTTTTCTAATATAATAAAAATTCGATGCTTTTCTATTTTAAGATTATAGCCCAAATTTCATTATTTACTCTTAACCGTTCTATATTATATGTTACCATGTTGTTTGTTCTATATTAATCCATACTCTTTCATAGCCTTTTTCAATATCTCGAGATTCTTTTCACTCATTTCGGTCAATGGCATTCGGCATTTTCCTACGTTCATGCCCATAAGATTCATGGCAGCTTTTAATGGGATGGGGCTCACCTCAATAAAAAGTGCTTTTATTAGATTGAGCGCCTTTAATTGAAGTTCCCGGCTGCCGGCAACGTCGCCTTCCAGGTATTTTACCACCATGTTGTGGGTGTCTTTCGGAATAATGTTGGCCATTACGGAAATTACACCGCATGCTCCATATGCCATGAAAGGAAGTATCTGTTCATCATTTCCGGAGTATACATAGAAGTCTTTCCTGCAAAGGTTCATGACTTCTCCGACCTGGGACAGGTTGCATTCCTTTATTCCGACTATGTTTTCGATTTCAGACAGGGCCTGGAGGGTTTCAGGATTGATATTGAGATTGGTTCTGGAAGGTACGTTGTAAAGTATCACAGGAATTTTTACGCTTTCCGCAATAAGCTTGAAATGCTCGTAAAGACCCTTTTGAGTAGTTTTGTTGTAATAGGGTGTAACGCTTAAAATGGCATCGGCACCTGCTGCTTCAGCACGCTTGCTGAGTTCTATGGCGTGGCGGGTGTCATTGCTTCCGGCCCCGGCAATAACAGGCAGCCTTCCATTGACTTTTTCCACCGTGAATCTGATTGTTTCTATATGTTCGTCGTCGGGCATGGTTGAAGCTTCCCCGGTAGTTCCACAAATTACAATGGCATCTGTGCTCTCCCTTATCTGAAACTCAATCAGCTCTTCCAGCTTGCAAAAGTCAACACCGTCCTCTGTAAAGGGTGTAACTATTGCAACCCCTGAACCTTTGAATAATGGCTTACGCATAAAAACTCATCCTTTCTTAATTATTTATATATCAGTTTATGCGTCATTAAACATAAAAGATCACATACGAACCATCGTTAGTTAAAACAGCTGGCAGAAATATCCTGCCAACTGTTTCAGATTTACTTACTCCAAAGCTTTATAAGCTCCTGCGCAATTTGAACCGCATTGGTTGCGGCTCCCTTTCTTATATTATCCGCTACCACCCATAGGTTTACACCGCTTTCCACACTTTCATCGCGGCGTATTCTTCCCACAAAGGTTTCATCCTTTCCGGAAGCGTAAATGGGAAGTGGATATACATTGTGTTCAGGATCATCCTGTACTACTACTCCGGGAGCTTCTTCAAGCACCTTTTTCAACTCGCTCAGTTCAAACTGCTTTTCAAACTCCACGTTAATGGATTCGCTGTGGCCATTATAAACCGGAACCCTGACAGTGGTTGCAGTTATTCTGATGCTTTGGTCTCCCAGGATCTTTCTTGTCTCATTGATCATCTTCATTTCTTCTTTCGTATATCCGTTGGGCAGGAAAGAATCAATATGAGGCAGTACATTGTTTGCTATAGGATGAGGGAATTTAACCGGTGGCTTTCCCACAAGGCCTTCCTCGAGATCCTTATAACCCCTCATTCCTGCGCCGGATACAGCCTGAAAAGTTGTGTATACGATCCTTTTAATCCTATACCTTTTATGAAGTGGGTTTAATGCTATCACTGCCTGGATCGTTGAGCAGTTGGGATTTGCTATGATTCCGTTATGCCATTCGATATCCTGGGGATTTACCTCAGGAACTACCAGGGGAACCTTTGGATCCATTCTCCATGCGCTGCTGTTGTCTACCACGACACATCCCTTGGAAGCGGCTATGGGAGCAAATTTCTCACTGACGCTTGCTCCTGCGGAAAAAAGAGCGATATCGATACCGCGATCGAAAGAATTCTCCGTCAATTCTTCAACGGTATATTCTTTCCCATTGTATATTATTTTCGATCCTGCGGATCTGCTTGAAGAAAAAAAGTATATATCATTTATAGGTAGATTTCTTTCTTCCAGTACCTTGATAAAAGTTCTTCCAACCATTCCGGTTGCGCCTACAATTGCCATGTTAACCTTTTTCATATCAGGAACCTCCTTGCTCATAAATAAAACTTTACAAACTAAAAAAGCTGGTGTGGAGTACCAGCAGCCCAATAGTAAAACCATATCTGACCTTTCAGGAAGATCAGGTATATCGAACTGATAGCGCTCCATCAATTACTGATGACAATCATATGGCTATTAACCATATGATCAGGAAGAATCACACAAGGGATGATTCCCCTTCGGCGTTTTACCCTTTTTGCCTGTATCATCAAGGCCCTTTCCTTTCAGCAGGCATACTATTGAAAAACGCGCCTCTATCATTCACACCATATTTATTTAGTTTATAATACCATCCAAATATACTAATGTCAAATACTATTTGCCTTTACTCATAATATTCCGGTTAAATGTTATTGTGCAAAGACCAAATAATATCCTACGAAAAAAATGCCAAATGTTACAATATTGTTAAAAATGCAAATCAAGTAGGGAAAATCTACATTCCTGTCGAAATAACACATGTCGGTTTGATCATATGTGCCGGCATTCTCTGATCGTAAGCTTCGGGTTAAGGAGAGGGTACGGCAGACCACCTGTGAACTTGCCAGAATGCTGTATCAGATCAGCCGGCTCAGCAAACTGACTTATGCATTTTTACCTTATGCAAGACAAGATGGAGGAAACAAATGAAAAAATACGTAAAAGCAGCTTTAGTCATTTTTCTTGTGCTTGGACTAACCCTGGACATAAGTTTTACAGCAAGAGCACAGATAGAAGTTCCTGAGAAAATAAGGATTGGGTTGTTCTTTACCGATAAAACCTCCGGCGTCAACACCGCTGTCTCCAGTTTCAGTGTGACAGCCGTCAAAGGACTGCAGATAGGTACCTTTGAAAGAGGAAACTTTGTGCCATTGCAGGACGTAGCAGGCGAAAGCGCCATCACTGTCAGAAAAGATTCCTATTTTGTTGTCAGCAACGGTGTTTACACGGAATACTCACCCGATCAAAAACCGACACAGACGGGGGAGAGAGTAGGACCATACCATGTCCGGATCGGGGGACCACAAAAGGATATTAGTTCTGTTACTGGGCAAATCTCCTTGTTGAAGGAGAAAGGCATAGCTGCATATCCTGCCTATGTGGACGGCTGGGAGGTATGGACCGGATTTTTTACCGATGAAGCCTCTGCAAAGAAGTACATAGATGGAACCTTGAAGCCTGCCCTTGGGGATGGCATTGGGGCAGACATCAGACAACCGTCGGAAAAAGCCGTAGTTATACAGGATAACGGCGGAGAAGTCAAAATGGTATATTGCAGCTCCAATGGCGTGCTTCAGGTACGGCCCAATCCGGAAAACAACCCATACGCCTTTACCATAAACGGCAAGAGCAGTTACAGGGGCGATCTGGAGGTCAGACGTCAGCAGGGAAGTGATATGACAGTAATCAACATTCTTTCTATGGATCAATACTTATATGGTGTTGTTCCGGCAGAAATACAAGCCTCATCCCATCCTGAAGCATTAAAAGCTCAGGCTGTGGCCGCCCGCACTTATGCCATGGCTCACCTGGGGAAGTACGCCCATATAGGATTTGATCTGTGCACTACCACATTAAGCCAGGTGTATAAAGGATTAAGCGGTGAAGATCCCAGGACAAACAAGGCGGTTGATGATACATCGGGCATAAAGATAATATATAATGGAAGCCTCGCCAAGGACATATATTTTTTCAGCTCCAGCGGAGGCAGGACGGAAGATCCTAAAAATGTGTGGGGAGGAGAAATTCCATACTTAAAAAGCGTTGAAGATAAGTATGAGTCAGGAAAATCCTACAAGTATAACTGGGAAGTTACTTTCACTTCGGAAGAGGTAAAGCAGCGAATGAAGCAGCTTGGATATGATGTGGGAGATATTCTGAACATAACAATCACACAGGTATCCGAGGCAGGAAGGCCTATAGAACTGGTGGTGCAGGGAACCAAGGACAAAGTCGTTTTTACCAAGTCCAGATGCAGAACGGCTTTCAACCTGGACAGCCAGTTGTTTACCATATCCACCGATGCGGAGGTTGCGGCCAAAAGTGCCGAAACAACATCCTCCAAAGTTCAGCTGTCAGGAAGCAAGGTTATGACTGCCGATGGTTTGAAAACATTGACGGCAGGTTCAGCCGGATCAATTATGGCCATTGGTGGAGACAACACTCTAAGGCCGATCTCTGCAGTGCCTGCAACGTACACGTTTACCGGCAAAGGCTGGGGTCATGCGGTGGGCATGAGTCAGGAAGGCGCAAAAGGTATGGCTGAAGCCGGATTTACCTATGTGGATATTTTGAAGCACTATTTTACCGGCGTGGAAGTTGAGTGATCCGAATCCTATTTTGTTTGTGTACTTGTCATGGGAAAGAACACAGCAAAATATGTCAATCATGATTAAACAGCCTGATCTGTTGTGATTGCTGACAGAAGACGGCTTTGGGAGATATTTACGAAAATCCTTGATTGAGTAAAAAATACTCTGGGCATGACCGCAGGGTATTTCTCAATTTATTACCTTGTAAATGTAATTGCTTTATTTTATGATTTTTAAATGAGCGCATTATTGGAAAGCATATTAATTAATAAATAAAGCATATTTTATTATTTTTAATTGAAAATATAGGATATGATAAAAAGCAGGGGTTAAGACAAATGAAACTTAGTGATTTTTACTACGATTTACCTGAGGAGTTGATTGCCCAGGAGCCCATAGAGCAAAGGGAGATGTCCCGGCTCATGGTGCTGGACAAGACGACAGGAAGTTTAGAACACAGGATATTCAGGGATATCATAGACTATTTGGAAAAAGGAGATTGCCTCGTCCTGAACGATACCCGTGTTATTCCGGCAAGACTTCTGGGGGAGAAGGAGGACACCGGAGGAAAGATAGAATTCGTCCTGATAAAAAGGATAAAGGATGATATCTGGGAAGTGATACTGAAGCCGGGAAGACGGGCCAAACCCGGTGCAAGATTTGTGTTTGGAAATGGATTGCTGAAAGCTGAGGTCCTGGAAGTTGTCGAGGGTGGCAACAGGGTTGTCAGGTTTGAGTATGACGGCATATTTGAACAGATACTGGACAGGGTAGGTATTGTGCCATTGCCTCCATATATAACCAAAAAGCTTGATGACTCTGAAAGATATCAGACGGTATACTCAAAACACAAAGGCTCGGCGGCGGCTCCCACGGCCGGCCTGCATTTTACAAAAGAACTTTTGGAGAGAATTGCCGAAAAAGGAATAAGCCTGGCGTATGTGACATTGCATGTGGGTCTTGGCACTTTTCGCCCGGTAAAAACCGAGAACATACAGGATCATAAAATGCACAGCGAGTATTACCGGATAGACGAAGAGGCATGCAACAAGATAAATGAAGCGAAGAATAACGGAAAAAGGGTGATAGCCGTCGGAACTACTTCCTGCAGGGTTTTGGAGACGGCAGGAGATGAGACGGGTTTTGTTTCTCCCCATAGCGGCTGGACAGACATATTCATTTATCCCGGTTATAAATTTAAAGTGATTGATGCTCTTATCACAAACTTTCATCTGCCTGAGTCCACTCTGCTGATGCTGGTAAGCGCTTTGGCCGGGAAAGACAAGATATTTAAGGCCTATGAGTCGGCAATCAAGGAAAGATACAGATTTTTCAGCTTTGGGGATGCAATGTTTATCAAGTAGTTAATCAACATGTGAGGAAGGTTTAAAATGGCAGCAATAAGGTATGAGCTTATAAAAAAATGTAAACAGACAGGGGCAAGGCTGGGACGGATACACACCCCCCACGGTTCCTTTGATACTCCCGTATTCATGCCCGTAGGGACACAAGCTACGGTCAAGGGAATGTCTCCGGACGAGTTGAAGGAGATTGGGGCCCAAATAATACTGAGCAATACATATCATTTGTATTTAAGGCCCGGACAGGAGATTATCAGGGAAGCCGGAGGCCTGCACAGTTTTATGAACTGGGACAGATCAATACTCACGGACAGTGGGGGATTCCAGGTATTCAGCCTGGATAGCCTTAGAAAAATCGAAGAGGAAGGGGTTACTTTCAAGTCCCACATTGACGGTTCAAGGCATTTCATATCACCGGAAAAGGCTGTGGAAATACAGAATGATCTTGGGGCAGACATAATAATGTGTTTTGACGAATGCACACCTTATCCTGCAGAGTACGACTATGTAAAAAAGTCTCTGGAAAGGACTACCCGATGGGCGGAGAGGTGCAAAAAAGCCCATAAAAATACGGAGAAGCAGGCTCTTTTCGGAATAGTGCAGGGAGGAGTATTTGGAGATTTGAGGGTGCAAAGCGCAAAGCAGCTGGTAGAGTTGGATTTTCCGGGATACTCCATTGGAGGACTGAGCGTTGGGGAGCCTGCGGAATTGATGTATGAAATGCTGGACATCACCGTTCCCCTTTTGCCTGAAGATAAGCCCCGGTATCTGATGGGGGTGGGCAGTCCCGATTACCTTGTGGAGGGGGCGATAAGGGGTATAGACATGTTCGATTGCGTTCTTCCTACCCGTATAGGGAGAAACGGTACGGTAATGACCAGCAGGGGCAGGTTAATAGTCAGAGATGCCAAGTATGCCAGGGATTTTTCTCCCATCGATCCTGAATGCGACTGCTATACCTGCAGAAACTTTACCAGGGCTTATGTAAGGCATCTGCTTAAAGTCAACGAAGTGCTGGGCATAAGGCTTACTACCTGGCATAATCTGAGATTTCTGATCAATCTGATGAAAAAAGTGAGACAGGCGATAATGGATGACCGTCTTGGAGATTTCAGAAATGAATTCTTCAGAAACTACGGCTATGATGCAAATAACTGATTTTGCTTTAAAACGGGAAAATTATGCTTTTCTATGCTGAATAAAAATGTTATTATGTATTATGAAATTTAAATAAAATGAAATAAACCAGGAGGGAAGTTATGGATCAAATTTTGGGGATAGTATTGTATCTCGCATTCATGTTAGGTATTATGTACCTGATTGTTGTCCTGCCGCAGAAAAGAAGGGACAAGAAAACGAGGGAAATGCTCAATTCCATGAAAGTTGGAAGCAATGTCATAACCATCGGTGGAATTGCGGGTAAGGTTATTAACATAAAGGACGATGAAGTGGTTATTGAGACCAGTGTTGAAAAGACTCAAATAAGGCTGAAAAAATGGGCTATCAAGGAAGTGGAGAAATTGATTGAAGCCTAATACCGTCGGTAAGGTGAACAGCATTAATAAAACTCAGATATTGCGAAATGTGTTAGGTTTTTGTTCTAACTTTCTCAAAGCTCCAATAAATTATAGTATCGATAGGTGATTTATTGGAGGTGCTTTTGGTGAAGGATATGGGACAAGGGCTGAAGACGGCAATAAATGAACGGATTAATCTGCTCAAGATATGTAAGGGGATAGGTGTATCGTACCTGATAACCATACCCATATTTGCAATTCTTTCAGTTGTGCTTACATATACACCATTTCCAGAGGATTACATATCACCGGCGGTTATAGTTACCACAGTAATAAGCATATTGTTTGCAGGATCAACGGCGACCAGAAATCTGAAAAGCAAGGGATGGCTGAACGGTGCCCTGGTGGGATTTATTTACATGTTCTTTTTATATGTTGCCGGCAGCTTGGTATTGAGAGATTTCTCCGTAAACAGGCATGTGATTTCCATGGGCTTGATTGGCCTGCTTTCGGGCACTATTGGCGGAATTATCGGGATAAACCTGAAACATGGTTCCGGTTCAAAATATAAGCCAGTAAAAAAGTCAAGGTAGAGGATTTATATTTATTTTATCTATAAACAAGCAGAAATAAGCAGATTTTCATCCTTTTCAAAATGCATATATTATGCTATAATTAGCGCAGTTTAATATGTTTTTATTTACTTTGTCTTGTTGATATATTTATAAGCTATAAACTAATATTAGGGGGAATAGGAATGAAACATATCAAAACTATCAATGGAGCTTCATTAAAGGACAAATTATCAAACATCGGCTGTGGCGAATGCCAGACATCATGCCAGTCAGCTTGCAAAACATCATGCACGGTGGCCAACCAAAGCTGCGAAAAGAAGTAAAATGTTTACATAATTGGTTGTTGCCTATATATGATGAAGTAAAGGATGAAGGTGAAAAGTGTTCATATGCCGCTTTTCACTTTTTTATTGTAATTTCAGGGTTTGCTTGCATTATATATGCAGATGTAATAAACTTGATATTGCTCTTATAAAGGTTGGCATTGGTTGAAGTTACAACCAGGCCGAATGATTTTATAAAAATATACGCATGGGACTGTATATCAGTCATGGGGGATCGATTTTTTATGTTCCGGTCGTTTTCAAACGGTTCATAATAACAGTTCTGTCTGAAGCGATGAGACAACGGATCGGTTCTGACAAAATAAAAATTATAGCAACATGAAATTATACGAATACTAAGTGGAGAGGTAAAAACATGATACATAAGTTTTCAATGCAGGGTACAAATATAGTGGTGGATGTGAACAGCGGAGCGGTGCATGTCTTTGACGATTTGTCCTATGAGATTCTGGACTATTACAGGGAATACGAAAGGGAGCAGATAATAGAGAAGCTTTCGGGTAAATATGACAAGATGCAGATAGTGGAGGCCCTGGATGAAATTGAAAGCCTTGAGAGGGACGGGCAGCTGTATTCAGAAGATCCTTACAGGGATAACCTGCCCCTTTGGAAAGGGAAGCCGGTTGTAAAAGCATTATGCCTGCATGTTTCCCATGATTGCAATTTGAGGTGCAAGTACTGTTTTGCTTCCACCGGAGATTTTGGCCGGCAGCGCTCAATTATGAGTCCAGAGGTCGGTAAGAAAGCCATTGATTTTCTTCTCAGGGAATCCGGCAGCAGAAGAAATCTCGAGGTGGATTTTTTTGGAGGAGAACCTCTGCTGAATTTCAATACGGTCAAAGAAATTGTAGAGTATGCATTAAGCAAGCAAAAAGAATACAATAAAAACTTTAGGTTTACAATAACAACCAATGCGGTACTTCTTAATGAGGAACATAAAAAGTTTATCAACGAACACATGGGAAATGTGGTGCTCAGCATTGACGGAAGGCCGGAGGTAAACGACAGGATGCGCTGCCGCATAGACGGTACGGGCACCTATAAGGACATCATTTCAAAAATAAAAGACATGGCAGAGTCCAGAAATCAAACCAATTACTATGTCAGGGGTACCTTTACCCGGGAGAACCTTGATTTTTCAAGGGATGTCCTTCACCTTGCAGATCAGGGCTTCAAGCAGATATCCGTGGAACCGGTAGTTGCAGCCAAAGATTCCGGCTATGATCTTAGGGAAGAGGATCTGCCGGTTCTGCTTGAAGAGTATGAAAAGCTGGCAGTTGAGTATGTTAAAAGGCATAAGGAAGGAAAAGGATTCAACTTTTTTCATTTCATGATTGATTTAAAACAGGGTCCGTGCATTGCAAAGAGGATCACGGGCTGCGGGGCCGGACATGAATATCTTGCGATCACACCGGAGGGGGATATTTATCCTTGTCATCAGTTTGTGGGAATGGACGATTTCAGGATGGGATCGGTCTTGGATGGAAGCCTGGATTTAAACCTTCAGAATTATTTTAGGAGTTCAAACGTTTATACGAAAAAAGAATGTATGCAGTGCTGGGCGAGGTTTTACTGCAGCGGTGGATGTTCGGCAAACGAATACCAGTTCAACGGGGACATAAACATACCTTATAAGATAGGCTGCGAACTGGAAAAAAAGAGGGTTGAATGTGCACTTTGGATAAAGACGCAGGAACTGGATTAACTATGAAATTTCCAAAAAATACTGCCGCAGCCAGGTGGGCTATATCATTGTTTTGTAAAACCATAGCAGGGATGAATTTGTGGCTCTGGTCGCATTGAAGGACGTTAAAGAGAATGAAGAGGAAAAACACTAATGGAAGTTGCTGACCGGCAGCTTTCTGTTTCGATATCTTTCTTGACCGTATGACTATGTGACGCAGAACTGCTGATACCTCGGGCTGAAATTCCAATTGATAATAAACGGCGACCGCCTGCTTTAAGGCCTTATAATGCAATGGTTATACCAATGATTAGTATTGACTCGATAATATTTGAAGTTATATAATATCTTCATGCGGACATGAAGAAAAGGGGGAATTTTACAAATGAGTTTGAAAAACAGGGTTAAATTTCTGGTGGTTATTCTTGTGATCGGAATTTTAACCTGGATAACAGTTACCGGAAACCTGTTCGGAGTAAGCATACCCGGTGCTAGGGATATCAGATTTGGAATTGATATAAACGGTGGAGTTGAAGCAACACTTTATGCAGTGACTGAGGACGGCCAACTGCCCCCGGAATCAGATCTGGATGCAGCAAAAGTGGTTATAGAAAAGCGACTTGACAATTTGAATATTCTTGACAGGGACGTCACTACGGATGTGAAGAGTGGCAGTATTCTTATACGTATCCCCTGGAAACAAGGAGAAACAGATTTTGATCCGCAGAAAGCCATAAGTGAGATTGGTGCGACAGCACTTTTGACTTTTCAGGAAGTGGATACTGAGAAAGTGGATGAGAACGGAAATTACCTGCCTACCGGCAAGATTGTCATAGAAGGAGATGACGTGGTTGACACCGGTATCGCGACAAATTCCCAGACAGGCCAGGTGATGGTCACTCTGAAGCTCAGCGAGGAGGGGGCCAAGAAATTTGCTGAAGCAACCGGAAGACTGGTTGGACAACCCATAGCCATTTTTATGGATAATGAACCGGTGCTGGACAGTGAGGGAAGAGTCAATTCCCATGCTCCCATAGTGAACGAGCAAATCACCGGCGGTGAAGCGGTGATAACAGGCCAGAGGGATGCCAAGGAAGCCGCAAAGCTGGCAGGAATCATAAAGGCCGGTGCGCTGCCTTTCAAACTCGAAGCAAAGAGCACCAACTCCATCAGCCCGACCATGGGAAAGGGTGCACTGGCGATCATGCTTAGGGCAGGAGTGGTTGCATTCATATTGGTATGCCTGTTCATGATATTATATTACAGGCTGCCTGGTATAATTGCCTGTGTAGCACTTCTGGGACAGGTAGTGGGACAGATACTTGCCATTTCATGGCCGGGCATAACCCTTACGCTGCCAGGTATGGCCGGAGTCATACTTTCCATAGGTATGGGTGTTGACGCCAACATAATAACCAGTGAGAGAATAAAGGAAGAGCTGAAAAGCGGAAGAACATTGAAATCCGCCATTGACGCGGGATTCGACAGAGCTTTCTCGGCAGTGTTTGACGGAAATATCACTGTTCTCATATCAGCTGTAGTGCTGTATATTTTCGGCTCGGGCGCTATGCTCTCTTTTGCCTATTCGCTGGGTACGGGCGTATTGCTTAACTTCCTGTGCGGTGTGACAGCCTCCAGAGTAATGATAAGAGCTGCTTCCGAGACAAGGATAGGGAAAAAGCATTGGCTTTACGGTGTTAAAGATGTTAAGGAGGGAGCATAGATGTTTGATATAATTGCCAAAAAACGATATTTTTTCGCCCTGTCGATAGCGGTGCTGCTGATTGGTTTGGTTTTCCTGTTTATAAACGGGGTAAGGCTTGATATACAGTTCCAGGGTGGCACAATAATACAGATCGAAGTGAATGATGAGGACATAGATTTGGAAAAAGCGGCAAACATAGCTGAAGCAACGGTCAACAAGGAAGTTGATGCCCAGAAGTCCCAGACCATAGATGTGGAAGAGGGGGACAAAAGGATCAATTTACTGGTGCTCAATATTTCCAATGCGGAAGATACCCTTACATCTGAAGAGCAAAGCAAACTGATTGATGCGATGAGAAATGAGTTCGACGTTCCGGAAGATGCAGAAATCAGTGTAAACAGCGTTGAACCTTTCATAGGGAAAGAAATGCTTTTAAGAGGAGTCAGAGCCGTAATATGGGCCAGTTTGCTTATAGTGCTGTACATCTGGTGGAGATTCAAATCGATGGGTTTGTCTGCAGGCCTGATGGCTATAGTAGCTTTAATGCATGACGCAATGGTAGTTTTTGCTACTTATATAATCTTCAAGATACCCCTGGATGACGGTTTTATCGCTGTAATTCTGACAATACTGGGTTATTCTATAAACGATACAATAGTAATTTATGACAGAATCAGAGAAAACATGAAGAGCATGAGAAAAGCAGGCATAGGGGAAATTGTAAACAAGAGCATCCTGCAGTCTATGTCCAGGTCCATAAACACCAATGTTTGCACTTTCATGAGCATGGTGGTTGTGTATATATTTGCTGTAGTGTTCAATATAGAATCCGTCAGAGACTTCTCACTGCCTCTTATAACAGGTATAATAAGCGGATGCTATTCTACGATATGCATAGCAGGCCCGCTGTGGGTGGTTTGGAAGGAATATCAGCTAAAGCGGAAAGCCGCTTCAAAGCCTGCAAAGGCATGATACAATGGCTTTATGTCAGAGGATACATGCGAACCCCTGTGAATATAATGAAAATATAGTTATAAATGAGATACAGGGGATAATTTGCTGCAGCTTACCTTTAGCCCGGGGCTTAAATGCATATTGATACAACGGGTTAAGTAAAAAAATATAGCCAAGTAAAGAATGTTTGATCACAGCTAAGAAAACAGGGTACACTTTCGAATGACATATGGTTTATAGGGAATTCTGCTGTTAATGGGTGTTTGCAGCCATTTCTGTCAGTCAAACCCGATACCCATATGGGATATTGCATTTGAAAGTGTATTTTTTATAATGGAATTTTACTGTTTGTTACTATATGAAACAATTACCCGAACCTCGGTGACAAAAAATATTTGTCATCAAATTGTGAGCAAAAAAAAGACCTGCTATTAACAGGTACAAATCATCCTTTGCTTCCGAACAAGTAATCTATCAGCAAGCCCCCAATAAATACTTCAGCCAGTATGGTTACGCTGGCTTTGATTATTGAAGTGGATGTCATTTCAATATAGGTATCAAAGCCATATATGGTGCGATTCAATAAAAACATTATTCCGCCTGTGATCAGCACAATAAGGGATAACAGGGATCCAATGTTCAATACATGCTTTGTCCTTTTATCCAGCTTGTCAAAAGCTTTCTGTATCCTTTTTACATTTTTAGCCTTGTCAGCTTGCATTTGTAGAACCTCCAAACTAAGTTAAGTCATTGTATATGTTAACATAAATATACTTTATGTATCAATGGAAAATATTTGCCATCTGGTGTTGCATATAACGGGATTACGAAAATGAATACGATAATTGGGAGAGGTCGGCTGCCTGAAAGCTGCCATTATTGTCCTATAAGCCGTAAATTCAAGGACTGTGCAGTAATGTATGGGTGAATACCGGGAACAGTATTCTGTATTGATCTTCACTTCTTATCAAAAAGCCTTTGGAATTCTTATAAACTCTTTTTAAAAAAGATAATATCTTGACATATACCAACATAAATAATATTAAAAAGTATGTTTTACTGTCGAAACATATAAAACCCGATCTTTTTATCACGAAACTTTTTTGTATAAATCATGGCGGCGATAATATATAATTATTTCACAAAACCAAAGGGGGGTTGCCAACATGATAAAAAAACATCTTGAGAAGTCATTTGAGATCAACCTGGAAAAAGAGAATAATGAGAGAGATAATTCGATTTTGCTCGAATATTACTTAATTGAGGATGTGATTACTGGTTTTGATGAGTTGGACGGAAAAACCGCTTATGGTATAGAGATAGTAAAAAAGCCAGTGGGCAAAAATGACGAAACAGCTACAGTCAAAAATTTATCATGTTGCAGAGAAAAAGTAATCAAAATTCTTGAACTATTATCCCGCAATACGGTGACACCCGTGGGAATGCCATATATCCTGGATGACATGCTGGGAGTTTGATCATACAGTACATAATCATTTGATTTTGAACAGGTGAAAACCTGTTTTTTTTTTTGCCCAAAACAACATGTGAAATTCTGTACGTATATAGGCTTTTCACTTTGGAGGTTTTGAACGCTAACGTTAAAGTAAATAATTTCAACCAGAGCCTTAACTGCGATGTAATGCAAAAAATACAGTTTATTGTCTAATCAGTAA
>ENA-UPSB01002287-UPSB01002287.1-bioreactor-metagenome-genome-assembly--contig:-NODE-2287-length-18509-cov-5.363173_pt1 | contig 18509 bp, 16 predicted proteins | sample MGYA00238182_ERZ773286 | MGnify/ENA primary metagenome ERZ773286 (study PRJEB29026, sample SAMN07631240) | bioreactor metagenome | isolation source: Switchgrass digestor | place: USA: Dartmouth... | reverse complement strand
CTCATTACTTATGTTAATCTTCATATCCCCAATTCTTATTCATAATTAATGAAAATTAGTGCAAAAGCCTTCCGGGATGGGCTTAAAGCTTTTGACGTATGCTTAAGAGTCAGAACTTAAACTAACGGCTGCCCGCTTTTGACTCTTTTGCCCAGTGCATCTGCTGCCATAATGGCATCAAAAACAGCCGCCCCGCTAATCGGAACGTTAAGGTTATGAGTTCCTCTGCCCGGTTCAGCTGAAATTTCCGCTGCTTTTTTTAGCTTGGCCGTACTGACCTGAGCACTGTTAAGATCGGCCAAAGTAATAGGCAAACCCAATTTGTAACAAAAATCATAAACTTCTTGGATAATCTCCGGCGGACGCTGTTCCAAAATCAACTGTACTAAGGTGCAGAAAGCCACTTTTTCCCCATGGGTAAAACTATGCATCTCTCCAATCAAGGAAAAACCTTCAGAAATGGCATGAGCTGCAGCCGTACCTCCGCTTTCAAAACCTAAACCGCTAAGCAGTGTATTGGCTTCCACCACTTTTTCCAATGCCGTTGTTACCACCTTATTTTCACAGGCAATTTTAGCCTGAAGCCCGTATTGTAATAAAATATCATAACATAGACGGGCCAGGGCTAAGGCTGAAGCAGTAATACGGCCTCCGGAAATATTCAAGGCACCGGATTTATAACAGGCATCAGCCTCAAACCAAGTTGCCAATGCATCTCCCATTCCTGCAACTAAAAGCCTGACAGGAGCTTGACAGATTATTTCCGTATCGACCAAAACCAGGTCCGGATTTTTCGGTAAAATCCATAAGCGATCAAATTCGCCATTCTCTTTATAGATAACCGATAATGCGCTGCAAGGTGCATCCGTAGCCGCAGAGGTAGGTACAATCACTGCCGGCAGTTTCAACTCTGCTGCAACAGCCTTAACAGCATCAATCGCTTTACCACCCCCACTGGCCATAATAACATTACAGGCGTTTTGTTTGGCAACCGCAGCCAAACGTTCAATTTCCGCATCACAGACCTCACCGCGGAAATTCTCTTCCACTTGGAAAATACCCTTGGCAGCCAAGCTTTGAGTACGTCCGTTGCGCGTTGCTGCTAAGCCTGATTTCCCACCAACCACCAGTACCCGGTCACCCAGTAATGAGATATGTTGACCAATTTGGTTTATTACCCCGCAACCTTGTACATACTTGGAAGGTGCAATAAAAATTTGAGAATATTTTGTCATATTAACACCTCGCATCCCATAGCTCAAATATTATTGTACATAAGGCTTAAAAAGGAATAAAGCAATAATCTGTGTACCGGCAACAAATTTTTGTGAAGGCTAGATTCTAACCAGCAATATAATTTTTCTGAAAGTACGGTTTCACTTTAGAAAGCAAATGTTTTGAGTGTCAAACAATTATGATAAAATTAAGATAGTATACTTTTATTGCCATATATATAAGCAATAGTAAATAATATTGTTATTAAAATGTATGTTTTACCTCAAATGCGTAAATACCGGCAGTGTTTTTGGTAAGGAGGGGGCATATTGGACATCAGACAACTGAAATATTTTGTGGAAGTTTGTAACTGTGGCAGTTTTGCCCAGGCCGCGGAGGCCTGCCACATCTCGCCGCAGGGTATTAGTACAGCCATTATACGTCTGGAACAGGAATTGTCTTGCAAACTATTTAAACGAACCCCGCGAGGTGTTGTGCCTACAGCAAATGCGGAATACCTCTTGCCTCATGCACGCGAAATTGTGTCCAGAGTGGAAAAATGCGAAGCCTTTTTTGCACGCCATGCAAAATCTGGCCGCTTGCTACCGGTCTTTTTTGCTGCCGGAACCATTCAAGAATTTGCCGGGAAGGCTATTGCCGCCTTTGAGAAGCAATATCCCGATATTCACCTTTCAATCTATGAAGAGACTGATCTCGCCTGTGACGCCGCCGTAGAACGACAGGATGTAGAGTTGGCCCTCACTATTGGTCCGGTTGATGAGCGCAAATTCGATTCCGTTTTGCTGTTTTCCACCATGCATGCCATTATCGTCCATGAGAGCCATCCTTTAGCTCAGCGCAAACATGTAACCGTTGAAGATTTACGCGATGTGCCGGTGGCAATAATAAACAAAGAAACCAAAACTAACCCTAATTTCAGAGCCGCCTGTAAGGCCGCAGGTTTTGAACCTCGGATTGCCGCCGTTGTCGGTGATATCCTGCTGGTATACCATTTCGCTGAGAACAATACCGGTGTAGGGATTTCCACCGTAGCTTTGGCTAAACGCTTAGCTCGTCCAAATGTCCGCGCTATTCCTTTTGTAGAACCGGAAATGCAATGGAACATTTATCTTATTAAAAACAAAAATGCAACTTTAAGCAGTGAAGCGCGTGCCTTTGAGCGTATGCTGATCTCTTTTACAACCAACGCCAGAAAATAGTTGCTGCCTGAACCCCTGTACAGAAAGCTCTATTAATAATACATCGGCACATGCAGTGTTGCCGATTTTTTGATGCATAAAGAAGGAACCTATAGCACCAGATCTTAATAATGTCAACTATAGGTTCCTTGCCGGCATATTAATCAAATGATAATTCTGTTCTGCCTATCAAATCATTCTGCAAAGCTTCACTCAATTCAGTGAAGTAAGCGCTATACCCGGCTACCCTAACTAAAAGCCCTTTGTATTTTTCCGGATTAGCCTTGGCAGCCAATAGTGTTTGCTTGCTGACCACATTAAACTGGCTTTGCATGCCGCCCTTTTCGAAGAAGGTATCCATAAGAGAAATCAAATTGTCGCGCCCGCTTTCCCCGCTAAGGCAAGTGGGCGTAAATTTCCAATTAAGAATAGTACCGTTGCCAACCCTGGATAAATCAAGCTTGGCTACAGAATTGGCAATAGCCGTTGGTCCCGAAACATCATGGGATCCCGCAGCCGTATGAACGGGACCCAAACAGTCGGAAACCGGTTCTCCCGCTTTGCGACCGTCAGGAGTGGCCCAGACACAAAAACCCGCCGGCAGGTTTACCGATACGGAAAATACTCCCGGGGCAAAAAATCCGCCATGGGCGTTAGGTCTTTTTTCTATATGTTTGCAAAAAGTATTCAGGGCAAAGTTAGCCAATTCGTCGGCGAAATCATCATCATTGCCGTAATGATGCACCTTGGGGCTGTTTACCAGCGCGTAGAGACTTTCGTAACCCTGCCAATTATTTTTAAGAGCATTCAAAAACTCCTTGCCGTCAACCTTCTTTTCTTCAAAAACCAATTGCTTGATAGCCGCCAGACTGTCCGCCACCGTTCCGGTGCCCACGCCCTGAACACCGCTGGTGTTATACCTTGCCCCGCCGGCACTTACATCTATGCCTTTTTCAATACAATCGTCAATCAGCAAAGAAAGATAAGGCAACGGTTTTAACCTCTGATGGGTAAGGTCCATAATGTTGACCATGCTTATTACCCGGTCGCACCAGTATTTCATCTGCTTATCATAAGCTTCCAGGACTTCGTCAAAGGATTTAAAATCTTCCAGGCTGCCGGTTCTAAGACCCAATCTTTTGCCCACACCGCCACAAACCGGCCAACGATTGCACTGGTCGCTGCAGCCCAGACACCTGCCGTCATTGATGGCCAGCTCCAAGACTTTGACCATATTAAAATAGTCCGCATCATGCCAGCCATATTGTTTTCCCGGAGCATTGGGCTCCACACAGCCGATACCTACATAGTTCCTGGCATCCTCCAAGCTCAAACCATAGTTCATGGCAGCTTTAACATAAACCTCGTCATTGAGAATTTTGGGTTCTCCCGTTCCAATTCTTATCACGTTAAATACTTTGACTTTAAACTCCCGCGGGCTGTTGGCATGAAGTCTTACAGCCATCCAAGGGTTGGGGATCCTGGTATGGGCATGGGCATCCAAAACCATAAAACTCAAGTCATTGGTAGCGTCATTGCCCTGCTCGTCAATACCGCCCACATCCAGGGCCGTTCCTCCCATCATTGTACCCCCGGCCACAACGGTATTGCCATAATCCCTTAATTTAAGCAGCTGATTCATTTTGAGGAAGAAACATTCAATTAATTCCTGGATAAAATCTTTCGTCACTGTTCCCTTTTCCATATCTCGTTTATAGAAAGGATAAAACAGCTGGTCAAACCGCCCGTAGGTTACGGAATGGCCATTGGATTCGATAAGAATAATGTTGGTGGCAAAATGATAAAGCTGAATAGCTTCCCAAAAGGTCCTGGGCGGGTTCTCGGACACCCATTCGCAATTCTCGGCTATTTGCAGCAACTCGTTCTTTCTCGTAATATCCTTTTCCTCGGCAGCCATTTCCCTGGCCAACTGAGCATACCTGCGGATAAAATAAATGACCGCCTCCAGCACAATAAGCTGGGCTTGATAGAATTCCCTTTTTTTCAGGTCTTCGGGTAACGCTGGATTCAAGGTGGCCATTTTTTCTTCAACTTGTTTCTTTAATCCCCCGTAACCCAATTGAAACAGTTTTTCATAGTTGGCACAAACATGGCCTACACCGCCATACATATACAGATCGGAGAAGTAAACCCCTTTGCCTAGTTGGGACCCTTTCAATTCCTCCTCGGTGCAGGTGGCTTTGATTTGTTCCTCAACAGTTTTGCCGCGCCAAAAATCCCCCAGTTCCAGCAATTTCTTTTTGGTCTCTTCGCTTAGCACATGCCTGTCGTGCTTTCTTTTCTCCCAGGGGGCGTTTTGTATTTCGTCCACAATCCAATTATAAGAAAACTCCGGGAAAACAGGCGCACTTTTGGCCGGCGCCGCTATTTCGCCGACAATCAGCTCATAGGGGTAGATGCGGATAGTTACATTTTTCAGTACATGGGCCAAGGCTTCCGCACATTTGATAATTTGCGGTTTGCTGCTGTGTTTTTGATATGCTTCGGTAACCAAACATGCCCGTTCATGGTCAGCACTGGGCTCAAGGGAGTTAAACCATTCCAGCATTTTGTTAATCCGCGGATAGGGGGAAGGGTTTTCTACCAAACCGGAAACTCCAACTCCCCACTCTTTGTCATATGGCTCTACCCCGCACGGACCCAAATATTCTTGATCCATCGCCATAAATAACTCCTCCTCTGGAAAACTTAATAATCGGTCGCCGTTTCTTGTTCCGCAACAAAAAATCTCATCCCTTAATATTAAGTATAAACCCTTGACAATTTTAGGCAATATATCTATACCGGTATAGGCTGCGGGAACAATAAAGGCCTTTACAAACAATCTTGAAAGTCAAGGAAAAATATGGTATTTCTACAGTGTAATACAATGCAAAATACTTTTTTTCTCTTACTAATATGAATGAAAATAATAAAACTTAACTCTACAGTCTGCCATGCAATTTTGAGTCCAAAGAAAGGTGGGTGCCCTATGACCGAAACCCGGACCATCGCCCCTTTGATCTCCGTTGACTGGTTAAAAAATAACCTCGCTCTCGATAACCTTGTTATCATCGATGTCAGAGAAGAAAAGGATTATGCCCAAGGCCATATTGAAAACGCCATTAATATTCCTTTTGATGATGAATCCCCTTGGACCGTTTCCCGAGGAGGATTGACCTTGGAAGTCCCGGAGCCTGCTGCTCTGGCTAAAACTATCGAATCCGCCGGTATAAACGAGGATTCCTTTGTCGTAATCATTTCGGCGATTCCTGTTCCACCCAATCCTCCTTATCCCTTGGCCGATGCCGCCAGAGTTGCCGACACCCTTATTTATGCTGGGGTTAAAAACGTTACCCTCTTAGACGGCGGCTATCCCAAATGGATATCCGCAGGCCTGCCGGTGACTAAAACCATTCCCCAAGTTAAAAAAGGCACGTTCAAAATTGGCCCCAACGAGGAAATGTTTGTCCAGCGGAATTATGTCGAACAGCATATAGGCAAATCGGTAATTATTGATGCCCGTACCGCTGATGTCTATTTTGGCGTCACGATTGAAGAATGTGCTGGGAAAGCAGGCCATATACCCAGCGCCAGATCCCTGCCAGCCCCCTGGATCTGGAACAAAGACGGAACCTACAAGGAAAAACAACTATTGGAGAGCATGGCTTCAGGAGTTATAGGAGAGGATAAAAATCAAGAGATCATTGTCTATTGCGGAGTGGGCGGCTTTGCCAGTGCCTGGTGGTATGTTCTGACCCAAATACTTGGATACGAAAACGTTAAATTTTATGACGGCTCGGCCCAAGACTGGGCACGAAACAATCCAATGGTTGCCTATAGTTGGACATCGTAGTTTGAAACATGAAAAAGCATCTTCCTCCTGCAAGGAAGATGCTTGATATTTATCTTTTACCAATTCTTATTTAAAACGATCCTTATATTCGTTTCCGCTACGAATTGTGGTTCCATACCCTTTCATCGGCTTGGCCATGAATTTATTTCTGACGAAATAATAGCCCAATTTGTTAAGTTCTTCTTTGGTCATGCCGAGTTCGGCACAGATTGTCGCAAAATCCTTGGTTGCAGCTTCCGTATTCAGATAATTCAGCCGATCCGCTTCTTCCATGTTCAAAAACTGTTGTTTATCCATGCAATGCCCTCCTTCAATGACCCATACATTATAACGGCATTTAGTACTTGCTGGAGTAAATCAGGGAAGGGGGGTACTTTTTAGAAAAGTATACCTCTTTTATAAAGAATACCCTTCTTTAAGACGGTACCCCTCTTGCAAAGGGGGATATTCCCTTTGCGGGATATATCCCCGAGAGCAAAAGTATCTGTAAGTTTTCCGCTTAAGGAACAAACATAACTACTTTCTTGCCTTTCTCCGCCATTTTTTTGGCCAGTTCTTCCACCGGTCCGTAATCCATGGCCAATCCCAGGCAGTGAAGCACGCAAGCCGGTTTTTCCCCTCTTTCCACCCTGTCGGCACATAAATCGCAAAGCTTGGTAGGACAGGGTACATAGTTCCATTCCCAGTTGCCCGGTGTAATCTCAAAAGGCCCAATTTCGGCAAGTTTAATTCCATAAACCCCACGGCCTAATTTTTTTTCATTTTTACAGGATACTTCACAGCTATGGCAGCCTGTGCAGTATTCATAATCGATCAACAAACCGTATTGCGACATTTAATTACCCTCCATTCTATTTTCTTGGTCTTAGTCTTCAGCTTTATAAACTTTACAGATCAGGCATTTGAATGGAGCACCGAAACCTAGCTTGCCGATATGTTTATGAGGAATCAAAGTATTAATGTTGGATTCCCAGACTCCAAATAAACTCGGTTCCTCGGCCGGTTTCTCCGGATACCACCATCCATGCGAAGCATGAACCACTTTGGGATTGATGGTCTTAGTCAGTTTGGCTTTTTGCTTACATTTACCAAACATGTTCTCCAAGTAAACCCAGTCCCCATCTTTTATGCCAAGCCTTTCCGCAGCCTCGGGATGGATCTCGACGATCGGATCCGGGGTGATTTCCCTCAGGGTAGGAACTTGCCTGTGCTCAGAATGGAAGGAAGTAAATGTCCTGGCTCCGCTGGTCAAAATAAACGGATATTCTTTAAACAGTTCCGGTGTGCTGTAGGGACTATAGGGAGGTTCCTTATAATAAGGCAGCGGATCTTCTCCCCAAGCCTCAAATAAGGTAGAGCACAGTTCAACCAGGCCGGTTACCGTATTGAAACCGGGTTCACCGTCGAAGCGCAACAAGCCTTTTTCATATTTTTTGTACTCGTAAGGCGGTTGGAAAACACCTTTTTCTCTAAGATCGTTAAAATCAAAACCAAATTCCGGTTTAAGCTGATCATTAAAGAACTCTTCGGCTGTATTCCAAGGCCAGTGTTCCGGATGAAGTCTTTTGCCGAGTTCAATGCAAACTTCGATATCCGATTTGCATTCGCCAACTTCAAAAGCTTTGTTGATAGCGCCCATAAAGATGGCGTTACGGCCAAAGTGAGTCAAAACAACACCGTCATGCTCGGCAAAGGTCGGCAACGGCAAGAAGATATCTGCAAAGGCCATGGCCGTGGGGGTCATAAAGGTATCTTGCACCACATTGAATTCTAGGCTTTGCAGTGCTCTGTACCACCTGTCAGGCTGGGCGGAACAAGTGGCAGTGATAAAGTTGGAACTGTTAAACCAACCCATTCTTAACTTATATGGTTTGCCCGTTTCCAGGGTATCCAACGTTTCATCGGGATGGGTGGTTGCCATGGCCGTACTGAGAGCAGGCCACTGTTCAGCCCCAATTCTTTTAGCCCAAAGTTCTTCCGACAACTGGCTGCGGGTTTCCATACGCCATTTACCCATTAATGCCGCAGGCGGTCCAATGGTAATGCCACCGGGAACATCGAGATTACCGGTAATGGCAATCAAAGCAAGAATGGCATGGCCGAGCTGAACTCCGTTCGGGTTTTCATCAACAGCCAGACCCCATTGAATCGGACAGGGTTTGGCAGTGCCAATAATTCTTGCTACTTCAATTATTTTTTCTTTCGGTACCCAGGTAATTTCTGCCACTTTTTCCGGCGGATATTCCTGAACCCGTTGTTTAAGTTCCTCAAAACCATAAGTCCAATTTTCCACAAAGTCGTGATCATAAAGATCTTCATTGATAATAACGTTCAAAAGTCCGAGTGCCAGAGCGGTATCGGTACCGGGACGAAGTTGGAGAACATGTTCGGCTCTGGTACCAAGCCAGGTAATTCTTGGGTCAACACAGATAATCTTGGTCCCGCGTTTCATCAAGTCGATAATGGAGTGACCATAGAAACCATCCGGGTTGGACATTAATGGATTCTTGCCCCAGATTACCAGGTATTCAGGCCGCTTGTAATTTGGATTATCGTAACGATCGGGATAGAAACCGGCGAAATCTATTTCGGGATAACCGGCACCCAAAATATAGTCGGTAATGGAACATCTGGGACCATAGCAGGACCAACCGCTTAGGGGATAGCAGCAGTTGGGGGTTCCAATGGCAGAGAAGGCCAGGGGATAATAGTAGAGGCACGCTTCCCGTCCGGTCCCGCCAAAGACGATTATGGATTCCGCACCATAATTATCCGTATAATACCTGATCTTATCACAGATGATATCCAGGGCTTCATCCCAGGAAATCCTTTGCCATTTGTCTTCTCCCCTTTTGCCTACACGTTTCATGGGATAAATCACACGCTGGGGATGATGGACATATTCCGGGAGGGTCAGGCAGCGAACACATAACCTACCCTGGCTGATGGGATGTTCCGGGTCGCCTTCAACCTTAACAAGCCTGCCATCCTTTATATGCAGCTTCATGCCGCAGCCTACTGGATGATCTCCGGGTGGTGACCAGCCACAAGTCCTGACAACAATAGTGCCGTCTGATTGTTGTTTCTTCCATTCTTTTTCCATCAACAACTCACCCTTTCAATGACTTTTTCTATATAACATAAGGAAGGCTACTAACAAGCTTGTAACAAATGTCACAAGTCGAAGCCCCAAATGTTGTCCAAGCCAATATATCATGCAAAAGATATGCCAAGTTTAAGCCAAAGAAAGGGGGCAAAAAAAAAACAAAAAATAATAAATTTTTATTTCTTGCTTTCCTTATAATACTCTGATTTGTGTTATTTTCGGACAGAAGGAAACAAACCAAAAGGCTCTTTTAAAAGGAACTTAAACGGTTACCACACAATCCTCTTTTGCAATTCGGGTTTCATTTTGCGAAAACCTGGGCAAAACATCTTTTAATAAAATCAGTTTGAATATATAGTTTTATTTTTTCAAAAGTATCCTGATTAACAACAAGTCTGCCGGGGCTGACATATTCAGTCCAAGCCATGGCACACCAGGATATGGCCCGCAATAAATTAAAGAATTTAAACATCTCGATCTTATCTTTCAGATGGGGATCTTGACTCCCCGGCATAAGTTGCTGCTCATAAGCTTGAATAAACTCTTTTTCTTCTTGCGGACTTAAAATATAATTCCGTTTCCAGAGAGTGGTGGTAGGAATCAAAAACATACTCAGGTCCTGGGCCGGTTCTCCGAGAATCGGCTTTTCCCAATCTATAAGGTGACAGGTCTGTCTATTCTTATTAACAATAAAATTATGAGAATTCACTTCCGTATTGATTACAGCCCGTTTGGCCTGTGGGGAATTGTTCGGAATTAAGAAATCCTCCTGCTTCTTTTTCTCTTCGGCATGAAGCAAAAGCTTTTCCAGCAGGCGAGCCACCTCAGCATCAGCATGAGCAAAATTAAAATACTTCTCCAAATAGCCCGCCGCTTCGGCAAATATTCCCGAAAAAGGACCGAAGGTTTGAATTAAGAAATCTGTTTGCCCTTTAGCAAAAGTCAAACTATGGATCCTGGCAAAGGTGGCGGCGGCTTTATTTAAATCGGAACTGTAATCTAACGGTTCTCCGGGAAGATACTCCATGACCAGCAGCCCATAAGGAATCTTTTCTTTACTGTCATCCAGATAATAGGGAATCGGAGTAACACCAGAAGTTTTTAACAACTCCAAAGCCTTGTACTCGTAGGCTATTTGGTTGTCCACTTTGATCTGACTGCCGGTATTTACCCGTAAAACAAACTTTCCGCCGCTAGTATGCAAAAGATAATTGATATTGTACTCGCCCTGGGCCAAAAAATCTACTTCGATCTCCCTTCCCACCGAGAGAGCAGAACAAAAATCCTTATTCTGGACATATTTTTTAATATCCGGAAGCAATTGTTCACTTAGAGCCATACCGTTTCTCCTTTGCCTTTTTTAGCCAGGCGGGATCGGAAAGCAGAGCCCTGCCTATACCCACAAGATCGGCTATTCCGGCGGCAACCAGTTCCTCCGCCATCTCAAGGCTATTAATGCCGCCTGTAACCAAAACAGGAATATTGGCCACGGGTTTTATCTCCTTAGCCAGGTAATTGAAAAATCCCGGAGGTCCTTTTTTCAAATAGCCGCAGATACCGCCGGACAAGTCAAGACAGTCCACTCCGGCGTTTACTAAAAGCGGTACAGCTTTTTTGCTTTCATCGACCCCATTGCCGCCGGGAAGACGGTCATCGGCACCCAGCCGGTAGAAGACAGGCATATCGGGACCAACTGTTCTTTTGACCGCAGCAATAACTTCCAGCGGAAAACGCAAGCGGTTTTCCAGGCTTCCCCCATACTCATCCGTTCGTCGATTGGTCAAAGGGGAATAGAATTGATTGAGCAAATAACCATGGGCGCCATGAATTTCTACCAGATCAAATCCGGCCTCTTGCGCTCTGGCCGCAGCCCGGGCAAAAGCGGCGCATATATTTTTCATATCCTCAATACTTAGCTCGGCAGGAATCTCTTTGGCACTTAACTCCGGACTTAAACCAAAACGGGTAAGATGGGGACAAAAAAGGGCGGACGGTGCCTGAGGTTTGTTTAAAGCCCTCGCTCCGGCATGGGTTATTTGCAAGCCAATGGGCACACCCAGCTTATGGACCCGGTCAACAAGAGCTTTGAGGCCGGGAAGCAGAGCGTCGTCATAAATGCCCAGTTGCCGGGGATGGGCCTTCCCTTCAGGTAAAATGTAGGTATGTTCTACAATAACCAGCCCTAAACCTTCAGCTCTTTCCAGGTAGTGATCAATTAATTCCGAGGTAACCTCACCTTTTTCCGAGGCGTGGTCAAGGGCCATTGGCGGCATAACCAGCCGATTGCTTAAACGAAGATTTTTAATTTGAAGCGGTGAAAACACACTGCTCAACCGACATTCTCCTCTCAAAACCTATCGCCTTAAATTTTAAACTCCATGCCGTCAAAACTTAAGCTGACATTGTCATAAGCGCGCAATTCTTGTTGCAGTTGAGCTGCAGTAACCGGCCTGCTATAATGCATGGACAAATGGGTAAGGACAATATTCCGGGCTTTTACCTTCTTTCCCAAAGCTATGGCCTCCCAAAGGGACATATGACTTTGAGGATACCAGTTTTCCCCGTAAAAAGTTGCATCGCAAATAAAATAATCGCTGGCTTCTATTTTTTCCGCCGTGGAAACCGGCAGATCGGCAGTATCGGTAAAATATGCCAATTTTTTATTATTTTGTAGAAATATACCGGCTGTTTCCACGCCATGGGCAGCCGGTAAGGGTGTCAGCTTTAAACCGTTGAAATTATAGACTTGACCGAAACACCAAGGCTTTAACTCGAAGACATCGGCCAAGAAAGGAAAAGCTTTATTAAATGAATCTACAGCTTGGGAAGGCAAATACAACTTCAATGGCTCGAACCTCTTAAGGCGAACATAAAACTCCAAATCGCCCAAACCACCGAAATGGTCATAATGCCAGTGAGTAAGAAAGACATAATCGATAGACTCCACCCTTTCTCGTATTAACTGGCTTCGCAAATCGGGGGAGGCATCAATAAGAATTGTCTCCTGACCCACCGTTACAAGCGCCCCACTACGGGTTCGGGCACAGCGGGGATTGTCCAAAGCTTCTTGACAAGCAACACAGCGGCAGTAAAAAGCCGGGACACCCGGTCCGGCACCGGTCCCCAATAACTTAAACGTAACGTTCATGCCCTTCTCCTTTTAAGAAATATATTTATTTAAGAAATTTGGATTGCTTTTTGCGGGCATTGCCCCACACAAGTATAACACATACTGCATAATTCAGGCTTAATAGCCTGGGCAACCTGACGCCCGTCCTTTTCCGCCACCTGCAAGACTGAGGAAGGACAGAAAGCAACACATAACCCGTCCCCCTTGCATTGTTGTTGATCAATATAAATCCGCACCTGACCGCTTTCACCTGTTTTGGGGCTGGAACGCCTGTTCCCGATCTTATCCATGACCGGCTGCAGGTAAATCTTTCTTCTTTCTTCAGGGATACTTTTTTGTCCCAGCTTAAGTAAGGACTGGGCAATTGGTTCCAACAAAGGCGTAGGAATAGACAGGTACAATTCAAAGTCATTTATTTCACTGGAAGCTCTGGCTCCGTAGCAACCGAAAGTTATATTCATCTCTCCGGTTTTCATCGGTTGAACAACCAAATCGGCGCAAGTAGAATTGAATCCCGATGTTCTAAAATTCTGCCTTTCCCCGCTTTGGTAGGTTTGAGCGCAACAAACCCACATAGCCTGTTCCGGGTACAAGGTAAAAACAACTACATCAGGTTCAAATTGAGCTTTGGCCAAGGGGGCGACCAAGGTTGCCTCATAGCTTCCGGGCGCAAATTCTTGACGGGTGGAAATCATTTTTTGAGCGATTTCCAATGTAGGCAGTTTTTTAAACAGCAAGTACAGCTCACCGGATCTGAGCTTGGGGGACATTTCCACCAAACCTAAAATGCCGGCACCGTCCGGGCAGGCATGGCTGCGGGGTGGCAGATACAAACTGTTACCCCGGCGTGCAACAAGGATGGACTGGCAATGCCTTAAGGGCTGCGGCGGTTCCACGGTATCCGGAGGCACCTTTTCTCCCGGTCGCATCATTCTCACAGCTACCGGATCCCAACGCAGCCCTAACGTTTCTTTATATATTTGGGCAATTTCCTGGTAGTTCAATTTTATCCCCTTTCTTTATCCTCAGCAGTTAGGCCTTACTATACCGATTCTCTGATTGAGGGCAAAGTTACCGCCTGCAGACCGATTCTTTCCAAACATTCCATGGTCCTGCGCGGCACCATTAGAGTGGGATCGGTTTTGGCCGCCGTAACCAAAGCACGCAACAGCGGCATCATACTGGCCAGATCAACCGGAATATCTATATCGGGAACCATCTCCAATACAGCTAAAGGAATCTGATTGGCTTCCGCCTTATTGACCAGCATGTCCAAAGCGGTAATGCCATCCAGATTATAGAACATTTTTTCGAAATTAAACGGGGTGGCACAGGTAAAGCCCACCAGTGAATAACCGCCTTCCTGGCAGGCCCCTTCCACCAAACAAGCTCCCAACCAAGAACCATTTACTTTTATTTTCCGGCAAGCGGCTTTTTGTCCGGCTTCACTGCTACTCAACTTTTCCATCTTGCTCAAGGCATCATTGATTATATGGGGCTGTAGACAAGGAAGATCTCCGCCGATAATTAATACCGCATCGGCTAATCTATCCTCTTTGCCGTCCCTTAATATATAATCGGCCGCATATTGAATCCGCTCATTAAAATGGTCACCTTGATCAGGGAATACCCCGGCAATTTTTTGAGGATTGCTCACCCCGGCGAGTATGGAATCCAAGTAAGACCGGTCTCCTTCCCGATTGTAGCAAATCCAAAGATCGGCCTCATCTATGGAAAGGCAAACATCAATCACATCGAGCATACAAGACTCATACAGGGAGTTGGCTTCTTCGGGGGTTAAAATCCCTCCCTTCGCTTCTGTCAGCCGGGTTTTAACTTCACCGACTTTGGGTACCTTGGTAAAAACAAGCAATGCTTTTTTCAAGTTCTTAACCTCCAATCAAAATCATGGGAACAGGCCCACAGTCTTCTTTTTCCGGGCAATCGGAACATTGATACCGGTATTCTAGCGGTATTTGCTCGAAGTCACAGGGTTTAAAACCGTGTCTTTGATAAAAATTAACAGCCCTGCCCCGGGCTATAGTGGTTATAACATACTTTCCCCTGTTTTGGGATATTGGTTTTTTACAACACTCCCAAGGATTTTGAACCATCTTGTTCAGAAGCAGACTCCCGTAGCCGCAGCCGTTGTAACCTTCTTTAACCCCAATAACCTCCAGATAGAACTTCTTTTCCTCCAGTTCGCTTAGTTTACCACCGGCCAAAAGCTCTACCCCGTTTTTTACTACCAAGTGCTCCGTAATATCACCTGACATATCCATGCCATAATTCCAGAAAATGTCCCTTAATTCTTCTTCATCTTCCGGACGGGCAAATAAAATCTGAACCATAAAAAAACTTCCTTTTTCTCTTTTTGCCAAAGGACTGGCATTCATATGCCTTGTCTCATTATTATAAAAATCATCTTATATATTAAATCAAGAAACTATATTAAATCAAGAAACTGTAATTATAAACTTATCTCTAACCTCTCCCGCAATCGGATCATTTGATATGGCCATTATTATTGGCCATTATCAGATCAAAAATTTTGGAATAATCCAGTTTTCGGACAAAAACCGCCAATTTAACCAGAACATTATACTTGGAAACAATAGTGTGCTATTATTATGGAATGGAGGTAATGACAATGGAAAAGCGGATTATTCCTTTTTCTCCCCCTGACCTGGGCCAAAAAGAAATCGATGCCGTTGTTGAAGTGCTAAACTCAGGCTGGATCACCACCGGCCCTAAGGTGGGACAATTTGAGGAAAAAATAAAAGCCTATTGCCAAACGGATAACGCCGTAGCTGTCGGCAGCAATTCACAAGGTTTGGATTTAATACTCAAAGTTTTTAATTTTAACAGCAATCACGATGTCCTTACTACGCCCTACACCTATGCGGCAACCATCAATGCCATCCTGCATCGTGGAAGCAGACCAGTCCTGGTGGATTTAAAAAAAGATACATTCTTTATGGACTATGAACGTTTAAGCGAGATGATCACTCCCCGAACCAAGGCCATTATGACCGTTGACATCGGAGGTTATCCCGCCGACTATGACGGTTTGAAAGAGATCCTGAAATTAAAAGGGCGGGAAGATATATTACTGCTTTCCGATTCCGCCCACTCCTTTGGCGCCTGGTATAAAGGCCGGCGGGTTGGCGGCCAGTTGGATTTTCATATTTTTTCCTTTCATGCGGTTAAAAATCTAACCACTGCCGAAGGCGGTGCTATTACCTTCAATCAGCCCAGGATTGATTTCAATAAATATTTTGGCAACAACGCCGGTCAAGGTATTAACAAGGACTTAAATAATGACCTTCCCAGGATATTTAAATATACTTCCCTGAACGGCCAGTCAAAAGACGCCCTGACCAAGATGCAAGCAGGCGCCTGGCGCTATGATATCCTTACAGACGGGATGAAATGCAACATGACCGATATCAGCGCTTCTATCGGACTGGCCCAATTGGAAGACTACAACCAAAAATTGGAGCGGCGTCAAGCTTTACATAATTTATATAACGAAATCCTTGGAGCTAAAGAATGGGCCATTTTACCTCCCGGCAAATCCAATGACTGTCAAAGCTCTTACCATCTCTATCTGTTGCGCATCAATGGCCTGTCCGAGGAAAACAGGGATAAGATTATTCAGGAGCTTGCCTCCATGGGTATTTCCACCAACGTTCATTATATACCCATTCCCATGTTCACTTACTATAAAGAAATCGGGTATTCCATTAAGGACTACCCAAATACTTACAACCAATATGCCAATGAAATATCTCTTCCACTGTATTCAAAGCTCTCATTGGACGACTGCGCTTATGTAGCAGAAAATGTAGTGAAAGTAGTGGAAAAATACCTTAAAAATTCATAAGCTTAGAGAAAAGCAATCCTAGCTTCGGTTTCCTCCGTAATTTTATTATCTACAGCAATGCTTTGAAGATACTTTAAACGGCATCGCTGTATTTTTTATATTATTTGCTTCTTCTTTGACCGATTTCATGTTGAGATTCTTCCTCCGAACAGTAGTTTAATGATCTTCTCGCTTCGTATTTGTCGGCCGTGGCCACGGTTTGGAAGCCAAAATCCTGCAAAAACTTTATGGTTCTCTTCGGTGCGGTTATATCGGGATCAAACTTTTCAGCCTGTATCAAAGTATTTAAAACCGGGATCAAACTAGCCAAGTCTACGGGCAAATCCACATCCGGCACCATGTCCACCAAACCCAGCGGAATATTTTTTTCTGCCGCTTTCCTGGCAATCATATCCAAGGCTGTAAACCCGTCCTGGTTATAAAACACTCCATGAAAATCAAAGGGTGTGGTATAGGTATAACCTATTAAATTGAAACCGCCCTCTTGATCGATGGATTCAATTATAGCGGCTCCGATTGTGGGCTTACCGGCAACGGGTTTGGCTGTTCCGGAATAAACCGCAGGAAAATATTTTCGCCCGCATTCCAAGGCTTCCTGACTTAAGGCCAAATACTCCAGTTTTTTTACGGCTTCTTTAATCGTCACTGCCTGTAAAGATGGAATATCGCCACCGACAATTATAACCCCGTCTGCCAACCTGCCTTCCTGTCCTTTTCGAAAAACATAATCGACAGCATATTGCATCGCTTGATCAAATGTTCCGCCCTGATCAGGGAATATTTCTCGGACAGCTCCAGGATTAAAATTGGATTGGAGCAATTTTTGCAAGTATTCCTTATCCCCGTTTAAATTGTAGCAAATATATAAATCTCCGCTTTGGGCCCTAAGGCAACTGTTTATAACATCTATCAGAGAAGCTTCATAAAACTCTTTAGCTTCTTGAGGCGAAAAAATTCCGCCTCGTTCCTCAGTTAGCCTTGTTTTAGTTTGGCCTGCTTGCGGTACTTTAGTAAAAATTATAATCGCCGTTTTCATTTCTTTACCCCAATTGCATGCAAGCAAAAATTTTTATTTAATTTAATTTATGACTGCCACCTAATTATAACCTTACCTTTATTCCAACCTTTGCCTTTGAATTATTGCCGCCCTTAACCGGGCAACTTTTGTATCGGCCTTTTTTCATTCGTCGGGCCCTTTCATGTTGGCTTCTATATTAACGCTTACCGTCAATTTCCTGTTTTAATACCGCAAAAAAATTCTGCATAAACTCAACCCGCTGTTGGGCTAAAGCCTTGGCCTTGGCAGTAAACAACTTATCCGGGATATGTTTTAGCTTTAATTCAAATTCCAGATTTGCCGCATGCTTGGACGTATCCTTAATCCTGCCGTTTTCACCGACATTTTCCGCCAGGTATTCGGCCAAAGGTACATCCAGGTACATTCTTTCTCCATGCCTGCCCGCCAACATATAGGAACGGGCAATTCCCACAGCTCCTATAACATCCAATTTGTCAGCGTCATAAAGGATTTTGGCTTCCCGGCTGGAGGGAGGTGAGCCGCTGCGGAAACGATGAGTGACAATACAGTTTTTTACCTTAGCAATTAATCGTTCATCATATCCCAGATCCTCTAATATTTCACCGGCCATAGCTGCCCCGACCAAAGCATGGTCAGTTTTCCCGCTGGGATCTTCATCCTCCAGCTTTCTGGCAATATCGTGGAGAAGGACGGCTGGTATTAAAACATCCAGGTCCAGGTCCTTTTCTCCTTCAGCCAGGAACATTGACAACTGGAAAACCCTCAGCACATGATCCAAGTCATGAGCGGCATAGGCAATTTTATCTTGTACGACATCCAGTAATTCTTTGTATTTATCAGCAATAATATAATTTTTCATTTACTCAAAAGCCCACCTTGACCATTTATTATTATATTCCATATAAGATCATATCACTTCCCGGCTTTCTCCGCCAAAACTGACTTAATATTTTACCGGCTTCAGCCATTGACTTGATTTGCCTACAATTAGTAATGACTCTTTAAACTCTTTAACCTAAAAAAGATGCCTCAAGAATTTACTTGAGACATCCTTGGAGCTGATCAATTCATTATTACT
>ENA-UPSB01002284-UPSB01002284.1-bioreactor-metagenome-genome-assembly--contig:-NODE-2284-length-18519-cov-5.207322_pt1 | contig 18519 bp, 21 predicted proteins | sample MGYA00238182_ERZ773286 | MGnify/ENA primary metagenome ERZ773286 (study PRJEB29026, sample SAMN07631240) | bioreactor metagenome | isolation source: Switchgrass digestor | place: USA: Dartmouth... | reverse complement strand
GAAAACCGTAGCAAAAACTTCGCGGATTCCTCGCGGAGTTATTTTTTTATCCAATTACATGACTCTTTAAATAATCCAAACTCGGGAAAGGATATTAGCGATGATCCATATTAAAAACCTCAGCAAAGTATTTAAAACACCCAAAGGTTCATTAACTGCTCTAGACAACATCAATTTGCATATCCCCAAAGGAGCTGTGTTTGGCATTATCGGTTTAAGCGGCGCCGGTAAAAGCACGCTCATTCGTTGCATGAACATGCTGGAAAGACCTACCAGCGGCGAAGTTATTATTGACGGCCAGAACATGACCCAACTGTCCGGTGCTGCCTTGCGCAAAACCAGACAAAACATCGGCATGATTTTCCAACACTTTAATCTGCTGGAATCAAGGACTGTTGCGGGCAATATTGCTTTCCCGTTAGAAATAGCGGGTTGGCCCAAGCATAAAATTGCTGAACGAATCCAAGAGCTTCTTCCGGTAGTTGGTCTGGAGGATAAGGCCCATTCCTATCCTTCCCAACTCAGCGGCGGGCAAAAACAAAGAGTGGGCATCGCCAGAGCTTTAGCCACAAATCCATCAGTACTTCTCTGCGATGAGGCCACTTCCGCTCTTGATCCGCAAACCACTGAATCAATTCTCGAGCTACTGAAAGAAATTAATGAAAAATTTAATTTGACTATCGTTATCATTACCCATGAAATGAAAGTTATCAAAGAGATTTGTACCGACGTTGCTGTTATTGATAAAGCCCGAATTGTTGAACAAGGTCCGATAGAATCGGTCTTCCTGAATCCCCAGTCTGACATAGCCAAAGAGTTCATAGCCAGCGTCTTTCCAAATAAGTTAGCACCGGAATTGCTGCGCGAATTGGCCCAACACCCGAACTCGCAAATTATAACGGTTAATTTTCTTGGCAGTGCCGCTTCCGAGCCGATTATTTCGGACTTAATCCGCCAATTCGGAGTAACGGTCAATATCCTGCACGGCAGTATAGACCGCTTGAGATCCACCCTTTTCGGAACTCTTACCTTAGAACTTCAAGGAAGTGCTGAAAACCTTTCCCAGGCTCATGAATATCTTAAATCCCGTAATCTCAAAGTGGAGGTGATAAAGTAATGGAAGATATAATTGCGATGTTTACCAATCCGGCTTATTTGGAATCTCTCTGCCGAGTTATTCCGGAAGCGCTCTATGAAACCTTGTATATGGTTATTGTCTCGACAATCCTTGCCTATGTCTTAGGTGTTCCAATGGGAGTTCTTCTGGTAATCACCTCCGAGGGCCATATTATGCCCAATCCGTGGGTGGAAAGAATTCTGGGAACCATTATCAATATTTTCCGTTCCATACCGTTCATTATTCTGCTTGTTGCGTTGATCCCGTTTACTACTATGCTGGTTGGGACATCGATAGGAACCACCGCGGCAATTGTTCCGCTCGTGGTTTCGGCTGCACCCTTTGTCGCCCGCTTGGTCGAAAGTTCGCTAAGAGAAGTATCCCCGGGCGTAATTGAAGCAGCCTTATCGATGGGTGCCTCACCCTGGCAGATTATCTATAAAGTACTCTTACCTGAAGCCAAAAGTCCACTAATCCTGGGGGTTGCCATAACAACTATAAATATCATTGCCTATACCGCTATGGCCGGGGCCGTCGGTGGCGGCGGACTCGGTGACGTAGCCATTCAGTACGGTTATAATCGCTACCGTACCGATATGATGATTGTCACTGTCCTAATCCTGGTTATAATAGTACAGCTTGTCCAATGGATAGGTACTACTTTGGCCAGAAAATTATCCCATCGTTAAACCAAACAGCCAATAAGTATTCTCTTTGGATCCAAGAGTAAATTCTTATTAGGATGTTTTGGAAATATATGTAAATTTTAAGGAGGTATTTAAATGCACAAAAACAAAAACATTTTAAGCCTTATCTTGATTTGTTTCTTGGCATTCACTTTGGTGTTAGCAGGATGCTCCGGTAACAACCAGAGCAGTCAGCCGCCGGCCCAAAATGAAGGCTCACAACAAACTGCCGAGAAAAAGACAGTTAAAATAGGAGCTACCGCAATTCCACACGCTGAAATTTTGGAATTCATCAAACCTAAACTCGCTGAAAAAGGAATTGATCTGCAAATTGAAGTATTCAACGACTATGTTCAGCCCAACCTTGCTACCGACAGCGGTGACCTTGATGCCAACTATTTCCAACACATTCCCTACCTCGAAACATTTAACAAAGAAAGAAATCTTAACCTTGTGACCATAACCAAAGTCCACATTGAACCTATGGGCATTTACTCCTCAAAGGCCACTTCCCTTGATGAACTGCAAGAAGGTCAAACCATCGCTATTCCCAACGATCCCACCAACGGCGGTCGGGCCCTGGCCCTGCTTGAAACAGCCGGAATTATTAAACTTAAGCCCGGCACCGGAATTTTAGGCACCGTCGATGATGTAATCGAGAATCCGAAAAACTTTAAAATCACTATGATTGACGCCGCCCAGCTTCCTCGTGTGCTGAACGATCCCAAAGTCACCGGAGCTGTAATCAATACAAATTATGCTTTGGAAGCCGGCCTTAACCCGACCAAAGACGCTCTGTTTATTGAAGACAAGAATTCTCCTTATTCCAATGTTCTGGTGGCTAAAGCCGAGCGGGCCAATGACCCTGTTCTAAAACAAGTGGCTGAAGAGTTAACCAGCGAAGATGTCAAGAAATTTATCGAAGAAAGATATCAAGGCGCTGTCGTACCGGCATTTTAAGCCAACATGAATATTAATGCCCATGAATAAAAAACCGTAAAAGGCGCTGTTGCCAAACCTAAATAACTTACGAGCAAACAGCGCCTTTTTATTCTTTAATAAACCTAATCAAAAAGTTCGATATTTCTGGGCAAACCATTTCTTGCCTTTGGGTTCTTTCAGGATTTCTGCCCAAATAACTCCTTGGACAGCAGCTGACGGTGAAAAACCCAGGTTTTTGGCCAGCTTGCTTTCAGATTTGCGAACCCGGTCTGCACCAATTTCTCCTTGACGGACGGAGTCAGCGCCAAAGGTGCCTTCATGGCCAGGCAATCCTTCGTGACCGGGCAAACCTTCGTGATCAGGCAATCCTTCATGGCCGGGTAATCCTTCTGTTCCCCAAGTACCTTCAGAACTGAAACCTCTGCCATAATTCGAGCGTCCTTCACGACCCCAAATCCCCTCTCCGGAACCATGGGGTTGAGACGTCCGGACAGGCTGAGGTTTATATTTTCTGGGTTGAGTGTCTAGCGTTACTCCGCCGGGACGTTGCTGTTCACCTCTAAGTTCTTGTTCAAACCTTTCAGCCGATTCTCTAATTTGCCTTTCCAGGCTTTCAAAGATAGTTTCTCTTTTCTTGGGAGTCTGGGAAGACGTCGGAAATTTAGTAGGTGGTTGGGTCCTCCTGTCTGACGGTGATTGTTGGCGCCTTTGAGGCCGTTTATCCTTTTTGGAAAACAGGCTATAGATGAAAAAGGCTATAACTAAAAAGGTAAAAAAATCCACTGGCCGTCACCTACTTCTTCGGCTCTGTCTTCTTGTCTTCCTGGTCATCCCCTTTGGCTGTGGTAGCTATGTTGTCCCGCATTCTGGTATCGGCAATGATATTTTGCAGGGCATAATAATCCATTACACCGAGTCTGCCTTCTCTCAGAGCAGTCGCTAAAGCTTTCGGCACTTCGGCTTCGGCTTCAACCACTTTGGCTCTCATTTCTTGGACTTTGGCCAGCATTTCTTGTTCTCTGGCTACAGCCATAGCTCTGCGCTCTTCGGCCTTGGCTTGGGCAATTCGTTTATCTGCTTCGGCTTGGTCGGTCTGCAGCTGAGCGCCAATGTTCTTGCCGACATCAACGTCCGCGATATCGATGGAGAGAATTTCGAAAGCCGTTCCGGAATCCAAACCTTTATTCAGCACAGTCTGGGACACCACGTCAGGGTTTTCCAACACGTCCGCATGGGAAACCGCACTACCGATACTGGTTACAATACCTTCCCCGACCCTCGCTATGATGGTTTCTTCCCCAGCGCCGCCAACCAGACGATCGATATTGGCCCTAACGGTAACTCTGGCCTTAACCTTCAATTCAATACCGTTTTGGGCAACCGCGGAAACAATCGGCGTTTCGATAACTCGGGGATTGACCGACATCTGAACGGCTTCAAGCACATCTCTTCCGGCTAAGTCAATGGCCGCCGCCCGCTCAAATTTTAGCGGTATGGCCGCTCTTTCTGCGGCAATAAGAGCATTCACAACCTTGTCCACATTACCCCCTGCGAGATAATGGGCTTCGAGTTGGGACACAGTTAAACCCAGGCCGGCTTTATGAGCTTTAATCAAAGGATTCACTATTCTGCTCGGAATAACCCTACGCAGCCTCATTCCGATCAAAGTAAAAATTCCTACGTTAACTCCGGCGGCCAAAGCCGATATCCAGAGCCCGACCGGAATAAAGGTAAAAATAACCATCAGTATAATAAGTACCAGGATTATCAATATAGCAGTTGTTATAAGAGCAGTCATGTTTGCGCCCTAAAAGGGCTTCACCTCCTTGCCTTTTTAATATTCTCAATAAGCACCGGCAAAATACTTATTCAGCGTCATCTCTGGTCACAATTATTCTGGTGCCTTCCACTGCAATCACTTTAATCCTCGAGTTTCTTTGAATAAAACTTCCGTCGGTAACAACATCCACTTTTTCTCCGTCAATCAACGCCGAGCCGGCAGGGCGAAGCAAAGTGAGCGCTTTGCCTGTTTTGCCCAGATAACGTTGGTAATCGATATTTGGTGCTACATAACCCTGTTCGTTGTTTTGTTTTTCCCTTAAGGATATCTTGTTCCATAGCTTACTTAGCCGGCCGGTTTTATATAAGATAAAGGATAACAATCCTAAAGACAGAATGGTAATCAAAAGATAGAGAACTCCTTCTACCACGGTATCAGCCACCAGGAAAACCCCGCCCAGCAGCGCCAGCAAACCGGGAATTCCCGCAAGACCAAAACCGGGAAGCAAAAAAATCTCCACAAGAATTAAAATGACTCCGACTATGATAAGGGAAAGAGAAATTCCCAAAAACAACGCCAATCCCCCTTTCTAAACCGGCATCAGCCTAAAAAATAACTCATTTTGTAGTATATCATAACCTGGCTTAATATTTAATTAAATTACGAAGACTTATTGAAATTTCCAAGAATATTTATGATAATTAACTTTATAGTCCCGAATTATGCTTGCGGTTTTTGCAGGCAATTTAAAATCCTTTGTGTTCTTTTATCTTAGTTGGGAAAATATATTATATAATATAAATTGAGGGGGAATTTATTTGATTCGGGCAGGCTATTTTAATTTGTTCATAGGTTTGCTTTTTCAGTTTAATATCACAATTCGGGGAATAGACATTTTGGTTGATATGATCGGCTATTATTTTATTTATAAAGGGTTGCAGTATTTACTCGACCAAAGCCCATATTTCCAAATAGCCAATAAAATTATCATTCCTCTGGGTATTCTTTCAGCGGTTAATTTATATAATTTCCAGTACCATCCGGATATCATACTGTCTTATGCTCTGATTTTGGACGTTCTTAAAATCATTGTATTTGCGGCCAACATGTTTTTGATCTTTAACCTCTGCAAAGGATCGTCGGAAGTCGCCGCCACAGTCTTGAAAGACTCTTACTTAGAGACAAACATCATCCAACGCCTTTACTTTTACTTGGGAATTTCCAGTCTTTTGCTGCTGATAAGCATAGTATCTTTATTCCCGAATGTCTCGGTTAACAGTTCTCTGCAAGGAGTTTTCACCATAACTTATTTTGCTTATATCCTCGTAATAATAGTCATTGCCAGCGGATTCCATAGCTTCTACCGTCAACTGTCCGCTCCTCCGGCTAAAAGTAAAAAGAATAAGCAGAAGAGCTCAGGCGGTAAGGCTCGTCAAGCCAAAAGCAAGAGGTGATCTCTAATGCCAAATATGCTAAGAAATATAGTTTTGCTGCTTATTTCCTTGGGACTGCTGTTTGTGGCTTTTACTTTCTTTTGGTTCTTTTTGCTGTTAATAGCCATCGGACTGGTGGCTCGAGTGGCTTATTTAAAACTTTTTAAGAAAGAACCTTTCAAGTTTCATACTTATACCGTAAGGTTTGGCTCCCAAAAACACGGCCCCTATTCTTCCGACGGGAATCCCAATGAATATAATGAATATATTACTGTAATCGATGCCGATGATATGACCAAAGAATATAGGGTCCCTAGAATTAAATAAACTATAGCTGACAATTTTTAAGTAGAGTTTAAGGTGTCTGGGATAAACCACAGACACCTATTTATTTTCGTCACTCCGTTGCCTTTTCTGGTTTTTCACTGGCTCATTTTTATTAACACGGATCAAATTGAAAGAATCCTAAGGCTTAGCCAGTTCTGATACGGTATAGAACTTCATCTGCTTTTTGATTACATATTTTACGATTTCCTCAAGAGTTTCCATGCTCGTCACATAGCCATCCGACTTGTCACTAATCGAATGGGCATAGAGTAAAAGAACCTCATTATTATTGTATGCGCGGTCAATCCCTTCGAAAATCTCTTCAAGGCTATGGCCATACCGCTTATCTATGCCTATGGCGTAAGTGATTCGAGGATCCGACTCATTATTAATGTACACTTCATTTACATCTTTAATTCGTTGTTTGGGCTCCGTATAGGCTGTATAGCGCACATTACCAAAATGTTTCAATAACTCTCGGTCTAATAAATCGTTCCCCGCACCATAAGGATAGGCAAAACTGTTGACTTTAAAACCTTTTTCCCTCAGAATTTGAAGACCCGGGATAATTTCCGTTTCCACAACATTGTCTACGGTTCTATGTTGTGCTAAATGGACAAGATTCACGTGATTAAGGGTATGGTAGCCAATCTCATTGTTTGCTGTCTGTAATTCGGCCAGTTTAATTATTTGGTCGTCAGTCAATCTATCGGCATAACACACATAAAAGGTGGCTTTAGCACCATAAACGTAGCTTAAGTTCAAAAATGAATGCCACTGATTAACGAAAAAATCATCAAAGGTCAGGACGATTCCCGGCCCAAGCTTTTTGGGGTATGGAAGATTAGGGCTTTCCTTCGGTATTTCCATAATCTCTTTTTCGGCTGGGCGTTCTGAATCCGTTAACTCTCCTTCGGAATTATCCGTTGTACTGCCCTTTTTATCAGTCTGGCTATTTGTTTCACCTATTTCAACCTCAACTTTCTGCTCAACCGAAGCCGGCACCGTCCCCATTCCGTAGGTCCCCGTCCCGTAGTCATTTTTACTTTCTTGAGCATCGGAAATTACCAAAGAACTGTATCGAACTACAATCAATAGTGCAACAATAGTTACCAAAAAACCTAACGCTATTCGTTTGCTCATCCTTTTCCACCTATTCTTTAAAATGTACCGACGCCTCTGCTTTATATTAACGATTATGGGTATTGCAAATACACTATATCATAGTTTCAAAATATTTAACATTTAAAATTATGGAAACTAAATAAATAATTCTATAGCGGCTTCCATGGCATCTTTAAGATAATCCTGGGCTGTTATTATTTTTACGTTGGGTAATAACTCCTCAGGCTTAAATCCCATTACTTCCAAAGATAATTTGCAGGCAAAAAAGTTTACTCCCTTTTTTTGAGCGCCTCTTAGCAAGGCAGTCAAATCAGGAGCATCGTTCTCTTCCATCATCTCTTTGAGCATGGCCTTACCGATCCCGGCCATATTCATTTTAGACAAAGGCAAATCTTCCGGGCCGCTTGGAGCAACCAGAGTAAACATTCTTTCATAGGCTGATTTATCTTCCAGCGACATTTTCTCCGGGTCTCGTATCAGACAAAGTCCCCAAAAAGCAAAAAAGATATTAACCGTCATATCGATCTGTCGAGCCGAGTTAGCCAAAATCAACGCGGCAAGAGCTTTATCATAGTCGCCGCTGAACAAGATAAGGCTTAGCTTTTTTTTATTGTCCATAATTTAAAGACACCGTCCTTACCACTAAATACAAAAACTATAAACACCGGTTTGCTTATATTTTCGGTAAAGCTCGGTGGCTTTATACGCAGTTATATAATTTCAGGTAGTGTCTTTTCTTTTTTGTGACTTCGGCCAGTATCTCCAACAGTCTGTCTACCTCCGCATGCTCATTATAGAAACCAAAACTTACCCTGACCACCCCAGGTTTAGGTTCTTGCGGACTGGCAATGATCCTTTGAATTTTCTCCGGGGTTACTTTTAAAAGTTTAGTGACATACGGATGGGCACAAAAACAACCGCTACGCACAGAGATACCGGCTTCTCCTGCCAGAATCTCGGCCAACACCCCGTGATGAATCCCTTTAACGTTAAAAGGCACAATCCCGACTCTTTCCTGTTCATCCGTACAATACATTTCTATACCGCTTAGATTTTTCAAACCCTTTATAAGTTGCCGAACTAAAGCCTGTTCGTGTTTATCGATATTATTCATCCCTATTGACTTCAAAGTCTTTATAGCAGCCGCCAATGCTATAACCCCAAATAAATTCGGTGTTCCGGCCTCATCTTTTGAGGGGGGATCATTCCAAACCACCAGGTCATGGGTAACAGCCCGGACTGTTCCACCGCCGGTTAAATCGGGGTTGCCTTGCTCAAAAAGCTCTCTCGGCCCGATCAAAACCCCGATTCCGAAGGGAGCGTACATTTTATGAGCTGAGAATACTACAAAATCTATATGCTTTGCGGACAGCCAGGATTTCATCTCGAAAGGACGATGAGGAATAAGCTGAGAACCGTCCACCAAAATCCTGGCTCCGTATTTATGAGCTGTTTCGGCTATTTTATGCACGGGATTTATATAACCGGTCACATTGGAGGCTCCGGTAACGGTAACCAGTTTTACTTTTCCTTTGTACCTTTCTAATTTTTCAAGATAATCAGCAAACAATAACCTGCCGCACTCATCTACTTCTATGTACTCAACCTGATATTTATCTCGCCAAGGTAAATCATTGGAATGATGTTCCATAGCGGTTGATAAAATAATATTCTTATCCTTATCTATTTGAGTCAACCTGTAGGCCACTTTGTTAATTGCTTCTGTAGCGTTTTTTACAAATATTACAATATCCTTTTTGGGATCAGCTCCAACGAAGTTTAATACCGTTTCCCTTGCTTCCTCGTACTTTTGCGAAGAGATCTTGGCTTTATAGCCCGCCCCTCTATGAATCGAAGAATAATAAGGCGCGAAGTTGCTGATTTCCTCGAGAACGGAAATCAACGGCGGTGTGGTAGCGGCATTATCGAAATTAATGCCTCTTACTTTTTTACCGTTCCTTAATAACACAGGTGTATCAGCTCCAAGAACCAGGTTGCGGTAATGGAGTTTGGAAATATGTAAAGCCATTTTATTGCCCCCCGACTATGTTTGTCAGATTTAGTATATTTAAAATAGCGCCATTGTGTTACCAAATCTACCGGAAGAGAGCAAAGACTTGACTGACAAAAACAATATATGCTATGGCAAGCCAAACAAATATAGGCCTATCCTTAAAAGATAGGCCTCTTATATACCAAAATGACAAAGTTAAATCTACTGCAGACCGTGTTTTTCCACTGCCTTTTGCATAATATTGTTATCCCGAACCCTTAGCACAACTTGTGCCTGTTCGTTTTCTTTTTCCACAAAGGCATACATGTATTCGACTATAACATCCTCCTGAACAAGCTTGTTTAAAACCTCAGCCAAACCGCCCGAACGATCGGGAACTTTCAACCGCCAAACCTTGGAAAGCTTTACGATACAATCTCTTTTTTTCAATACTTCGGCGACGGTTTCAGGATCTTCGACGATTATTCTGAGCACGCCATAGTCCTTGGTATCCGCCAGCGACAGAGCCCGGATATTTACGTTTAATTCGGCCAAAATGTTCAAAACTTCCGCCAAACGACCTTTAGCATTTTCCAAAAAAATTGATAATTGCAACATGAGCATGGCCTTACCCCCTCATTACATTTTACCTTTTCTGCGGTCTTCGACCCTTTTAGCTTTGCCCTCGCTTCTTGGAATGCTCTTGGGTTCTACTAAACGCACCTTAACGTTTATGCCAATAACGTCTTCAATTTTATTTTCTATCCTAGCCTGGAGGATTTCAAGTTCTCTGATCTCATCAGTGAAACTTTCCGCGCTTAATTCCACCAAAACTTCCAAAGTATCCAGGTTGTTTTCTCGATCCACGATTATCAGATAATGAGGTTCGACACCGGATACCGACAGAATCGCTTCTTCAATCTGGCTCGGGAATACGTTAACCCCACGGATAATCAGCATATCGTCCACTCGACCAGAGACTCTCTGCATTGTCCACCCGGTATGTCCGCATTCACAGGACCCGTAAGTTATACTGGTAAGGTCCTTTGTTCTGTACCGCAAAGTCGGGAAGCCCATTTTATCGAGGCTGGTAATTACCAATTCACCGATTTCCCCTTCAGGCAAGACATTACCTTCGGCATCTATGATTTCAGGGTAGAAATGTTCATCGATATGGAGACCGTTACATTTTAAACATTCCATAGATACGCCCGGTCCCATTATTTCGCTTAAACCGTAAATATCAATAGCCCGTAATCCGAGCCTGTTCTCAATTTCGTGCCTCATTTTTTCGGTCCAAGGCTCCGCTCCGAATACACCTAGTCTAAGTTTTAAATCTTCTTTCCTAATACCTGCTTCTTCCATGCTGTCAGCAAGATACAAAGCATAAGAGGGGGTACAACACAAAACCGTACTCCCAAAATCACGCATCAGCATCAGTTGGCGATGGGTGTTGCCTCCGGATATTGGGATGACCAGCGCGCCAAGTTTTTCACAACCGTAATGAAGCCCCATACCACCGGTAAAAAGGCCGTAGCCATAAGCCACCTGAATAACATCGTTAGGGGTTACACCTATTCTTCGAAGACCATTGGCGACAATATCGGCCCACAAATTAATGTCTTCCCGGGTATACCCTACTACGGTCGGTTTGCCGGTAGTCCCCGAAGAGGCGTGCACTCGCACAATTTTATCCATTGGTTCGGCAAACAAACCAAAAGGGTAGTTTTGGCGTAAATCTTCTTTTTCCGTTAACGGAATTCTTCGGAAATCCTCAATAGTTTTTATATCAGCGGGATAAAATATCCCGGCTTCCGCTAACTTTTTTTGGTAATAAGGAGCTTTCAAAACTTGTTGTACCGTTTTTCTTAAACCTTCTAACAACCCTTCTTGGTTCATACATTCATCCTCCTGCCAATCTTTAATATGATATAGAACCCTAAAAATTACCTGTATTATATAACAACTGTACATTAAAACGCAATACTCTAAAACTATTTTAGAAAAATAATAGAACAGGGAAACCACATAACCCCAACATTTGACAGATAATCATAAAAAAACTACCTATTAAGGTAGTTTTCATATTGTCTTTGTTTAAAACCGAGGTCAATTTCGGTTCTTGTCCAAGTCCAAGTTAAAATCCTGCCAGTCTCCGTAAATCGTCTACTTTATCCAGCCGTTCCCACGGCAAATCCAAATCCGTGCGACCAAAATGACCGTAAGCTGCAACCTGTTGATATATCGGTCTAAGCAAATCCAAATCTTTAATAATGGCTGAAGGACGTAAATCAAATACTTCGTTTATATACTCCGTAATTTTGGCCTCATCCACTTTGCCGGTTCCGAAAGTATCGACTGCAACGGAAACCGGACGGGCAACACCTATCGCATAGGCAACTTGAACTTCACAGCGATCGGCCAGACCCGCAGCCACAACATTCTTGGCTACATAGCGAGCGGCATAAGCTCCGGAACGGTCCACTTTAGTCGGGTCTTTGCCGGAAAAAGCTCCTCCGCCATGTCGGGCCATTGCTCCGTATGTATCGACTATTATTTTTCTGCCGGTAAGACCCGTATCTCCCTGAGGTCCCCCGATTACAAAGCGGCCGGTCGGATTGATCAAATACCGAGTGTTTTCATCCAGCATTGATTCAGGGACAACCGGCTGAATTACATGCTTAAGAATATCGTTTCTGATCTCACTTTGCGAAACATTAGGATGATGCTGGGTGGATAGCACAATTGTATGAACTCTATGGGGTTTGTCATTAATATACTCAACTGTTACTTGGGTTTTTCCGTCAGGTCGCAAATAAGGCAATATACCTTTTTTACGAACCTCTGCCAATCTCCGAGCTAAACGGTGAGCCAAATCAATCGGTACAGGCATATATGCTTCGGTTTCATTGGTCGCGTAACCAAACATCATTCCCTGGTCCCCGGCTCCGAACTCTACAACGTTTTCATCGGCATCTTCCCTAACTTCCAATGCTTTATTGACCCCAAGGGCAATATCGGGGGATTGTTCGCTAATAGTCGTCAAAACTGCGCAGGTATCCGCATCAAAACCATATTTGGCTCTGGTATAACCTATTTGCCTAATAGTATCTCTGGCTATCTTAGGGATATCCACATAACATTTAGTGGTTATTTCCCCGCTGACCAACACTAATCCGGTAGTAACAGCAGTTTCACAGGCCACCCTGGCATCTTTGTCCTCTCTGAGCACCGCATCCAAGATGGCATCAGATATCTGGTCGCATATTTTGTCCGGATGACCCTCTGTAACTGACTCCGAAGTAAATAATTTATAACCCACCGTAATCACTCCTTTATTCCTGTACCTGGTCTGATAGCGGCTATTTCTTTAACCAATTGTCTCGCTACTTCAGTTTTGCTCATGAGCGGATAGTCTATTTTCCTTCCGTCTCTAAACAAAAAACTGACTATATTGGTATCGCTGTCAAATCCTGCTCCGGATTTGGTAACGTCATTAACCACCAACATATCGGCATTTTTGCGGTGCAATTTTTCCAGAGCATTGTCTACAGCATTTTCTGTTTCCGCAGCAAACCCGACCAGAAATTGATGTTTCTTTCTTTCACCAAGCGCGGCTAAGATGTCTGGGTTCTGTACCAGTTCAATAATCAAGTTTTCGCCTTTTTTCTTGATTTTTTGTTCTTTGTAATCAGCCGGCCGGTAATCGGCAACGGCAGCAGCCTTAATCACAATATCCTGTTCATCGTAAATAGCCAGCACTTGTTCATACATTTCCAATGCCGATAAAACGCGGATTAACTTTACGTTGGCCGGCGCACTGAGGGCTGTCGGAGCGCTCACAAGAGTTACATCGGCTCCGGCTTCAGCAAAGGCCTGAGCTATGGCGTAACCCATTTTTCCTGAACTAAAGTTTCCTATATATCTGACAGGGTCCAGTAGTTCTCTGGTTCCACCCGCAGTTACCAGAACTTTTTGTCCTTTCATTATTTCTTTGCTATTAAAATAATCTTGCAACTCTTTTACTATTTCTTCAGGCTCACTCATTCTACCGTCGCCTTCGGTCCCGCAAGCCAGATGGCCGGTTGCCGGTCCAATAAAACGAACTCCGCGTTGTTCCAGAATTGTTTTGTTTTTTTGGGTAGCAGGGTGATGATACATCGCATGATTCATGGCCGGAGCGATAAAGACCGGAGAAGTTACGGCCAACAAAACCGTAGAAAGGAAATCATCAGCCAGGCCGACGGCCATCTTGGCCATAATATTGGCGGTGGCCGGAGCAACCAAGACCACTTCCGCCCATTTAGCCAACGCAATATGCTCGACATTCCAAATTTTTGGTTCATCAAACATATCTGTATATACCGGCCTGGAAGTTATGCTCCTAAATGTCAACGGAGTGACGAATTCAGTGGCTGAAGCCGTCATGACTACATTTACTTCAGCGCCAAGCTTGCACAACCTACTAGCTATATCCACGGCTTTGTAAGCCGCTATCCCTCCTGTCACTCCCAGTAGAATGCGTTTGCCTTCGAGCATTATTTATTACCTTCTATCTCATAGGTGATTTTATTCTCGGCCAATTCTTCCAAAGCTTTTGTTACAGGTTTAGTTTCCTTGAATTCATCAGGTGAAGCGTTTTCCATTAACGCCCGGGCTCTTTTGGCAGCAATCACAACCAAAGTATACTTGCTGTCCACTTTATCCATAAGCACGTCTAAGGACGGTTGCCTCATTTTCGTCCCTCCTTGAAAAACAAAGATTTACGTTTGACCTTACACTGTTCAGCGATAATAATGCTTTTTAATTTTTCGACTGCGATTTGTATTTCGTCATTTTCAACAACATAGTCATAATCTTTAATGTTCTCAATTTCTTGGATGGCTTTATTCAGCCTCTGCCTAATCACATCCTCAGGCTCTGTACCTCTGCCGCGAAGTCTTTCGGCAAGAGCCTCATAGGACGGAGGAACTATAAAAATAAAAACACCTTCCGGATACTGTTTTTTGACTTGTTTGGCACCTTGAATATCTATCTCCAGTAAAATAGTTTTATTCTCTTTTAGAACCTTTTCAACATGAAACTTAGGAGTTCCATAGTAATTGCCACAAAATTCAGCCCACTCCAAAAACTCATTTCTCTCGATCATCTTAAAGAATTCTTCAGTTGTTCGAAAGTAATAATCCTTGCCTTCGGTCTCGCCTGGCCGCGGTTTCCGAGTTGTGACGGACACTGAATATTCCAAACCCGACCATTGCTCAAACAAAGCTCGGCAAAGAGTTCCTTTACCGACTCCAGCCGGCCCGGAAACTACCACCAGCATCCCTTCACTGTTAGCCACTATAACCCTCCTATTAGTCTTCCGGATCTTCCTGATGTGAGTCCTTGGCTGAAAGGCGGTGCGCTACTGTTTCCGGCTGAACGGCAGAAAGTATAACATGATGACTGTCACAAATTACAACCGCGCGAGTTCGCCTGCCATAAGTGGCATCAATCAGCATGCCCTGATCACGGGCCTCTTGAATTATTCTTTTTATCGGTGCAGACTCAGGGCTTACAATTGCAATAATTCTATTGGCAGAAACAATATTCCCGAAACCGATATTAATTAACTTAATATCCAAACTACTCCCTCCTTGATTCGCTTCCCATTATTCAATATTTTGGACTTGCTCTCTGATTTTCTCCAGTTGACTTTTACCTTCCACCACTAGACGGGATATTAGCAAATCGTTTGCTTTGGAGCCAATTGTATTGATCTCGCGATTCATCTCTTGAACCAAAAAATCCAGTTTGCGGCCGACCGGTTGCTGTTGCCGCAAAGCTTCTTCAAACTGCTCCATATGACTCTCAAGTCTTACAAGTTCTTCTGCTATTGAAGCTCGATCTGCAAACAAAGCAACCTCCATCAGCAAACGATTTTCATCCAGAGCTATATCGGTCAACATTGCCTCCAATCTTTGCCGAAGCTTTTGCTGATACTCACTAACCACCAAAGGAGCTCTTTCTTTTATCTGCCCGGTTAGTTCTTTCAAATCTTTTAGTCTCTGCAGTAAATCCTGAGCAAGCTTTTCCCCTTCATTTTGGCGCATAATAATTAACTGAGCCAAAGCTTCTCGGACGGCCGTTTCCACATAAGGCCAAACAGCTTCAATATCCGTCTCCTGTTCTTCTAAAATGATTATCTCAGGAAGAGCCACCAAACGGTAAATATCAGTTATATATGTAGTATTTAACGATTTAGCTAGTTCCTTCAAAGACATATCATACGACAGGGCTAATTCTTTGTCAACTTTGACAAATCTCTTTTTTTCTTCCGTTTCCTTCACATTAACATAGACCTCAACACGTCCACGATGGACTTTTTCCTGAACGAACTTGCGTATCCGTTCCTCCAGTGGATTAAAATTCCTGGGTATTTTTACCATTACTTCTTGGTAACGGTGATTAACGGATTTTATTTCCACCGAGAAATGATAACCAAGGCCAACCTGCTCGCCCCGGCCAAAACCTGTCATGCTGTTTATCATGTTCCTCTCCTTAGCCCTAATTGTTGTCTTTCTATTATATACGGAATTTAAGACAATTGTATCAAAAAATAACAAATAAAGCAGCTTAAACTTATTTAAGCTTAAACTGCTTTATTTTTTTACTATATTTTAACTCCAAATTAAATATAAATCTAATTAATTTTATTATAATCAATTAATGACAGGTATAACACGTCAGATCCCCTGTATGGTGGCATTGATTGCAGTACCCTTGAAGATCATAGTCTCTATGAATTTTATGACAATTGTAACATTCCACATTTTGCTCATGGGTATCACTTGGTGGAACATGAGGATTGACGTAGGTACCTTCCGGCGTCTCGTACGCGGTACTGTCTTTGGTTAACTCAGCCAGTTTTTCATAAGTTCCGTGGCAAGCAAGGCAGGTACTTTGAGGAAGTCTAAGAGGTATACTATTGGCAGGAGCGCCTGTCGCATTTTTATGAGTTTCTTTAAGAGTTTCTGCATCGTGACAATTAACACAATCTCCATAGCCTGCTTGGGCATGAGCGTAAGCCGGCAAATTCGGGTCATTAAAGGATTCTGCATTACGGGCATGACACCCGGAACAATCCATATCTTCTGACCACCAGTCGCCTGTTGTCGCTATTATCGCGCCGGGCCCAGCAGAGTCGGTACCAGCATTTTCTGAAACTTCAGTAGCTTTATCAACCTGGGAAAGGCCCATAACCAATGCTACCATTAATATCAATGCCAACGTCGGTATCAAAATTATCCCTTTTTTGTTCAATCTTTGCAGGGTAGCCACTCCTTTCTAAAAGGCTAAGCATTCCCGAATTCGGAGAACAAACAAAACAAATCCTTTTGAACCGTTTGTTCAAACAACAGAAATGACATATTTGGTTTATAAACAAGGGAAGAACTCCATTTCAATTTTTACCGTAGTATCCTCGGTTATGTCCAATTCTTTTTCAATACTCAGATAATCGTCTTTTGCGACATATAACTTCTGTCTACCGCCAGGCACTGAAAGGGTTGCTCTCCCCTGTTCGTCAGTTACCGCTCTGTGCAAGCCCAACATGATGTTAGCCGCTTCAAGTGGAGTATGATCATCTCTGTTTGTAACTTCTATTGTCACTGTGTGTTCAGGCGCTTTGACCGTGCGGAAGGAAAAACTCACAGTATTGGCCTGATGCGGTACCTCCAGCTCAGAAAGAAAGCTTTCAACCACCCACTTATGTAGCTCTTCATCAGCAGGTGCCGTGAGTTCCTGTTCCGTCCAATATATGCCCTCCGTTTGCGGCAGTACTTCCTCCCCAAGCCTTCCTTCGACAACTCGGTTTTTGCTGTCGTCCAATATAACGATAGGCAGCCCGGCAAGAGAACAGCCAGCCAAACATTTTGCCCCTATTTTAATTCGAAATTTTTCCCCTTTGTTTACCGGTGAGGGTATCTCCCACGCCGACAAAGATATCCTGTGCGGTCTGACCTTAAAGGATAATTCGACCGAACTTTCCTCATGCAGGGTATCTTCTCTTTGCTGAGCGAAATAGACGATTTTCCAGGTTTGCTCTCCGGGCATCTTCGGCACCTGAACTGTAAATTCCGCTACTCCGTCATTAATTCCGTCAAATGATTGCAACTCTTCCTCTGCTATTTGTTCACCTTGGAGATTGACAATTTTTATTTTGTCTCCTTGAAGATTGCAGCCAAAAGTACATAACACCTTGGCCTTTATTGTTATTCTGGCGTTGGCGTCTACTTCGGAAGGAACGGCTTCAATTAACGAAATACTCGTTTTATGCCTATTTGTAGCCCTTTTGCTTTCTTCCATCGCATGTCTCTCCTTAAAATCAGGCAAGCTTCAGTGATTCCGGGCAAGCTTTAGAAAGGGTCGGACAGATGATCCGACCCTCTTAAATTATAAACCTTAAAGTCCTATGACCAGACCAGGCTCCATGAGTCATCATTCGGTCCACGGTTCCATGGCCGCGGCATTTCTGCCGGCAACACGTCCGCAGACTATGCATTCGGTCAGGTTTCCTCCTGCCTGGTAGGTGAACTTGAATACAGAAGAAATTTCGCCCGCCGTGAAAAGTCTGGGTATGGGTTTGCCTTCCCAGTCAAGTACACGTCTTTGGGCATCGGCGTCAATACCGCCTTTGGTATTCGGTCCTCCCGGGTAGTGTTTCATCGCGTAGAACGGAGGTTTCTCTATCGGACCCATGGTGGCAGGATTTCTGCCAAACTCTTTGTCCTCCCCGGCAGCACAGTATTCATTAAATTTGCGGATAGTCTCCGCCAGGGTTTCCGCGGTCATGAGTCCGCGGTTTTCCGGATCGGCTTTGATTTTCTCCGCCAGTTCCTCTATCGTGTCGGCCTTCAGGATCCAGCCGCGGTTAATAGCATCCATATTGTCGGCTGACCAGGGCAGGAAGCCGTATCCTACGGTTGAATTGGACAGGCTGACCAACGAAGCAGACTCGCGCCTTTTTTCATCGAAAATGGCCCAACTCGGAACGCGAGGATAGATCATGTTAATCATGTCATAGCGTACGGCTTCTTTGTAGAACTGATAGCGATAGGGTCTTGTGGAATCGGTAA
>ENA-UPSB01002276-UPSB01002276.1-bioreactor-metagenome-genome-assembly--contig:-NODE-2276-length-18649-cov-5.844466_pt1 | contig 18649 bp, 14 predicted proteins | sample MGYA00238182_ERZ773286 | MGnify/ENA primary metagenome ERZ773286 (study PRJEB29026, sample SAMN07631240) | bioreactor metagenome | isolation source: Switchgrass digestor | place: USA: Dartmouth... | reverse complement strand
GGAGAACCCGAAGGACACCACCTGCGTGGCCGCCGCCGCCCTGTGCGCCGAACACGGCTGCAACGTGGTCATCGGCCTCGGCGGCGGAAGCCCCATGGATGTGGCCAAGATGGTGGCAGTCCTGGCGACGCACCCCGGAAAGGCGCCGCGGGAGTTCGAGGGGGTGGGCAAGGTCGCCAACAATCCACTGCCCCTGGTCATGGTCCCGACCACGGCCGGTACCGGCGCGGAGGTCACGTTCAACGCGGTGGTCACCGACACCGAGCGGGTCTTCAAGTTCGCCGTCATCAGCGAGAAGCTGGCGCCGAAGGTGGCGGTGCTGGATCCCGTGCTGACGGTGGGCAAGCCCCCCGGCCTCACGGCCGCGACGGGCATGGACGCGCTCACCCACGCCATCGAGTCGTACACCAACACCGTCGTCAACCCCGTGGCCGACGCGCTGGCCGTGAGGGCCATCGCCCTCATCGGGGGTTCGCTCCGCACCGCGGTCGTGCAGGGACGCAACCTGGAGGCGCGCAGCAGCATGCTGCTGGGCAGCCTGCTGGCGGGGCTGGCCTTCAACATGACCCGGCTCGGCCTGGTACACGCGATGAGCCATCCCATGTCGGCCCACTTCGGCGTGCCGCACGGGGTCGCCAACGCGGTGCTGCTGGCGCCGGTCATGGAGTTCAACCTCTTCGGCGCCCTGGAGCGGACGGCCGAGATCGCCGCACTGCTGGGCGAGCGCACAGCCGGGCTCTCGCCGCTGGACGCCGGGCGCAAGGGCGTGGAGGCGGTCCGGCGGCTGGCGGACGACGTCGGCATCCCGCGCTGGCTCAAGGACGTCGGGGTGCAGGCCGACCGCATCCCGGTGATGGCCGACGACACGCTGAAGAGCGGCAACGTGCTGGTCAACCCGCGCCAGGTGCGCAGGGAGGACGTGATCGACCTGTACACCAGGCTGATGGGCTGAGCGACAGGACGAGGGAGCAGATGCCATGCGAGTCGCCCTTTTCGCCACGTGCCTGGTCGATGGGTTCTTTCCCGAGGTGGGTGAGAGCGCGGTCCGGGTGCTCCGCCGCCTCGGGTGCGAGGTGGAATTCCCGCCGGGGCAGGTCTGCTGCGGGCAGCCCGCCTGGAACGCCGGCCACGAGGCCGATGCCCGGCGGATGGCCGCGGCCAACGTGCGCGCCTTTGCCGGCTGCGAACACGTGGTGGCCCCTTCCGGCTCCTGCGCGGCCATGATCCGGGCCGTGTACCCCGCGCTGTTCCGGGACGACCCCGAACTGGGTCCCGAGGCTTGCCGCCTGGCGGCCAGGACCTACGAGTTCACGGAGTTCCTCACGAAGGTCCTGCGGGCGGACCTGCGCCGGCTGGGCGCAAGGCTCAGGGGGACCATCGCCTACCACGCCTCGTGCCACATGGCGCGGGAGCTAGGCGTCCGGGAGGCGCCGCTGCAGCTCCTGGACCAGGTGGAGGGCCTGGAGCGCAGGGAGCTGGAACGGCCCGACCTGTGCTGCGGCTTTGGCGGCGTCTTCTCGGTGAAACTGCCCGAGGCCGCGGAGGCGATGGCGGATGACAAGCTCGCCGACTTCGCGGCCAGCGGGGCCGAGTGCCTGGTGGGCGCCGACACGGCCTGCCTCATGCACCTGCGGGGCCGGCTGCGCCGGACCGGCGGCCGCGCGCGGGTGCGGCACATCGCCGAGGTGCTGGACGAGGCCACCCGGACGGAATCCTGCGGGGAAGGTGAGCGGTGATGGGCGGACTGCGGGAGCGGGTGCGCAGGGAGGTCGCACAGGCGGCGAAGCGCCAGGCCGTGGCCAAGGCGGCCCGTGGGCACTACCTCGCCCGGATGCGGCAGTGGGCCCGGCTGGCGCAGGCCGGCCGCCTGCAGAATCTGCGGGACCGGGCGCGGGACGCGAAGGATGAGGTGCTCGGCCGCCACAGCCAGTACCTCGCCCAGTTCACGCAGGCCGTAGAGGCGCGGGGTGGCCGCGTCCACTTTGCGGCCACCGAGGCCGAGGCGGTCGGGCGCGTGCTGGCGATCGTGCGGGAGCACGGGGCGAAGCTGGCGGTCAAGTCCAAGTCGATGGTCTCCGAGGAGATCGGTCTGACACCGGCCCTGGAGGCCGCCGGGGTGGAGGCGGTGGAGACCGACCTGGGCGAGTACATCATCCAGCTGGCGGGCCATCCCCCGGCCCACATCGTCGGGCCGGCCATCCACATGACCCGCCGGGACGTGGCGGACCTCTTCGCCCGCAAACTGGGCCGGCCCATGCCCGAGGACCCGGAGATGCTCACGGCGGTGGCGCGGGAGGTGCTCAGGGAGAAGTTCCTGTCCGCACAGGTGGGCATCACGGGCGCCAACTTCGCCGTGGCGGAAACGGGCACCGTTGTCCTGCTGACCAACGAGGGCAACGGGCGGATGGTCACCAGCCTGCCGCCCGTGCTGATCACGGTGATGGGGCTCGAGAAGCTGGTGCCGACCTGGGAAGCGCTGGAGCCGCTGCTGACCCTGCTGCCCCGCTCCTCCACCGGTCAGAACGTGACGGTGTACGTGAGCGCGATCACCGGCCCCCGGCAGACCGGCGAACTCGACGGCCCCCAGGAGTGGCATGTGGTCGTGCTCGACGCCGGGAGGTCCAGGCTGCTGGGAACCCGGTACCAGGATGCCCTCCGCTGCATCCGCTGCGGGGCCTGCCTCAACGCCTGCCCCGTGTTCCGGGTCATCGGCGGCCACGGCTACGGCACCACCTACAGCGGGCCCATCGGCATCACCATCACGGGGCTGCTCAAGGGCATGGCGCCGCACTCCGACCTGCTGGATGCCTGCAGCCTGTGCGGGGCCTGTACAGAGGTCTGCCCGGTGCAGATCCCCCTGCACCACTTCATCCGGGATCAGAAGACCGACCGCGCCCGCGCCGGCTTGGTCCAGGCCGTCGAGCGGCTGCTGTTCCGCCTCTGGGGCTGGGCCTGGAGCCACCCGGTGCGCTACCGGCTCAGCCTGCGGCTGGCGCGGTGGCTCGCGGTTCCCTTCGTCCGTGACGGCTACCTCACATGGGGACCAGGCCCGCTGGCCGAGTGGATGCGGGGTCGCGATTTCCCCGCCCCGGCGGCCCGCACGTTCCGGGACCGCTGGCCTGATCTCGCCCGGGAGGAGGGAATGGCGGATGGTCGCACAGGTCCCCGAGCGTGACGTGGTGTCCGCTTTCACGGCGGCGTTGGAAGAGCTGAACTGCCTCGTGCTGCGGGCGGATGCCGAGGCCGCGGCAGACACCCTGATCGCGTTCCTGCAGGAGCGGCGGATTGCCGAGGTCGTGGCCTGGAGCGACGCGGAGTTTCCCGGGCTTCCACTGGGCGCCGCCGCACGGGCGGCCGGCATTGCCTGGCACGCCGCCCTCCCCGGGACCGACCCGGCCCGGTACCGGGAGGAGGCCGCCCGGGCCGGCGCGGGGGTCACGGGCGTGGCCTGGGCCATAGCGGAGACGGGCACCCTGGTCCTCATGAGCGGGCCCGGCCGCCCGCGCAGCGCCAGCCTGCTGCCGCCCGTGCACATCGCCGTCGTGCGCAGGGAACAGATCCTGGGGTCGATGACCGAGCTGTTCTCGCGGCTGGGCCGGCTGGCTTCGACGGGCGGCCTGTCCGCGGCGGTGAACCTGGTCACCGGCGCCAGCCGCACGGCGGACATCGAGCACGTGCTCGTGCGCAAGGTCCACGGCCCGGGTGAGGTGGCGGTCCTTCTGGTCTGAGGGTCCGAGGATGTCTTCCGGCCCGGTTCGTCCCGTATACCTGTGGTGCCCGGGGCTGCGGTTGCCCCGTGCACCCGTCCAAAACCGCATTCAACGATCGCAGAGGTGGGGGGAATCGCAGATGACTCAGGAGAGCTTCCGGCTCTACATCGGCGGTGAGTGGCGTGAGGCCGTGAGCGGCAGGCGGTTCGAGGTGACCAACCCGGCCACCGCCGAAGTGGTGGCGACGGTCTCCGACGCAGGCCCGGAGGATGCCCGGGCGGCGATTGAGGCGGCCCAAGCGGCCTTCGCGGAGTGGTCTTCGCTACCGGCCCATGTGCGGGGACGCTACATGCGCAAGCTGTACGACCTGATCGTGCAAAACGTCGACCGGCTTGCCCGGGTGCTGACCGAGGAGAACGGAAAGCCCCTGGCCGAGGCAAAGGGCGAGGTGCTGAACGGCGCGGAGTACCTCAACTGGTACGCAGAGGAGACCCGGCGCATCTATGGCGAGACCATCCCCGCCTCGTCCCGCGCGACCCGCATCTGGGTGCTGCGCCAGCCGGTCGGGGTCGTGGCCGCCATCACGCCCTGGAACTTCCCGTCCTCCATGGTGACCCGCAAGATCGCCCCGGCGCTGGCCGCCGGCTGCACGGTGGTCCTGAAGCCCGCGGAGCAGACCCCGCTCAGCGCGCTGCTCATCGCGGAGCTCATTCAGGAGGCCGGCCTGCCCGCAGGGGTCGTCAACATCGTCCCGACCCGGGATCCGGCCGCCGTCGGCCAGGAGTTCCTGTCCAACCGCCTCGTGCGGAAGATCTCCTTCACCGGCTCCACCGAGGTAGGTAAGTACCTGATGCAGGGCGCGGCCGCACAGATGAAGCGGGTCAGCATGGAGTTGGGTGGGCACGCCCCGTTCATCGTGTTTGACGACGCTGACCTCGACGCGGCGGTCAAGGGCGCCGTGATCTGCAAGTTCCGCAACGCGGGGCAGACCTGCATCTGCGCCAATCGGATCTATGTGCAGGAGTCCGTGGCCGAGGCCTTCACCGAGCGGCTGGTGGCGGCGGTCCGCAGCCTGAGGGTCGGGAACGGCCTCGAGGAGGGCACCAACGTGGGGCCGCTCATCGACGAGTCCGCCTATATAAAGGTAGAAGAACACGTGAGCGATGCCCGCAGCAAGGGCGCCAGGGTACTGACCGGGGGCTACCGGCTGACCGGCACGGCGTACGACCGGGGGTTCTTCTACGCGCCGACGTTGCTCGACCAGGTCTGCGACGACATGCGGATCGTGCGGGAGGAGACCTTCGGACCGGTCGCGCCCATCCTCACCTTCCGCACCGAGGAGGAAGTAATCCGGCGGGCCAATGATACGCCGTACGGACTGGCCGCGTACATCTTCACGCGCAACCTGGGCCGCACCGTCCGGGTCAGCGAGGCGCTGGAGTACGGCATGGTGGCCGTGAACGACTCGCTCCTGGCTGTCCCCCAGGCACCGTTCGGCGGCATCAAGGAGAGCGGGCTGGGGCGCGAGGGGGGCCATCACGGGCTGGACGATTTCCTCGAGTACAAGTACCTGTCGGTCGTGCTGGATGAGTAGCCGGCGGCCTTCCCGCCACCCGCCCCACCCGGGGCGGGTTTTCTGCTCAGGGACCCTGGGCGCCCGAGCCAGGAAATGCGCCATGAGGACCCCCTGACGGATCTGGATCACTCGGCCCACCTGGAGGGGTTGGCGCGGAGCAGCCAGACCGTCCGGGCGGACGTGATGCGCCAAGCCGAGGTCCTGGCTGCCCTGGAGCTGATTTCCTGCGTCAACTGGACCGTCGAGCAGCCACACGGGTGTCCCGAGAGAATGCCGCCGCGGCGCAGCAGGAGCGGCTCCACGAGCAGATCAAATAGGGTCAATATTTCTACTTATAGATTATATGACCCAACACATCTTGATGTTTACATGCTTGAACATTCTGCTCGTAGTATGATACCTTATTAACTGTATTGTGTGGCATGGGCGGTGGCTGAGGAGGGTTTCATCTGTGCGGTTATCGATCCGTACCAAGTTGTTCGCGGGTTTTCTGTCCATCCTGATCCTGTTGGGGGGCGTCACGGCGGCTGGATTCTCCGCCCTGAACCACGTCGTGGCGCAGTACGAGGACCTGTCCGGCCGCATACAATACACGCAACTCCAGGCCCGTGTAGTTCAGCAGTTGATGACCGAACAGGCCCGGGCGCTGAATCAGTACCTGCTCACGTCCAATCGAGCTTACCAGACCGAATACCAGATGGCATCCGACGATCTGATCGCCATCCTGGATGAAATGGAGGCATCGCTGTTCACGGCTGAGGGCCGGCAAATCCTGCAGCGGGTCCGTGAGAGCCACGAGGCGTACAACGCCACCGCTGCCCAGCTCTTCAGCCAGGAGTCGCTTTCGCCTTATGTCGTGCAGTCCATGGTCACGAGCACCCTGCCCCCGCTGCGCATGAGCCTCCTCGGGAGCGTCGACGAACTCATGAAACTGGGGGACAAGGTAGCCGGTGAGACCCGGCTGGAGGTCGAGCAGACGACCCGGTGGGCCCGGTGGATCATGGGCCTGGCTGCCGCGGTTGCGCTGGTCGGCGGCGTGGTGATCGCGAGCGCCCTGGGCAGGCAGGTGGCCAATCCGGTCGGCGCGATCGCCAGGAACGCGGCGCGCATGGCGGAGGGCGACCTCACCGTCGAGCCGTTGTCGGTCCGGAACCGCGATGAGCTGGGAGACATGGCAGAAGCCTTCAACCGCATGCTGGCCAGCATGCGGGCCATGCTTCAGCAGGTGAGCGCCAGCACCCAGAACGTGCTGAACGCGTCCAGCGAGCTGTCGTCCGCCGCGGAGTCGTCGGCGCAGGCCGCTTCCGACTCTGCGCAGGCCATCGCACAGGTGGCCGCGGGCGCATCCGAGCAGGCGGGCGCGACGACGCAGGCCCACGCCACGATGGCTCAGCTGAAGGATGCGATCGAACAGATCGCCGCGGGGGCGACCCGGTCGGCGGTGGAGGTGCAGGACGCCTCCGCGCTGCTGCATGAGATGGCGCAGCACCTGGGGCAGATGGTGGACGAGGCCGCCAGGACCGCCGAACAGGCCGCCACGGCCGTGGAGCGCGCGGAGGCCGGCGCCCAGGTGCTGAACCGGACGCTCCGCGAGATCGCCCACCTGGGGGAGGCCTCGCTGCGCACCGCGGACCGGATCAGGGAACTGGAGCGGTTCTCCGGCCAGATCAGCGCGATCACCGAGGTCATCTCCAACATCGCCGAACAGACGAATCTGCTGGCGCTGAACGCCGCGATCGAGGCGGCCCGGGCCGGCGAGCACGGCCGCGGCTTTGCCGTGGTGGCCGACGAGGTGCGGAAGCTGGCCGAGCAGTCGGCCGCATCCTCCCAGGAGATCAGTGAACTGGTTCAGCAGATCCAGGTCGGCACTGCCGAGGCGGTTCAGGCGGTGGAACAGGGCACCGAGCGCGCCAGCCAGGGCAACCGGATGGCTGCCGAGGCCGGCGAGGCCCTGTCCGAGATCATGACCCTCCTGAACGCGGCCGCCGAACGGGTGAGCGGCATCGCTGAGGCCGCCTCCCGGGTGAAGCAGGAGTCGGAGCGGGTCCTGCAGACCTTCAACGATTTGGCGGCCCTGACCGAGCAGAACACGGCCGCCACCGAGGAGATGGCGGCGGGCGTCCACGAGGTGACGCAGGCCGTGGTCCGCATCACCGAGGTCGCTCAGAGCAATGCCGCCTCGGCGGAGGAGGTCTCGGCATCGGTGGAGGAGCTGACCGCCACGTCCGAGGAGATCGCCGCCTCCGCGCAGAGCCTCGCGGCGACGGCCAGGGATCTGCAGGAGCAGGTGCAGAAGTTCAAGCTGTAGTATCGAAGGCGAACAGGCGGTGGCAGCCGGTGATGGCTGCCACCGGTTTCTTGGCCCTCCCCCATGCGTTCAGGGGAGGGCCAGTACCGTTCCAGTGCTCGGTGACCAGGGCAACGAACCTTGTTGGCGACACGATCCGCACTCCTCGGGAGTTCACTGTTGCAGAGACGCGTATGTGGCCCCGGTTTCTGAAACGAGCCGGCCGCTACGGGGTAGCATACCGGTCGCATCGTTAGGTGGACTGCCGTTTCGGTGCTGGTTGTTGCTGTGGGCCCCGTCCTGTACGGGGGCTCGCCGCCATGACCAACTTCGGCCATCCGTGCCCGGGCAGACCGATCTCACCAGCGCAACGGGAGGTAGAGCGAATTACCTCCCGTCTTTTCGCGCCGGCACCGGATGTCGCAACGGCCGCACCGGGTTGTCCCCGAACCAAACATATGGTAGAATCGTCACTAAACGGAGAGTTGATGGAGAATTCTGCTATATTGCCCCTGGCAACCTGTTATTGAGGTGCCGGCAGACCACACCGGAGCGCGGTGGAGGCGGGTCCGCCGGCGCCGCCACCACAGCGGCTTCCGCTTCCCGCTGACCGGCCCGGGGCAATGCTCGGGCCGGGGTCGGGGCCGGACGCCAGGGCGGCGGGTATGACTGTGAAAAGGGGTGAGAGCGGTGCTGGAGCGGTTTTCTCTCGCGGGAAAGGTGGCCGTCGTGACAGGCGGATCCCGCGGAATCGGAAAGGCAATCTCCCTGGCGCTGGCCGAGGCGGGGGCCGACGTCGTGGTTGCGAGCCGATCACAGGCGTCGTGCGATGAGGTTGCGCGCCAGATCGAGGCCTCCGGGCGGCGGGCGCTGGCGGTGTCCACGGACGTCAGCGATGAGGCACAGGTGCAGCGTCTTTTCGCTGAGACAGCCGGGCAGTTCGGCCGGGTCGACATCCTGATCAACAACGCCGGTATCGACCCGGTGTCCAAACCGGCTGTGGAGATTACGCTCGACGAGTGGAACTGGATCATGGCCGTCAACCTCACGGGAACTTTCCTCTGCTGCCGGGAGGCAGCCCGGCACATGATGGCAGGGGACGGCGGCTCCATCGTCAACATCTCCTCCACCACGCCGCATTCGGGGGTTCCCTGGCTCACCGCGTACTCGGCGTCGAAAGGGGGCGTCGAAGCTCTGACCAAGCAGCTGGCCGTGGAGTGGGCACCGAAGCGGATCCGGGTCAACGCCGTGATTCCCGGGGTGATCAATACGGAGATGATCCAGCACGTCATGCAGAACGAGACGCTGCTGGGCAAGTTCCTGCGCCGTACCCCCATGCGGCGGCATGCGGAGCCAGAGGAGGTCGTCGGTGCGGTGCTGTTGCTGGCCTCCGACGCCGCGTCTTACATGACGGGCGCCATGATCGCCGTGGACGGCGGCTGCCTGGCCGGATGACGCCGGGCGAGAGGAGGACGCGACAGTGGAGTCCCCTGTGCTGCTGGATGTGCGTGACGGGGTGGCTATCGTCACGCTGAACCGGCCCGAACGTCTGAACGCGCTGACGCCGGCGCTCTACGACGTGCTGGGCCGCCATCTGCACTACGCTGCCGACAGCCCAGATGTCGGTGCGGTGATCATCACCGGCACCGGGCGGGGCTTCTGTTCGGGCGGGGACCTGGTCGGGCATCCGGCGGTGGACGAGGTCGACCCCGGGGTACGGGACCGCTTCCTGGCTCAGACCCATTCCATCGTGCGCAGGATCATCACGCTGCCCAAGCCGACGGTCGCCGCCGCAAACGGCGTGGCCGCGGCAGCAGGGGCCGATCTGGCCTGGGCCTGCGACTTCCGGGTCGCATCCGCTGAAGCCCGGTTCCTCGAGATGTATGCCCAGGCGGGGATGGCCTCCGATTTCGGCGGCACGTACCTGCTCCCGCGCCTGGTTGGCATGGCCCGTGCGACCGAGATCCTGATGCTGGGCGAGAGCATCTCTGCAGCGCAGGCCCGGGAGTGGGGGCTTGTCCACCGCGTCGTTCCGCCGGACGCAGTGCTGCCGGCTGCGCTGGAACTGGCGCGGCGACTGGCGGCGCAACCCCCCCTGGCCGTGCGCGCTGCCCGCGAGGCCCTGCGCGGCTCCTTCGGACGCACGCTGGAGACCGCCCTCAGCTTCGAGCGGCACGCGCAGAACCTGCTGATGGGAACGCCGGAGCTCTGCCGGTTCGAGGAGGGATGGAGATGACTGCAGTTGCGGGCCTGTTCCACGTCGGGATACCGGTATTCGACCTGGAGAGGGCCATCGCGTTCTTTCGGGACCTGTTCGGGTTTCAGGTCGTGGCCGAAATGGGCCCCGTCAGCGCCGACAGTGTGGTCGGCGTGACGGGGGCGCGCCTCAGGGCCGTGCTGCTGGATGGTCCGGCGGGCAGGGTGGAGTTGCTGAAGGGCGACCAGTGGCCGCCTGCGGACCTGCCGCCGCGCGTGGCCCCCACGTTTCACCTGGCGTTTGAGGTGACCGATCTGAACGGCGTCCTGGCCAGGGTCCGTGCACTGGGCTACGAGGTCCTGTCGCAGCAGCCCTGGTTGGCTCCGGGGGACCATCCGATCGTCCCCGGGATGCGGGTTGCCTACATCGAGGGGCCCGAGCGCCTCACGGTGGAACTGGTTGAGCGCACGGGAGCATCACCGGCGTGAGGGCGGTCGTTTACCATGGTCCGGGGGACCTCCGCCTGGAAGAGGCCGGGCGGCCAGGGGCGGAGCCGGGGCAGATCGTGGTGGCGGTGTCGGCATGCGGCATTTGCGGGACCGATCTGTCCGCGTACCGCAAGGGCTCCCTCGCGAAGCGGGGTACCGTGCTCGGCCACGAGTTCTGCGGTCGTGTGGTGGAGGTGGGGGCTGGCGTAAAGGGGGTCCGGCCCGGCGACCGAGTAACGGCGACCCCCGTGTTGCCCTGCGGGGAGTGCCCCCGCTGCCGCGGCGGAACTCCCCACCTGTGCGAGGTGGCCTTGCATCGCACACTCGGGCTCAGGATCCATGGGGCCCTGGCCGAGTACGTGCGCATCCCCGTCGTGCGGACTGGGGACACGGTGCACATCCTGCCGGACGAGCTTTCCGACGAACAGGGGCGTTGGTGGAGCCACTGTCGGTGGCCTTGCATGCCGTCCGGCTGGCGCAGCCCGCACCGGGGGAACGGGTGGTGGTCTTCGGCGCCGGCCCGATCGGCCTCTGCGCACTGGCTGTCATCAAAGGGGAGATGGAAGCCGCTGCCGCGGTGGTGGACATCTCCCCCCGGCGATTGGAGGTCGCCCGGCGACTGGGTGCGGACCTGGTGGTCGACGCACGGCGGGAGGACGTGGTGGAAGCGATTGCGGCCTGGACTGGCCGGGGTGCCTATGGCAGCGGTGCCCGGGCCGATGTGGCGCTGGAATGCGCCGGCGCTCCGGTTACCTTCCGGCAGGCGCTGAACGTGGTGCGGCACGGCGGGCGAGTTGTGCAGGTGGCCATGCAGGAGGAGCCGCTGACGGTGAGTCCCGCCGTGCTGGTCAGCAAGGAGCTAAGGCTGCTTGGTTCCCTTGGCAGTTCCGGGGACGACTTCGCCGGCGCCATCCGCCTCCTGCGGAGCGGGCGGGTCAGCCTCGACCCCGCCGTGACGCACCGGATCCCGCTGGAGTCCGTTCCCGCTGCATTCGCGGAGCTGGCGGGGTCGCCGGAAGCCATCAAGATCATCGTGCACCCCTCAGGGGCGCTGACGGGCACGGCACCGCCCACCCGAGCCGGTACGCGTTCCGGAGGCGGGGGTGGGCTGTCGCACACCTCGGAAGCGCCAGTTTGCCGCAGAAGCGTATCGCGTCCACCCGGCCGATGGGGCAACCGCCCCGCCGGGTTGGACGTGGGGAGCAGACGGGGGGTGGTTGCCGGGGACGTCAGCATTCAGGTACCCGTGACCGAGTAGCCTGTGGGAAAGGCGGGTTCGGTTAGCTTCAGACTGAAGACGGGAGGCACGCCCATGAACATCCTGGACCGGTTTCACGTGCATGCGCGTACGAGCCCGACGCGGTTGGCCCTGGCGACCCGTGACCGGATCTACACGTACGGCCAGGCGGCGGAGGTGGTAAGCCGTCTGGCGGGCGCCCTGGCCGCCCTCGGCGTGCAGCGCGGCGATCGTGTGGCCCTGATGCTGCCCAACACTCCTGAGTTTATCTGGTCCACCTACGCGGCCTGGAAGCTCGGAGCCGTGCAGGTGGCCATCAACGTGATGTACAAGGAGCGCGAGACCGCCCACCTGCTGGGCGATTCCGGCGCGAAGGTGGTGATCACGGCCCCGGAGTTCCTGCCGATTGTCCTGAAGGTGCGGGACAGGCTGCCCGAACTGCGGCACACGATCGTGGTTGGCAGCCGGGAGGGGGACCTGTCCTATGAGCGACTGGTAGAGCAGGCCTTGCCCTGGACGGAGTGCGCCGACATGCAGCCCGACGACCTGGCCGTGATCGCGTACACGTCCGGGACCACGGGGGTGCCGAAGGGCGCGATGCTGACCCACGGCAATTTCCTGTTCCAGCTGGAGACTTACCGTACCCATTTCGGTATGGCGTCGGACGACCACACCATCACGGCCCTGCCCCTGTTCTTGCTGTCGATCATCCTGATGGGGCCCGTTTTCTCGCACTACCTGGGCAGCCTGGCGGTGCTGCAGCACCGGTTCGAGGCCGAGGAGTACGCCGCCCTGATCAAGCGGTGGCGGCCCACGTTCCTCGGCGCTTCCGTGCCGACCATGTACTACGACCTCACGCAGCTGCCCCGTGAGAAGCTGGACCTGAGTTCCGTGCGGGTTGCCTCCTTCGGCGGGGCGACCATGCCGGTGCCGCTGCGCCGGGAGTTCGAGGAGAAGTTCGGCTTCAGACTGACCTACGCTTACGGCGGCACGGAGACGACGGCGCACGTGACTGCCGACCCCCTGGACCGGCCGAACAAGCCCGAATCGCCGGGCGTCCCGCTGCCTGGCCGTAAGGTCAGGATCGTCGACGACGAAAACCGCCCCCTGCCACCTGGCGAGGTCGGCGAGATCTGCAGCTGGGGTCCCATGGTGATGAAGGGGTACTGGAACCTCCCCGATGCCACCGCCGCCGCACTGCAGGATGGCTGGTTCCACAGCGGCGATATGGGCTATCTCGATGAGGACGGGTTCATCTACATCGTGGACCGCAAGCAGGACGTCATCAACCGCGGCGGGTTCAAGATCTTTCCGATCGAAATCGAGAAACTGCTGTACGAGGATCCCCGGGTGCGCGAGTGCGCGGTGATCGGCGTGCCACACCCCCGGCTGGGAGAGGTGCCGAAGGCTTTCATCGTGTTACGGGAGGGCGCACAGGCGACCCCGGAGGAGTTCATCAACCTCACCCGCAGCCAACTGGCCAACTACAAGGCGCTCTCTGAGGTGGAGTTCCGCACGGAACTGCCCAAGAGCCCGCTCCTGAAGATCCTCCGGCGCGAGCTTCGCCGTGAGGCGCTGGAAAAGGCAGCGGCGGGCCAGGGGAGCGGCGCACCGTCGCCGGGGAAGGGGACCCGGACCTGATGGGACGCCTGGATGGGAAAGTGGCCCTCATCACCGGCGGAGCCAGGGGCCAGGGGGCGGCCGAGGCCCGCCTGTTCGCCCGGGAAGGCGCACGCGTGGCGGTCGCAGACATCCTGGATGCAGAGGGGGCCGCGCTTGCCGAGAGCATCGGGGGGCTTTACGTGCACCTGGACGTCACCCGTGCAGCGGACTGGGATCGTGCGGTGAGCGCCGTGCTGGACTGCTGGAGCAGGCTCGACGTGCTCGTGAATAACGCAGGGGTGGTCGACTCCGGGCGGATTCACGAGACCGACGAGCGCACGTGGGAACGGATGATGGACGTGAACGCGCGGGGCACGTTCCTCGGCATCAAGGCCGTGCTGCCGACAATGCTTGCCGCCCGGAGCGGAAGCGTCATCAGCATCTGCTCAGTGACCACCATCGTGGGCACGAAGCTCTGCTCCGCGTACGCGGCCGCAAAGGGCGCGGTCCAGGCCCTGAGCCGGACGGCCGCCGTCCAGTACGCCCAGTACGGGATTCGCTTCAACACCGTGCACCCGGGAGCGGTTGACACGCCGATGCTGGCGGGTGCAGCGGCGGAAGCGCGGGAGCGGATGTGCCGGGAGATTCCCATGCGGCGGTTGGCCACCCCCGAGGAGGTGGCCAACGTCGTGCTGTTCCTGGCCAGCGACGAGGCCTCGTACGTGACGGGGGCCTCGATCGTGGTGGACGGGGGCTGGACGGCCGTGTGAGAGCGGGAGGGTGTGTGCGGATGATGATGGGGCTGTGTGTTGGGGACATCGTGCGCATCAACGCGCGTCATTATCCGAATCACGTGGCGGTGGAGCAGGGGGACCTGCGCTTTACCTGGCGGGAACTGGACCGCCGCACGAATCAACTGGCCAACGGCCTTCTGAAGCTCGGCCTGAAGAAGGGCGACCGGATCGCGATTCTCAGCCCCAACACGCTGTACTACTGGGAACTCTTCTTCGGACTGGCCAAGTCGGGGGTCATCGGGGTGCCCCTGAACATCAGGCTGCACCCCAACGAGTTGGTGGAATACCTGAACTACACGGAGCCCAGGGCGTTGGTGGCAGTGCCGAAGCTGATGGAGACGGCCGACCGACTGATGGCAGAGGTGCCGTCCCTGGTACGGCTCGTGCTGCTACCCGGCGGGACCGGGGGGCTGGCCTACGAGGAGGTCCTGTCCTCGGGCGAGGCCGAAGCGGTCCCCGCGGAGATCGCTCCTGACGACGTATACATGCTGTGCGCCACCAGCGGCACTACAGGCACGACCAAGGCCGCCATGATGACGCACCACAACGCCGTCCAGGCCATCCAGACCTACCTGGCCGAGGGGATGAATGTCCAGCCGGGTGACACCCTGCTGCAGGTCATCCCCATGTACTTCAACGCCGGGGGACCGGCGTCCATGTTCGCCTTCGGCAAGGCCGGCCGGGGGGTCATCCTGGAGGACTTCACGCCGGAGAACTTCCTGCGGGCGGTGCAGGCGTATCGCGTGACGCACACCATCCTGGTGCCCACCATGCTGAGCATGATCGTCAACCACCCCGACGTGGAGAAGTACGACGTCAGCACCATCAAGTGCACTACAACCGGCGGTTCCCCGCTGGCCGCCAGCCTGTTGCGCCGCGCCCGGGAGATCTTCGGGAACGTCTTCTTTCCACAGTACGGCATGACGGAGACCTACTCCTGCGGCCTTCTGCTAGCCCGCCAGGATCAGCACACCGACGGTCCGGAGCACTTGACCCGGCGGCTCAACTCCATCGGCAAACCCCACGTGGGCGTGGACTGCCGCGTGGTGAACGCCGACGGCCTGGACGTCGCCTGGGGTTCCGGCGAGGCAGGCGAGATCATCCTGCGTGGCCCCACCGTGTTCAAGGGTTATTGGAACCTGCCGGAGGAGACGGCCAACGCACTGCGGGACGGGTGGCTGTACACCGGCGACGTCGGCACAGTCGACGAGGAAGGTTACGTCTACGTCGTCGACCGCAAGAAAGACATCATCATCACCGGCGGGATCAACGTGTACTCCGTCGAGGTGGAGCAGGTGATCGCCTCCCATCCGGCGGTGGCGATGGTGGCTGTCATCGGCGTGCCCGACAGCCAGTGGGGTGAGGCCATCAAGGCATGCGTGGTGCTCAAACCCGGCCATACGGCGACGGAGGATGAGATCCGCCAGTGGTGCCGGGACCGGCTGGCCTCGTACAAGAAGCCGAAGTATGTGGAGTTCATGGCCGAACTCCCGCTGAGCGGCACGGGCAAGGTCCTGAAGCGCGTCCTGCGCGACCGGCACTGGGCGGGGCGCGAGCGCAAGGTGTGAGCGTGACCGCCGTGCGCGGATACGAGGGGACACACGAAAAGGGGGATCTGGGCGTGAGGAAGCGAGCTTGGTTGGCAGCCGCGCTGGTGATACTGAGCGTCGTGTTGTCTGCCTGCGGAGCAGCTCGGGAGGGAGAGCGTGCACCGGACACTTTCGGGGTTACGGAACCGGACAGCACACCCCTGAAGGTCGGCGTCATTCTGACGACCAGCGGGCCGGTGGGCGCCGTCGGCGTCAAGCAGCTGACCGGGCTCGAGATGGCGATCGCCGAGATCAACGAGGCGGGCGGCATCCTGGGCCGGCAGGTCGAGCTGCTGGTCCGCGACGACGGCGGCGACCCGACCAAGGCGCGCATCGCCGCACAGGAGCTGGTCGAGAAGGAAGGCGTCGCCGTCATCGTGGGCACGACCGTCAGCAGTACGGCGCTGGCGATTGCGCCGTACCTGACCGAACAGCAGGTGGCGATGATCGGCTCATTCTCGGCACTGGAGCTGAACGACCCCGAGAAGTATCCCTACGCCTTTACCGGCACGGCGCTTTCGAATGACCAGGCCGCAGTGATCGTCGGCTACGCCCTGGATGTGTTGAAGGCGGGCAAGGTCGGTATCATCGCGGAGTCCGGGGCCTACGGCAAGGCCATGACCGACGACTTCATGGCTCAGCTGCAGGCACGGGGGGTCGAACCGGCCACCGTCGAGACCTATCCCCAGGGCTCCATCGACATGGCTGCGCAGCTGAACAACCTCCGGAGGGCGGAGGTCGACGTCATCCTCGGCGCCACCCTGGGGACGGACTCCGTCCGTATCCTGAAGGGCATCCAGAGCATGGGCTGGCGGGTGCCCTACCTGGGCAACTCGGACCTCGGCACCCGGTCGGTCGTCGAGGGTGTCGGCCCCGAGGGCATGGAGCTGGTTTACTCGTTCTATCAGAAACGGCACTCCTTCTCTGCAGACGCCGATCCCCACCCCAAGGCGGTGGAGTTCGCCGAGAAGTTCGTGAAGTGGGCGGACCTCAGCGAGTTGGACCAGGACATCCAGCACCAGTCCCTCTTCTATGACCTGGCCTACATCACGAAGCAGGCCATCGAGGACGCAGCCAGCCTTTCGGGTCCCGACATTGCCGTTGCGCTGGAGCAGATGAGGGACTTCGACGGGGCGCATGCCACGTTCACCTTCACGGCGGAGGACCACGGCGGGCTTGACTACGACGACCTGACCATGGTGAGGTCGGCCAGCTTCCGGGGCGGGTTCTACGAAGCCGCACCGGGGCAGTAGCTGAAGGCCGCACCGGCCGTGCTTGCCACTGTCTGCCGCCTCACGACATGACTGCGATCGTGGGTGCCGCTACGGGTGGCTGAGCCGCTTCTGGACCGGAAGTTTGGTCGCTTTTCGTCCGGCATGTCACCTGGGACGCGGCATGGCGCGCCCGCAACCAGAATGGTCGCCAGACAACCGGCAGCAAGTCCGTTCACATGCCAGGTTCGGAGGTGCCCGCACGGCGGGGCACGCCCGGCGTGGAAAAGGAGGTTGTGCGATGAACGAGGTCGTGACTCCGCATCTGCAAGAGATGGCTCCCGGATTCCACATGCTGGACGTTCTGGACCGGGGACTGCCGCAGTACGCTGCCGGCTGGGTGGTGGAGGGCCGGCGCAGCTACGCCCTCGTTGAGGTGGGAACCGGGGCTGCCATTCCCCTCTGGCTCAACGCGCTGCATGCGGCTGGCATCGCGCCCGAGCGCGTCGAGTGGATTCTGGTGACACACGTGCACCTGGACCACGCCGGTGCCGCAGGTGCACTGCTGAAGCACCTGCCCAACGCACGAATCGGCGTCCACCCGCGCGGCATCCGGCACCTCGCAGACCCGACCCGGCTGCTCGAGGCTGCGCGCGCCGCGTGGGGGAGTGACTTCGATCTCCTGGGACCCATGGAGCCTGCCCCGGCTGACCGCATTGTCGGGCTGCAGGACGGTGCCGAGGTGGACCTCGACGGGCTGCGGCGCTTCCGGGTGCTCCACACCCCGGGGCACGCTCCCCACCACGTGTGCTACTTCGAGGAGACCTCCCGGGGGGTGTTTCCGGGGGACGCCCTGGGCGGCATCTACCCTGAGGGCGGCCCCTTCGGAGAGGCCTGGCACATGCCGGGCATCGCACCGCCCATGGGCGACCTGCCCATGTTCATCCGTTCAGTGCGTCGCATCAAGGAACTGGCACCGCAACGGCTTTACGCGACCCACTTCGGGCTGAAGGAGGACGCGCGGCCATACCTCGATGCGGCAGCGGGACAGATCGCCCTCCTGTGGGAGCTCTGCGAGGAAGTCAGCCGGAACGGCGGTACGCTCACAGACGCGCAGGAGCGAGTGATCGCGACGGCCCTCAGGGCCCGCACGACGGATGTCGGCAACGAGGAACTGCGCAAGGACTACCGGTTGATCACGGAGGCAGCGTGGAATTACGTAACGCAGCGGTAGGCTTTCAATAGTCGTAATACGATCAAAAGATTGACAAAGAGATCGCAATGGTGTTAAGCTGACTGTACGGTTGGTTGTTTGCCAAACGGTAGGTCACTTAGCGAAGTGCCCGATCTGCGCTTGGGTGAGGGGGGCAACGTGCAGTACGACGGCGTTGTGATTGGTTCCGGCATCGGAGGGCTCTGCGTCTCCGCTCGGCTGGCCGCTGCGGGATATAAGGTCCTCTTGCTGGAACGCATCGGGTATCCGGGTGGACGGTGCTCCAGCACGGAGGTCGATGGTTTCACCCTGAGCACTGGCGCACTGGTGCTGCCCGCAGGGGGGAGGGTCGAGGAGGCGTGGCGTCTCGCGGGGGCGGTGTGGAACGTGCGCATGCCCGACCCGCAGTTCGTGTACCGGGTGGCCGGCACCGACCATACGGTGCCGCCCAAGGGAGCGCTCGTGCGGTTGATGGGCGTCGCACTGGGCGACGAGGCGGAGGCGAAACGGCTCTGGGCGCAGTTCAAGCGGGCCCTTGACTGGTCTGCACCGCCATCGGTGGTCAGCTTCCGGGAATGGCTGGGCCAGTACAACGACAACCCGCACCTCCATGGGCTGTTCCAGGCCATCATCGGGGCCTGGCTGGGCGTCAACAGTCACGAGTTGCCTGCGCCGGAGTTCTTCTCGTACCTCAAAGAGGTTGGACACATGCGCGGCTACGGCTGGGCACCGCACGGCAGCCGTG
>ENA-UPSB01002274-UPSB01002274.1-bioreactor-metagenome-genome-assembly--contig:-NODE-2274-length-18659-cov-5.029779_pt1 | contig 18659 bp, 16 predicted proteins | sample MGYA00238182_ERZ773286 | MGnify/ENA primary metagenome ERZ773286 (study PRJEB29026, sample SAMN07631240) | bioreactor metagenome | isolation source: Switchgrass digestor | place: USA: Dartmouth... | reverse complement strand
CTACTTCGCTCCGGACCGGGATATTCTGCAGATTCGGCGCGGTGGTGCTTATCCTTCCTGTGCGGGTTTCAACTTGGTTAAAGTTTGTGTGTATGCGCCCGTCGCTGGCTATTACCTTTACAAGCCCGTCAGTATAGGTTGACTTGAGCTTCGACAGCTGGCGGTACTCCAGCAGAAGGTCAATTACCGGGTGATAGCCGCGCAGGCCTTCGAGAACCTCCGCGTTGGTGGAATAGCCCGTCTTTGTCTTTTTCTTTGCCGGCAGCCCCAACTCTTCAAAAAGGGCCATTCCGAGCTGCTTCGGTGAATTTATATTAAACTCATATCCCGTATATTCATAAATTTGCTTTTCTATCTCTTTTAGCTTTGATTCCAGCGCCTCGCCGTAATTCTTTATACCCTCGGCATCAACCTTGAAGCCGACTGTCTCCATCTGGGCAAGGACACCGGCAAGCGGCAGCTCGACGTCATAATAAAGCCGTTCCTGCCCGTTTTCCTCTATCTTTTTTGACATTACAGGATAAAGGGCACGCACTGCAACAGCGGTTTTTGTGGCCTCAACAACGTCCTCAATGAGGCCGAAGGGGCAGTCGGCCGCCGGTGGGGTTACCCCTAATTTTGCGCAGAGTCTTGACGGCTCATATGAATTTGAGAGAGGGTCAAGCACATACCCCGCCAGCATTGTATCGAACGCGGCACCGCGAAAATCATATTCCGATTTAAGGCACTCCGCGTGTATCGGCTTTATGTCATGGGTGCGCTTTTTTATATTTTCATCTTCGAAAAATCCCTTTAAAAATTTATCATAACCTTTTGTTTTTTCCGGCAAAGCCACTTGGACATCTTTGTCGAACGCAAAGCAAAGAGCGGCAATCTCGCCGCCTATTACGGCTGAAAAGTCGGCCTCTCCCGCCTTTTTCAGGCGCGCGAGCAGCTTTTCTCCGTCCTCGGCGACCTTAACCGGCACGGTTTCGGCCGACAATACGGCCTCTATGACCTCCGGCTCCTGCTGAAGCCCCAATTTTTCAATCAGCTTGTAAAACTCAAGGCGCCGCAGCAGTTTATATAGTCCTGCGTTATCAGGTTTTGCCATCTTCAGCTTGTTTATATCCGTTTCAACCGGTGCATTAGTGCGGATTTCGGCAAGGTCGCGGCTCATAAAAGCGCTGTCGCGCCCCGCCTCAAGCTTTTTCCTTAGTGAATCGCGGATTTCAAGCTCCGGCAGATGGTCATAAATATACTGTACTGTCCTATAGTCTTGAATAAGCTTCAATGCGGTCTTTTCGCCGACCCCGGGAACGCCTGGAATACGGTCGGAGGTATCGCCCATCAGCGCCTTTACTTCGATAAGCTCCCGCGGCTCGACACCATAGATTTCATGAATTTTCGCCACATCGTAAATAGTTGTTTCCGGCCTGCCGCCCTTTGTGCCCGCAAGCATAACTATGGTTTTATCGCTGACGAGCTGCAGGCTGTCCCGGTCTCCTGTAGCAAGGACGCACTCGTCCCCGCGCTTTTGGCAGGCAGCAGCCTCGGTGCCTAATATATCGTCCGCCTCAAAACCCTCGGCCTCAAGCCTTACAATGCCCATTTTGTCAAGAAGCTCCTTTAAAATCGGCACCTGCATCTGGAGCTCATCCGGCATCGGCTTTCGCCCGGCTTTATATCCGTCGTATTCATTATGGCGGAAGGTGGGAGCGGCAAGGTCGAACGCCACCGCCACTGCGTCGGGCTTCGTTTCGTCGAGCAGCTTGTTCAATATGTTTACAAAACCGTAAATGCCGTTAGTAAAGAGACCGTCCCTCGTTGAGAGCAGTTTAATGCCGTAGAATGCGCGGCTAAGTATGCTGTTTCCGTCAATTACAAGAAGCTTCATCAATTTCTCCTTTTTTCACTTTAATTAAAATCCGCTGTCTGGGCAGCAACGGGCATAGTGGAAAAGAAACTGCTGTGCTATGCCGCCGTACTTCGCGAATTCCTCCGGAAAACCGTCGGGATAGAATCTGGCAAGAACACGCTTGACCCAAACGTCTATAGGAAATGCGTCAAGACGCCCGCAGCCGAAAAGAAGCACGCAGTCCGCAACCTTCGGCCCGACGCCTTTTATCTTCATCAGTATCTTTCGCGCGTCGGCAAGCGGTATGTAAGTAAGTGCGTCAAAATCAATTTCACCGCTCACGACGCGCCTTGCCGCGTCAAGGATATACCTTGCCCGAAAACCGCTTCTAAGCGGCGCAAGGTCCTCCTCATTAAGTGGGGCCAGACGCGACGCTTCAGGGAAAGAATACTCGTTTTCCCCTATTTTGTCTCCAAAATTTTCGCAAAGCCGGGACACAATACCTTTTATGCGGGGAATGTTGTTGTTCTGGGATATTATAAACGAACACAGCGTTTCCCACGGTTCCTGCCTTAAAATACGAATCCCCGGGGCAAACTTTATCGCCTTTTTCAGCACCGGGTCGGCAGACAGGGCTTCCAGAACCGGTTTATAGTCCCGGTCGAGGTCAAAATATTTCCTAAGCTTCGACTCCATAGCCTTCTCGGCGCCCGATATACACAGCCAGTCCCCGTCCTTTTTTACTTCCAGGCTTCTGCCCAGCGCAATACCTTTCCATATGCCTTCGTCAATTTTATCCCAGCGGAAACACTGTCCGCAGTCAAACGTCACATCAGGGTCAAAGGCGTTTATATCAATCTTCATTATATATCTATCTGAGTCCATTTTAAGTTAACCTTTCGGGGCCAATTTTGCTTATACAGATATATAATATAATTTTAAACTCAAATAGTCAATTGCAAGATGACCCTCCCACAAGGGCTGACGCTTTTTCGAGAATTGTTTTCACCGCGCTGTATTCTTTCTCGGGGTATATTACAGCTTGTATATTTTTCTTTATTGATAATGTACGCTTTCGCCCGATATCCTCTTCTGCGCTCCCGACTATCGCGTAATGGGTTATACCGGGGTTTAGCATTCTATCGAAAACGTCCATTGTTCTGTCCTGTTCGAGGCTGCACCCCAAAAATAGGACGCTTTTCTTTGAAAAGACCGCTTCCAGCTCTCTGACAAGGGCTCCCCCTTCCCGATAGCAGAAGTCATACCGTTCCCCTGTCAAAACAAGGCGGTCAGGGCTTTCTATGTCGCCGTGCAGTTTAAACAGGCAAGGGCAGTTTATCCCTTTTAGGGCGTCGCTGAGCAGCCCGCCCTGTGGAGGATGGCCCACCGCTTTAAACCGCTTGCCCCTCAGCTCATATACGTGCTCCAGTGTCCTGTCAAAATTGGTAGTCAGCACAAGGCCTTCAAAAAGCTCCGGCAGTATATACACCGCCTGATTCTTTAAAGCTCCTATTGCCTCAGGAGACTTGAGTTTCTGCTCCCCGAAGGCCTCGATGATATCCTGACGGAACTTGTCCCCGCGGCTTTTCTCGATTATCCCCGCCGCTTCCTCGTAATTTCCGTTATCTAATAGCGACTGCACCTTCGATTTTTCTGCGGGGTTAAGATTTTGCGCCGACTGGTTCAAAAAATCTTTCCAGCAGGGATAGAGAAATGCCGAAAGGCCCGCGCCGACAAAGGGCACAATCCTGCTGATATCATCGCAAAGGCGGTCAAAAGCGCTCCTGTTTTCCGCCGAATAAGCCATTATTTCCTCAAAATCTAACGCCGCCGATTCCTCCTTATGCCGGTTACTATTTTACAATATAACACGCCTGTCTAAAATTATTCCGTCGAAACTTCCGGCATGGAGTGAAACAACTTGTGCATATATATGCCTATGTGGGGGTGCTGTTTATGCCGAGTGATTTTGATTATAACCCGACCTTGGGAAAGATGTATGCGCAGACATTTGCACTTAATTATAATGTCCCGCCGGAACAGCGGCTGTTTTATTACGCGGACGGACAAGACTGCACAAACTTTATCAGCCAGTGCGTCTGGGCGGCTTACGGCGGATGGATACCCGGCTTTACTGAAAATATAGTAAAGAAAAATGCGGATCGCATATTAAACGATGTGCGGCAGGTAAGGGGCATATGGTACGGCTCAAAAAGCAATATAGGCTCGAACCGCTGGTGCAGAGTCGAGGAGTTCTTCAGTTATGTCACCGACACAGGAAAGCGGCTCGGCCCTATGGCGCAGCAGATTGCTGAGGGCGACTGGTCGAGCATTGACCCCGGGATAATACTTGAAGGTGATGTTATTCAGCTCGTAGTAACTACTTATATTCCCGACAGGTACGGGCACGGGCTTTATGTCACCAAAAGCGGCCCGACATGGGACGATGTGCTCATCTGCTGCCACACCGACGATAAGCTCGACGAGCCCCTCGGCTGGTTTGCGCAGTTCCCTGACGAATACAAGAAGTTAAGGATTTTGAGATTTACAAAGGGCAGATTCTTAAATTAAAAATTTTACAGAAATAATAATCTCATCGCAGATAATACTAATCTTGCGCCGTTATTGCGGCGTTTTCATGGACATTCACCATGATAAAAGGAGGTCTTGCCCTATGGGTAGGCGTTCAATTATGAGCGATAAGCTTAAATTTGAAATTGCCAAAGAACTGGGCGTCGATGATAAAGTCAGAAGAGAAGGCTGGGGTTCCGTTTCAAGCCGTGACTGTGGTAACATGGTCAAAAAGGCGATTGAAATAGCGGAACGCAACATCGGACAATAGACCTCGGAATTCTCCGCACCAATAGGTGCGGAGAATTTTATTGACAGCATAGATTAACGTGTTAATATATTTGTAATAAGTAATTTCCAAATATATAAAAAGCGAAGTGAACTGTATGGAAAAAGACATCAAAAAACTCATATCTCAGATGACGCTTGAAGAAAAAGCCGCAATGCTTTCCGGAAGCGACAGCTGGCATACGGCAGCGGTTGACAGGCTCGGCATACCGTCGGTTATGATGGCGGACGGCCCTCACGGATTGAGAAGGGAAACCGGAGTCCGGGGCGAAAGTTACCCTGCTACATGCTTTCCCACTGGAAGCGCGCTGGCCTGCTCATGGGACAGGGCGCTTATAACCCGCCTTGGCTCGGCACTGGCGGATGAGTGCCGCTCTCAGGGCATTTCTATTATTTTAGGCCCTGCTGTAAACATAAAGCGCTCGCCGTTGTGCGGACGCAATTTTGAGTATTATTCAGAAGACCCCTATCTTTCCTCACAGACCGCCTCTGCGTACATTAAAGGCGTTCAGTCGAAAGGCGTTGGAACGTCACTAAAGCATTTTGCTGCCAACAATAAAGAAACCGACCGGATGACCACCGACACCGTAGTAGATGAACGGACTCTCAGGGAAATCTATCTTGCGAGCTTTGAAACCGCCGTAAAAGAAGCAAAGCCTTGGACGGTTATGTGCGCCTATAACAAATTAAACGGCGAATTCTGTTCAGAAAACCGGTACCTCCTTACAGATATTCTTCGTAAGGAGTGGGGCTTTGAGGGAATGGTGGTATCCGACTGGGGCGCAGTAAACGAGCGCGACGACGGTGTCCTCGCCGGCCTTGACCTTGAAATGCCGACAAGCTTTGGCGTCAACACACAGAAAATAATCGACGCCGTAAAAAGCGGCAAAATTCCGGCTGAAGCGCTCGACAGGGCGGTCGGGCATGTCCTGAGCCTGGTTTTGAAATGCATTGAGGCGAAAAAGTCTTTCCCGCATACAAAGACATTCACAGACAGCGAACATCACGCACTTGCCCGTGAAATCGCTTCGCAGTGCATGGTTCTGCTCAAAAATGACGGAACACTGCCGCTCAAAAAAACAGGACGCCTTGCGGTCATCGGGCAGTTTGCCAAAAAACCGCGCTATCAGGGCGGCGGAAGCTCACACATTCACCCCACCATGCTGGATATCCCTCTCGATGAGATAAAGAAGTCCGCTCCCGGGCTGACCGTTCTATATTCCGACGGCTATGACTTAAGCGACGAAACCGGTGCTCCCGACCCTGCGCTCATAGATGAAGCGGTAAAAACGGCTGAATCGGCGGACGCCGCCGTTATATTTGCAGGGCTGCCGGATTCCTTTGAATCCGAGGGCTATGACCGCCGCCATATGAAGATGCCCGACAGCCACAACGCACTTATCGAGGCCGTTTCAAAGGTGCAGAAAAACACTGTTGTCGTGCTTTTTAACGGCTCACCGGTCGAGATGCCGTGGATAGGCTCGGTATCGGCGGTACTGGAGGGCTATCTCTGCGGTCAGGCCTCTGGAGGCGCCGCGGCGGATATCCTGTTCGGCGATGTCAACCCCAGCGGCAAGCTCGCTGAAACCTTCCCGAAAAAGCTCAGCGACAACCCGTCCTACCTCAACTTCCCCGGAGAGAAGCCTAACTATGTGGAATACCGCGAGGGCATCTTTGTCGGCTACCGCTACTATGAAAAGAAGCAGATTGCTCCCCTATTCCCGTTCGGGCACGGCCTTTCTTACACAACATTCGAATACAGAGGGATAAAGACCGATAAAACTGAAATCGGCGACGGCGATACGCTCACCGTTCAAGTGACAGTGGCTAACACGGGCAAAAGGGCGGGCAAAGAAACCGTCCAGCTCTATGTCCGGGACGTCGAAAGCAGCATAATGAGACCCTTCAAGGAGCTGCGCGGCTTTGAAAAAGTTGAACTTGAACCGGGAGAAGAAAAAACCGTCAGTTTCACCCTTTCAAAACGCGATTTCGCTTATTATGACACCGAGCTCAACAGTTTTGAAGTCGAGAGCGGTACTTTTGAAATCCTCGCCGGCGGTTCTTCCGCGGATACGCCTCTTTGTCAGACAGTAGTTTACCACAGCGGCGCTGTCAGAAAGCCAAAGTACAACAAATTGACGCAGATAGGAGAGATTGCGAAAAATCCTGCTGCTACCGCACTTTTGCAGGAGTTTTTGGCTAAATTCGGATTGAATATAGACATAAAAGCGCTTAGCCAATGGATTTACGAAATGCCGCTCAGGAATATTTACTTGACCGGAATAAATATTCCTCAGGAGGAATTCGACAACCTTATCGAAAAACTCAACAACCTATAAAAAAGTCCCGCCAAAAGGCGGGACTTTTTTGGTAGCCGGTAAAAACTAAATACTTGTTTATCGGGATCCTCTTCACCCCTAAAGCTATAAGGTTTCTCTTATAATATAAGATCAGGATCCCATTGACCATTGATGAATTATAGTCAAGACACCGTTTTATTTTCTCAACATTCTAAATCACCTTGGGGTTAAATTACATTATTCTTTCCAATATTTCGTGCAGTCATTGCTCCGCTTCATAAAACCGTAATCAATAAGTTCACGTCTTAAAGTCGCATAGTCAAATTCATAAATTGACTTTAATATAGCGTTAATTTCTTTTTCAGTATAAACATGATCTGCAATTTTTTGCAGCACTATTATCTTCTTTTTCGCTTTTGCGGGATATTTGGACAATTTTAAAAAAGTCCCGCTTAATAAGCGGGACTTTTAATTTTAATTTAGTGTATTCAATTTTGCGGCTTCGCTGAGGCTTTCAAATCCGGCCAGTAACGTAGTCATTCCGAGATACCAGTAGATATTCTGGACACCGTATCCCGGAATTCCTGCGAATATCAAGATAGCCGACAACATTTCAACAATACCCAGAATAACCATAAGCGGGATATTCACAATGTCGAGCATGCGGGCATATGCGATTATCCGCGAAACCCCCGACAAAAACAGCGCTGCACAAAGCCCGAGCCGAAAAGTTTCGATTGAGCTTATCGTTGAGCCCATGGTAAAACAAACATAAGCATATAATGTACCTGAGAAAATCGCCATTACGACGTCAGCAACGCCGCGGCTATAGAATAGCGGGCGCAGGATTCCAAGCGAAAATACCGCTACTAAAACCCATCCTTCAAGCAATATAAACAAGCCGTTTAATAACGATAGCGGAATAAACAAAAAAAGTATCCCGGACAAAAACAATATAACGGCATAGGCAATATAATATTTTTTCTCCTTTGCTGAAAACGCGCGTGACCGCTCAACAATAAAAGATGAAGCTCTTAGCATAACACCCTCCTTGCGGCAGTTGCTGCATTAATATTATGTATACTCCGCAGGAAAGTTATGCAGTTTTATCGAATAAAAGGCAAATAAAACGATACTTGCAGTTTCGTCTGATAAATTTTAAAATTATTGTAGATTATCCCGCGGCATTTTGCCGCGGCCGTTCGACATTAAAAAAGTACAGAGGCGAAATATTGTAATGAAATGGCTCTCACATCTCAAAACTATAAATCACCATAAAAGGCTCGTAATGCGTTATTGCTTCCGCGTCGGTTTGTATAAACAGGGGCTTTTGCACGATATGTCAAAATATTCACCCACAGAATTCCTCGTCGGCGCAAAGTATTTTCAGGGGAACCAGAGCCCCAACAACATTGAGCGGAAAGTAAAGGGGTACAGCAGCGCGTGGCTTCACCATAAAGGGCGCAACAAGCACCATCTCGAATACTGGATTGACTATGCAGTGGACGGCGACAGGCAATTGACCGGTATGGAAATGCCCGTGAAGTACGTTGTGGAAATGTTCTGTGACAGGGTCGCGGCAAGCAAAACCTACCGCAAAGAGCTTTACAAGGACAGTGACCCATACGACTATTACATGAAATCAAAAAGCCACTATTTACTCCATCCTAACACGAAGGCGCTGCTCGAAAAAATGCTCATTTCTCTCAAAGACAACGGTGAAGACGCCACCTTTTCGATGATAAAAAAAGAGATACTGCACAAATAATAAACGGGGCTGTGAAATTCACAGCCCCGTTTAGATTTCATCAGAAACGGAAATCGCGTTTGCCGCTGACAGCAATATCTTCGATATGCCGTCTCGCTATCTCCCGTATCTTTTCGTTCGGAATTGTCATCAGTTCTCTCTTTATGACCTCATCACCCAGCGCTTTTGTCTCGGGCGTAGCATAGTCCTCAAGATATTCTTTCAATGTCATGAGGGCGTTTGGATGGCAACAATACTGAATCTTGCCTGTCTTTGCAAGGCTCATAAAGCGGTCGCCTGTCCGCCCTTCACGATAGCAGGCAGTGCAAAAACTCGGAATATAACCCAGCTTTAACAGCCAATTGATTACCTCGTCCAAAGTACGGGTGTCGCTGCGCTCGAACTGGGCGGTGTTTTCCTCCGGTGACTCTTTTTCAGCATATCCGCCGACACTTGTGCTGGACGCGCCGCTTATCTGCGAAACGCCAAGGCTGAGTGCGCGCTCACGCGATTTCGGGGATTCGCGGGTGGAGATAATCATGCCGGTGTACGGAACTGCTATGCGGATAACGGCGACTATTTTTGCAAAGATGTCGTCGGAAATCGCATTTTTGAAACTCTTCGGGTCGATGTCATCCGCCGGGCAGATACGCGGTACGCTGATTGTATGGGGCCCGACGCCGAACGTCGCCTCAAGGTGTTCTGCGTGCATCAAAAGGCCGACAAAGTCATAGCGGTACATATTAAGGCCGAACAGCACGCCTAACCCTACGTCGTCTATACCGCCTTCCATCGCGCGGTCCATCGCCTCGGTATGGTAGGCATAATCATGTTTCGGGCCGACCGGATGGAGCTTCTCATAGTTGGCTTTATTGTAGGTCTCCTGGAACAGGACATATGTACCGATTCCTGCTTCCTTAAGTTTGCGGTAATTTTCGACGGTTGTTGCGGCAATATTGACGTTTACACGCCTGATGGCGCCGTTTTTGTGCTTTATGCTGTAGATAGTCTTTATGCTTTCCAGCACATACTCAATTGGGTTGTTGACCGGGTCTTCACCTGTCTCCAGGGCAAGGCGCTTGTGACCCATGTCCTGCAGCGCGGTTACCTCGCGGACTATTTCTTCCTGAGTCAGCTTTTTGCGCCTTATGTGGTGATTATTGTGATGATAAGGGCAGTAAACGCAACCGTTCACGCAATAGTTTGATAGATAAAGCGGGGCAAACAAGACAATGCGGTTGCCGTATATCTTCTGCTTTATCTCCATAGCCAGCTTATACATCTTCTCGTTTTCTTCCGGAAGGTCACAATCAAGAAGAACTGCCGCCTCCCGGTGATTAAGCCCTTTGCATTTGCTCGCTTTCTCGAGCAGGCTATTAATGAGGGCCTTGTTTCTCTTATTTTTCTCCGCGTATTCCAGTGTTTCAAGGATTTCTGCGTCGTCTATAAACTCTGTAGCCACTCTTGATTTTACATTATACATACATATTCCCCCCTGTTATTAGGCCTTTGTCAGAGCGGATTTGACTGAAACATTCCTTATCCTTCCGATTTTTCCTGTCAGCGCACTTATATCGTCGTTGCTCCCATCTACAATAAGTGAGATGACGGATACGCCCCTTTCTCTGTACGGGATACCCATTCTTCCGACTATAATATGAGCATATTCGTGAAGAACAGCATTAAGCTTTTCCACAGACCCTAAGTCTTCAACAACTATGCCTATTACGCCGAGCCTTTTCTCCAAAGCAGCCGCCTCCTTAAAATAAAAAACGCCTTTTCCGAAAAGAAAAGACGTTGATACTGCACATAATGTTATGAGCCACGTCTTCCCGTTCGGAAATTTCTTCACGGTCAGATGCTGACATTTTAATCGGGAGGTTTGTTTAATCAAAACAGCTTAAACAAACGTCTGTAACATTAATTATACAACGGTCAATTATAATATTCAATACATTTGACGAATAAATGTTAATTGTTTAACAGAATTAATTTTCCCGTAATAGCACAAAAAGCCACGCTGAGCGTGGCTTTTTAAACTTACTTTATTATTCCGCCGTTTTTCAGCAGTGCTTTTAGCATCTTGACGGAGTTTTTATATGAGTCACTTGCGTCCTCCCTGTCGAGGGACGTTCCGTTAAAGGCCCGTATTGACAGATTGAGGTCGTAAAAGCCTGTCGGCATATCCTGTATCTTGAAGTCAGGCAGTTTTGAGAGCTTTACCCCGTATTGACCCGACAAACCGACATCCTTCAGATCCAGAAACATCCCTTGCTCTTGAAATCTCTTTAAAAACGTGTCATCCGTAATAAAGAGCGCCGTATCGGAACCTGCAATCTCAGCCATCAGCTTTGTCTGAAGTGCATACAAGACCTGCGCGTCTTGTTTTTGATTCATATTTATATAATCGCACCTGACAAACTTACGGCCATCCCTATTGAGATCGTCGGTGTATTTCGACAGCATATTTTCTATATCTGTCACTTTATCTTCCGAAAGAGTCACGCTGTCTGTAACCATTATGATTTCCATGTCGGGTTCAATGCGTTCTGCGCACTGCTTGACCATAAACGCGACACAGATAATCGCAAACACTGCAACTATTGTATGGATTTTATAATAGTACCAGAAATTAGACAGTTTCTTTTTAAACTGTTCCTTTGTCACCTTGTACCTCCCGCACATTAGTCCTTCGGTTTCATGGTCGGGAACAGCAAAACATCTCTTATTGACGGGCTGCCGGTAAGGAGCATTACAAGTCGGTCAATACCTATGCCTTCTCCGCCTGTAGGTGGCATGCCGTATTCAAGTGCAGTCAGGAAATCTTCGTCGAGCATTTCCGCTTCAACGTCACCGGCTTCGCGCTTTTTCATCTGTTCTATAAAACGCTCACGCTGGTCAATCGGGTCATTCAGCTCAGAATAGGCATTGCCCATCTCACAGCCGTTGATGAAAAATTCAAAGCGTTCAGTAAGTTCCGGACGGTCCGGCTTGCGCTTTGTAAGCGGTGAAACCTCAACCGGATAATCAAGAATAAACGTCGGCTCAATAAGTTTTTTCTCGACAAGCTCGTCGAATGTGGCATAGAGTGCCTCACCCCAAGTCTTGCCGTCCTCTATTTCAACACCGAGCGATTTGGCTACTTCAACGGCCTTTTTAGCGTCACCGCGGAACGAATCAAAGTCAACACCGCAGTATTCTTTAACGGCTTCAATCATCGTAAGCCTGCGCCACGGCGCTGCAAGGCTTATTTCCCTATCGCCGCAGGTGACTTTATCTGTTCCATTTACTTCTTTTGCAATATATGAAATCATTTCCTCTGTAAGGCGCATCATACCGTGGTAATCTGTGTACGCCTCATAGAGTTCAATTGTAGTAAATTCCGGGTTGTGTCTGACATCAATGCCCTCGTTGCGGAATATACGGCCTATTTCAAAGACTTTCTCCATTCCGCCGACGATGAGCCTTTTAAGGTTAAGCTCTGTCGCGATACGGAGGTACATGTCGAGATTAAGGGCATTGTGATGGGTTATGAACGGACGTGCCGCAGCGCCACCCTGAATTGTACTCAAAACCGGTGTCTCGACCTCAATATACCCGCGCTCTTCAAGGAAACTGCGCATAAGGCTTATGATCTTGCTGCGCTTTACAAATGTATCTTTTACCTCAGGGTTAACAATGAGGTCAAGATAACGCTGGCGATAGCGCGTCTCGGTATCCCTAAGCCCATGCCATTTTTCCGGCAGCGGGAGAAGCGATTTTGAAAGCAGCTTCAATTCATGTGCATGAATGGAAATCTCGCCGCGGCGTGTTTTGAATACCTCACCTTTTACGCCGATAATATCGCCTATATCCCACTTTTTGAATTCAGCAAAGTTCTCTTCCCCGATATCGTTAATTCTGACATAGACCTGCATTCTGCCTGTCGAGTCATGCACATCGATAAAATTCGCTTTGCCCATATCGCGGCGGCTCATGAGCCTGCCGGCGATACTGACTTCCTTGCCTTCATATTCCTCGAACTTTTCGCGGATATTGCCGTTTAATGTATCGCGGTCATAATAAGTTACCTTATATGGGTCTTTTCCAGCTTCCTGCAGTTCCTTCAGCTTTTCGCGCCTTATCCTTATAAGTTCACTTAAGTCCTGCTCGTTTTCTTCCATTGTATTGTTGTTGCTATTGTCCGCCGCCATTTGTACCTCCAACACCGTTCCAAAAAGCTTTATTACTTCGCTATTTCTAATATCTTAAGTTCAATGATTCCGCCAGGAGTTTCAACCGAAACAGTCTCGCCTACTCCATGGCCAAGCAGTGCCTTGCCCACCGGCGATTCGTCTGAAATACGGTTTGCATCTGGGTCTGCTTCCGTTGAACCAACTATGGTATAAACTGTTTCCTCGTTAAATTCCACGTCGAGTACCTTTACCTTCGAGCCCAGCGCAACCTTATCTGTAGTTATCTCATCATCGTCAATAATCTTTACGTTTTTGAGCATAGACTCGATCTGCATGATACGGGCTTCCACCATTGCCTGCTCGTTTTTCGCTTCGTCATACTCGCTGTTCTCTGATAAGTCGCCGAAAGACAGCGCTACTTTTATCTTATCTGCAATTTCTTTGCGCTTTTCTGTTTTCAGCATTTCGAGCTCTTGCTCAAGCTTTTTGAGACCTTCGTCAGTCAGAACAACCTGTTTCGACATGTCTATTCTCCCCTTCGGCTATTTAATCAACTGCATTTTTTTAATCTAAGCATCAGCAATTCATTAAAGACTGGAAACCTCGCAGAAATGTTATATTTAAATCGGCTTTTCAGTATTTTGTGCAGCAAATATTTAATTAAAGCGCCTGCTGCTCTCAGCGGCGCCTTAATTCAGATAATGGTATTATATTAAAATTGATTGTGACTGTCAAGTCCGTTTTCACGGTAGATGCCTTTTGACAGGCCGCTGTATATACAAGCCTGTCACACTAATTATTTATGCCGCCTAATACTATTTTATTATAGGGTTTAGGAATTTGCGCGGTGATTCAAACAATTTTCTGATTACATTTGCAGCAGCGCCTTTTATCGCAGCTTCATCGCCTAACTGTGAAAAAGCAATCTTCACATCGCTGCCTGAATATTTAATGCTGCGATTCTTTATTTCTTCCTCTAAAACCGGCATAAACATTTTTGCAAGCCGCGTTATTCTCCCATTTAAAACAATGAGCTTTGGTGAAAGCGTATTTATGATATTCCCAACTTCTATGCCGATATACCGAATACTTTGTAAAATTTCTTCCTTTGCGTCGCTGTCGCCAGCTTGAACTGACTGCAAAAGCTCTTCAAAGTTATTTACATGCGGCGTAATGCGCTGGTCTGCTTTGCGCTTTTTATAACGCTTCAGCACTGCCTTCTCCGACGCCAACGCTTGGAGACATCCTCGGTTGCCGCATGAACAAAGCGGGCCGTCCGGCTCGATTGTTACATGCCCGAATTCACCGGCAAATAGCCCAGGCCCTTTGAAGACTTGATTATTATTTACTATGCTGCCGCCGATGCCGGGGCCGATATAAAGATAAACAAAATCGCTTACCCCGCAGGCAAGGCCGCACCAGCTTTCGGCAAGTGCCATAGACCTGACATCGTTTTCAACAAAAACCGGCAGTCCAGTGGACTTGTTTAGCATTTCTCCGATTTTAACATTCGACCAGCCGAGGTTCGGGGCGAAAACCATAACGCCCTCGTCACTGTTGACCAGTCCGTGAGTGGATACACCTATGCCGACAAGGTTTTTGACATTTGCTTTCTCCTTTGCCTGCATAAGCAGTTTAACAGCGAGGCTGACAACTTCTTCAGGGCTTGCTCCGTTAATTGGCGCCTTGAATACGCTGAGCGTTTCAGCCTCAATATTAGAAACAGCTGCCGTGACTGTGTCAGAATTGAGACATATCCCGCCGAAATAGCAAGTATCCTTTTTTATTGAAATCAGGACAGGCTTGCGGCCGCCGTTTGATTCGCCACGCTCAGTTTCCTCAATTAGTCCCAGGTCGATAAGCTCCGAAGTTATATTGGAAACAGTTGCAGGCGTAAGCCCTGTTCCGCGCGCTATTTCAGCACGGGAGATTGCTTTTTCAACTCTGATTTTATTCAATATGCAAGCTGTATTAAGGTTTTTTATCAGTTCAAAACTGCCTGTAAGCAGCTGTTCCATAAAGCTCCTCCGTTCCGCACACAGCGGCTTTATTTTATCTGCATTTCAACGTAGCTGATAGCCGCCTGTAGCTGGTCATCGTCGCTCTCATCGAGTGAGTAGAAATTACGCTGTTTTTCTTCACTCAGCTCAACCTTAATGTCCGGCGCTACGCCTTTGCCTTCAAAATTATCGCTCTTAGGCGGATAAAAATATGCCACCGATATGTCGAGAGCAGTGCCGTCGGACAAATCGCAGATTTCTTGCATTGTGCCTTTGCCATACGTCCTTGTGCCAACCAGTTTAGCCTTGTTATAATCCTTTAGCGCGGCGGCAAAAAGCTCCGCTGCACTGGCTGTATTCTGATTCGTAATAACAGCCATAGGCAAGTTGATTTCTTTAGCGTCCGACTTATACAGTACCTTTTTGGGGCCGTCCTTATATTTCGCACTGACAACAGGCCCGGCAGGAACTATTTTATCTATTATAGGTTCAACAGATTCCAGCAGCCCGCCAGGATTATTCCTGACGTCAAAAACAAGGCCTTTTGCTCCATCTGCAATCAATTTGTCGACTTGCGAAGAGAACTCAGTCGGGGTCTTTTTATCAAATTCCATTATTTTAACATATCCGAGATTGCCTATAAGCCTTGAGGAAACCGAAGATACCTCGTACTTTTTACGGGTAATGGTAAACGGTATAGAAGTTCCGTCCCTCAACACCTTAAAAGTTACTGTGGTTCCCTCACTGCCTTTGAGCAAATTCAGTGCATTTGCATATCCTGTTGCCTTTACGTCTTCATTACCTATTGTAGTTATTACATCGTTGACCTTTACGCCGGCAGCCTGAGCCGGAGACCCGTCTATAACGGAAACGACCTTCATATAACCGTCATCTGTTTTGACAACATTAACACCGATGCCAATACTCCGCCCTTCGTTGCTGAGAGCTATGCTTTTGTAGTCGTTTGCATCGAGATAAACACCATATTTATCACCGAGCCCGTTTACATAGCCCGCAATCGTGCTGTCCTCAAGAATATCTTCATTAATTGTCCCTATATATTTTGCACGTACCGTCGCGTCTACATCCGCCAGCTTTTTAAACAGAGCAGTTCGCTGTGTAAAATTACTTATACTGACGTTCAGCGACTTCATCATAAATATAGCTGTCATTGAAACAGCGACCGCCGCTGTCAAAGCCATGAGGCTTATTGCCGCTCCGAGACTTATCTTTTTTTTCATCTCTACCTCACAATTATTTGTATATTTGAAAAATCACGACGATAATATTGTACCACAAATTGCCTTGCAGTTTTAATATTTCAAGCGGAGTATTACTGCTTATTTATATATCAAAGGTAATTTCTGGGGTTAACTGCATGGTTGTTAACAATTATCTCAAAGTGCAGATGCGCACCGCTGACAAGGTCGGTTATCGCAGGCGATACGCCGTGGCTTCTGACATTTCCGGAGTTTCCTAATATTCCGATAATCTCTCCCTGGCTGACGTGCTGCCCAACATGTACGCGAATCGTATTATCATACATATGTGCATACAAAGTGCGAATGCTGTTGCCATTCTTGTCTTGACCGTTGTCTATAACAACATAGTTACCGTATCCTGCTGATCTTCTGGGCACGCTCTTATTCCATGTACCTACTTTAATTACAGTTCCGGAAGCAGCGGCTCTAACCGGAGTGACGCCAGACGTTCCGAGAATATCTATGCCCGTATGACCGGAATATCCGTGGAATTCACAGGATACCGCTCCACGAACAGGCCATATGAACTGACCTCCGAATGAGCCTGTACTTTTCTGCGAGCTCAAGAAACGCATGAGTTCTTCATGTGCTTCACGAAGGTCATCCTCGACCTCTGCTTTTTTGTCGTCAAGTGCTTCATTACTATTTTTAAGCTGCTCATTTATATTATGTAATTGCTCAAGATATTTTGCACTCTGAACTGACTGGTTGTTCAAATCAGCTTGTTTTGCTTGTGCTTCCTCAAGCTTTTTCTGAAGTTTTGCCTTCTCCGTTTCGAGTTTCGCTTTATCCTGCTCAATCTGCTGCTTTTCCTGTCTCAGCTCATTTATAAGATTAGTGTCATGCTCAGATATCTTCTTTATAATCTCGAAACGTGATAAAAACTCGCTTGCGCTCTTCGATGACAAAAGCAACTGCAGCCTCGACACATTGCCAGCCTCATATAAAGCGCAAACCCTTTCGCGGTACAGTTTAGTATTCTGATCAATCTTTTCCTGAGTCTCAGCTATCCTATAGTTAAGATTATTTATGTTATTCTGATTCTCATTTATCTGATCTCTAATTACCGCCAGCTGCTGCTTGGTGATTTCGATCTTCTTGTTAATTACCGCCAACTGCTTCTTGATGTCCTCTTCTTTCTTGTTGTTGGCGTTAATCTTTGCCTCATTTTGCTTTATCTGTTTTTCAATCTCACTAAGTTGCTTCTGCAAACTTTTATATTTGGCATCAAGACTGCTCTGGGAAGCAGCATTTGCCCCAAGAACTGGAGTCAACATGCCGAAAAGCATCATCATTGCAACTGCAGCAGCAATTGCAGATAATATAATCTTTCTTCTTTTCCGGCTCAAAGTGGATTCCTCCTATACCTTAAGGTACTTCCTAACAGACAATACACTTCCCAAAACGCCGACAAGCACGCCGCCAACAAGGAAACCTGGCACAATAAACCATAAAAAGTCCGAATAGCTGATCGCGCTCATGGAATTAACCACGCCTATTACGCCGCAAATCAGTTTATCATATATGTAATATTGCGCAATCAAGCCGATGCCTCCGGCGATTAGACCGATAAGTAAGCCCTCGATTATGAAAGGCCACCTTATGAACCAGTCAGTAGCGCCTACAAATTTCATTATGTTTATTTCACGCTTGCGGTTGAACATCGCAAGCTTTATTGTATTCGAAATAATAAACAGTGAAATTACCGCAAGAATACCGAACAAAATTTCGCCCGAAATCCCGACAGCTTTTTTGATGTTGACAAGCTTGTTTGCCAAGCCCTCGTCCTGCCGAACGTACTTTACGCCCTCAATTTTTTCCAAGGCATCAGTTGTCTGCGTATATTTGCTCGTATCTACAAGCGTAACCTGATAAGCGCAGTCAAAAACGCTGGCGTCGATCCCTGAAAGCAAAACCTTTTGCTTATCAAGGGTTTTTTTCGCCTCTGCATAAATATCTTCTTTCGAAAAAAACTTAGTTTCCTTGACATTAGCCATAGAATTTATCTCATTGCCGATTCTGCTAATGTCCTCTGAGGTCGCGTCGTTCTTAAGATAAACCATTATTTGGTTTTTATCTTCAAGCTGTGAGATTATATCGTTGATATTAAGTGTCACAGTAATTGACGTTCCAAGCATTACAAGACAAACACACAAAACTAATATGGACGCGAAAGACATCATACGATTTCTCCAGATGCTTCGCAGCCCTTCTTTCACAAAATATCTTATTCTCTCTATCATTCGTTGCTCCCCGGTAAATCTTCCGCTACATTCCCGCTTTCAATAGTAATTACGCGGTGGTAATTATATTTTTCGACAAGCGTTGCATCGTGCGTAACCATAACAATAGTGGTTCCGCGTCTGTTTATTTCGTCCAGAAGTTCCATTATTTCTATCGACATTTCAGGGTCGATGTTGCCTGTCGGCTCATCCGCAATAATGAGCGAAGGATTGTTGACCAGTGCGCGTGCGAGGGA
>ENA-UPSB01002273-UPSB01002273.1-bioreactor-metagenome-genome-assembly--contig:-NODE-2273-length-18675-cov-6.040011_pt1 | contig 18675 bp, 14 predicted proteins | sample MGYA00238182_ERZ773286 | MGnify/ENA primary metagenome ERZ773286 (study PRJEB29026, sample SAMN07631240) | bioreactor metagenome | isolation source: Switchgrass digestor | place: USA: Dartmouth... | reverse complement strand
CGGCGACCACCGAGATCTACACTCTTTCCCTACACGACGCTCTTCCGATCTCAGGCGGGCCAAGACGGCTTCCGCCTCGGCGGGGGTAAGATGCCCGCCGGGACCCGCGGTGCCGGCAGGACGCCGGGGGGAACCCGGGGCGGCGCTCGCTGCGACGAGGCCCGGGGAGCAGGCGGCACCTGGCCCGGCGGCGACCGCACCGCAAGTCACGCTCGTGGCGCCGGCGTGGGGGGCGCAGCCCGCGGAAACGTCCGCCGCGCGATCAGGACCATCAGCGCCGCCCGCATCGGGAGCAGCGGCGTCTGGTACGTCCGCAGGCGCAGCGGGGGCCTGGCCGGTGACCTCGGCGATCAGTTCGTCCCAGCGGCGGTTCACCGCATCTCACTCCTTCCGTCCTGTGCGGCCGTGGGTTCCAGTAGGTCCCGGAGCTTGCGCACCGCCCGGGAAAGGCGGGACCGGACGGTCCCCGGGGGAATCCCCACCACCTCGGCCACCTCCGGGGATGAAAGGCCGTGGTAGAACCGGAGCAGCAGCACGGCCCGCTCGCCCTCGTCCAGCGCCCGCAGGGCCTGACTCAGGGCGGCCTGTTCGGCGATCTGCTCCGAGAGGTCGACCACCGGCGACGGACGCACCCGGTCGGGGTCGGCGGCCGGGAAGGCCCGCCGGGCGGCGGCCTTCACGTGGTCGCGGTAGAGGTTGTGCGCAATGGTATATATCCAGGGCCGGAAGGGGCGGGGGAAGCGGTAGGTGTGAATCTGCGCCAGGAGGCGGGTGAAGGTCTCCTGCGTGAGGTCCTCGGCGGTCTGCTGGTGCATGGTGAGGCGGTAGAGGTAGGCGAAGATCGGCCGGTGGTAGCGGTGCACCAGCGCCTCCAGGGCGGCCTCGCTCCCCTCCTGGACCTGCCGGCAGAGCTCCTCGTCGCGAATCAGGCCTGACACCTCCCCCCGAAATGTCACCCGTAGTACGACGCAGGGCGGCGAACTGTTCACGGAATATGTGGCGACCCGCTATGATCCAATTATTTATATATTAGCAAATACAGCCCGGCACGGAGGCGAGGGCACGGTTCATTCCCGGTCCTCGCCTCTCGCTTCGCCGGGTTGGAGGTGCGTTTCGAAGCCGGCGCCCCTGCCCGATGGTCGCGGAGGGGGCCCGGTGGCCGGAGCCGAAGGGAAAAGCTGCCGATTGCGGTCCGCAGAACGGCCCCCGGGACACGTCGCAACCCCGTTGGCCGCGGTGCCGCGCTCACCAGTGACCACCGAACCGCGGCAGGGTTTGACAGCGTTGTTGTTGAAGGTTGGAAAGTCACACCCCGGGTTGTTCCCGGGGTGTCGCCGCAGACTATCTGCAAAGGGTGGAATCCGCAGCGTGAGAAGACACCGCTTTGTTCGCAACCTGGCCGCAGTTGTGGCCTGTTCTCTGTGTGCGTTCGCCCTGAGCCCCGCCTCCGCCGGCGCGGCCGGGGCCGCGACCGGCCCGCTCCACGCCCCGTTGATCCCGGCCCCCTACGAGGTGAAGGGGGTCTACCTCACCGCCTGGAACGCCGGCAACCCGGACTTCCTGCAGAGCATCCTGGACCTCATCGACCGCACGGAGCTCAACGCCGTGGTGGTGGACGTGAAGGACGACTCCGGCCGCGTCACCATCACCACCGATGAGGCCACCGCCCAGGCGGCGGGTGCGGTGCGACCCTTCATCCCCGATCCCCGGGCCTTCACCCGGGACCTGCACAGCCGGGGCATCTACGCCATCGCCCGCATCGTGTCCTTCAAGGACCCCATCGTCGCACCCGTCCACCCCGACTGGGCCGTGCAGCAGGCCGGCGGCGGCATCTGGCGGGACTGGAACGGGGTCGCCTGGCTCAACCCGTACAACCGGGAGGCCTGGGACTACGTGGTCCGCGTCGCCCGCGCCGCGGCCGAGGCGGGCTTTGATGAGATCCAGTTCGACTACGTGCGCTTCCCCACCGACGGCGACCTCAACGCCACCCGCTACCCCGGCGCGGACGGGCGCCCGTATGAGCAGGTGGTGGCCGAGTTCCTGGCCTACGCCAGGCAGCAGCTGGCACCCCTGGGCGTGCTGGTGAGCGCGGACGTCTTCGGCCTGGTCACCAGCGTCCAGGACGACATGGGCATCGGCCAGCGGCTGGAGGAGAGCGCCGCGGCGGTGGACTACCTCTCCCCCATGCTCTATCCCAGCCATTACGAGCCGGGCAACCTGGGCCTGCCCAACCCCAACGCCATGCCCTACGAGACCGTCTACCGGTCGCTCATCGACGCCCGGGATCGCATCAAAGCGGCGGGCCTCGACGGCCGCACCGGCGTCCGCCCGTGGCTGCAGGACTTCTCCCTGGGCCACCCGTACGGCCCCGCGGAGGTGCGGGCCCAGATCCAGGCCACGTACGACGCGGGCTACACGAGCTGGCTCCTCTGGAACGCCGCCAACGTCTACACCGAGGGCGCGCTGCACCCCGGGGACACTGCGCCGGCCCGGTGCCTGCCGCCGTCTGAGGTGGGCGAGGCTGTCACCATCCTGCTCGACGGCCGGCCGCTGCAGTTTGAGGACGTGGCACCGTTCGTCGCCCGCAGCACCGGCCAGACCCTGGTGCCGGTGCGGGCCCTGGCGACGGCCCTGGGCGGCACGGTGGAGTGGGAGGGCGAGACCCGCACCGTCCGTATCGTGCTGGGCGGGCAGCAGATCGCGCTGACGCCGGGGTCGACCTCGGCCCTGGTGGACGACCGGCCGGTGGCGCTTTCGCAGCCGGCGGTGCTCTGGCAGGGGCGCACCCTGGTGCCGCTGCGGTTCGTGGCGGAGGGGTTCGGCGCTCAAGTGACATGGGACAACGCCACCCGCAGCGTGCGCATCACCGTGCCCCGCGGCGTGGCCGGGCCCGCGCTGTTCTGACGGAGCGCCACGCCGCCGGCGCGGACGGTGGGGCGCGCAGCGCCGTGTGACCGCACCCCGGTGGCCACCGGTCGCCTCCGGGGTGCGGGTCTTTCGCCCTGCCTGAGGCTGCTGGGAGCTGTCGCAAAGTCCGGAAGGAATTGGAGGCCTCCCGCCCGAAGTGACTGGGAGACCTTTCACGGGGGGATGGTCCATGGCCGAGGAGTGGATGGGCTACCTGGAGGCGAATCAACCCCGGTTCCGGGAGGAGCTCCTGGACCTGCTGCGCATTCCCAGCGTCTCCACCGACCCGGAGAGGGCCGGGGAGGTCCGCCGGGCGGCCGAGTGGGTGGCCGCGCGGCTCCGGCGGGCGGGGATGACGGACGTGCGCCTTCTCGAGACGGGCGGGCACCCGGCGGTCTACGGGGAGTGGCTCGGCGCGCCGGGCCGTCCCACGGTGCTGGTCTACGGGCACTTCGACGTGCAGCCGGCGGATCCGCTGCACCTCTGGACGCACCCGCCCTTCGAGCCGGCGGTGGTGGAGGGGCGCGTCTATGCCCGCGGGGCCACCGACATGAAGGGGAACCTGCTGCTGCCGATCATCGCCTGCGAGGCCCTCCTGCAGACCGAGGGCCGTCTGCCGCTTAACGTCAAGTTCCTCTTCGAGGGGGAAGAGGAGATCGGCAGCCCCCACCTGGGGCCCGTGCTGGAGCAGAATCGGGACCTGCTCGCCTGCGACGTGATGGTAAGCGCCGACGGCGGCATGGGCACGCCGGAGCGGCCTGAGGTCTGGCTGGGCCCCCGGGGGCTGGTGGCGCTGCAGATCCATCTGCGCACGGCCGACCGCGACCTGCACTCGGGCAACGGCGGCCTGGCGGTGAACCCGATTCACGCCCTGGTGCGGCTGCTCGACTCAATGCGGGATGCCGAGGGCCGGGTGACGGTGGCGGGGTTCTACGACCGGGTCCGGCCGCTGACCCCGGCCGAGCGGGCGGAGATCGCCGCCGCCGCGCTGCCCCTGGAGGAGTTCCGCCGCACCACCGGCGCACGCGGCTTCTTCGGCGAGCCCGAGTACACGCCCTGGGAACGGGCGTCGGCGCGGCCGACCCTGGAGGTAAACGGCATCTGGGGCGGCTTCACCGGCCCGGGCGTGAAGACCGTGATTCCCTGCGAGGCCCACGCCAAGATCACCTGCCGGCTGGTGCCCGACCAGTCGCCGGCGGAGATCCGGGAAAAGCTGGTGGCGCATATCCTGGCACACACCCCCGCCTACGCCGAGGTGAGCATCGAGCACCTTCCGGGTGAGGCCGACCCCTACCTCATCCCGCCCGACCACCCGGCGCAGCGGGCCCTGGTGCGGGTGCTCACCCGGCTTACCGGCCGGGAGCCCCGGGTCACCCGCGGCTTCGGGACCGTGCCGGTGATGGGCCTGGTGAAGCGGGTGCTCGGGGCGGAGACGATCACGCTGGGCGTCGGGCAGTCCGACGAGCGGGCCCATGCCCCGGACGAGTTCCTCCGGCTCGCCTCCTTCGAGCGGGGCCAGCAGGCCTTCGTGATGCTGCTTGCGGAGCTGGCCCGGGCGCTATAGGCGCCGCCGGGGGGAGGCCCGCAGCGAAATCGCACGAAACTCTTATGAGAATGGTTGTGTTCTGTCGCCAAAGCGAGTACGCTATAAGTGGTTGGTCCGGTTGGTGAGGCGTGCGCGTCCGAGGTTTGCTCCGGAATCGTGTTCCCTCCCACAGCAGGAACCAACACCCTGAAATGAGGGAGGGAGAAAAGAATGATCAAGACGCTCTACTTCGGGAACCTCCCCTGGGCAGTCACCCCGGAGGATCTGGAAGCCGCCGTGTCGCAGTACGCGGAGGTGAAGGCCGCCCGGGTGGCGACGGACCGGGAGACCGGCCGCAGCCGCGGGTTCGGTTTCGTGGAGGTGCCTGCAGAGCAGGCGCAGGCGGTCATCGACGCCCTGAACGGGGCCGAGTGGGCCGGCCGCACCCTGACGGTCAATGAGGCCCAGCCTCGTCCGGGCCGCCGGTCGTGATCGGCCGCGCGGAGATCGCAGCAACACCTGAAGCAAACGCAACCGCCCGGCGCATCCCAGCGCCGGGCGGTTGTTCTGCTTGTTGCGGCTCTGCAAGAGCCGTGGCCCGCCCTACCCGTGCAGGAGCGGATCCATCACGTCCCGCAGCCAGTCGCCGAGGGGTCCCGGGGCGACCTCGGCGGGCATTTGGGGGCCTGGAAGGGCGGGGTGCACCCGGCGACTGTCAAGAAATTACACAGCGGTGGGCGGGGGCGCGAAAAGATTTTGACACTCCCGGGCGTCATGGGCTTCCGCAAGCCGGGGGGCTGGGGATGCGATCGTTCTCACATTCCGTTCCGGCCATCCGTGTCGCCCGACTGATGGGGTCGATGAGGTGAATTCCTGTGAACCTACCATCGTTCCACGAGTGCTGGGTCCAGGAGTTACGTTTTAAGCCCGAACAGGCGTTGCGGGAAGTGGTGCTGGAGGAGCCAGGTGAAGAATGGCCTGGCCGACAGATGCTCACATTCCAGGGAGTTCGTTCTCTCCATGTTACGGGATCCACCGGTGGCAACGGCATCCGTTTTCGGGCGGGTGCCGAGATGCTCACAGTCCAGTTTGAGCAGGTACAGGCTTCGGAAGGGGTTGGGACTCTGGTCCGAGCAGAGTTCTTACTACCCCCATGTCGGGATCGCATGCGGGTCTGAGCACGATCGAGGTGGTAGCGGAGCAGGTGGACCTGAAGTGATTGGTGAGCGCACGGTGTGCGTGGCAGCAATCGAATCGGGCACGCCCGGACGCCCAGAGTGATCCCTTGGAAGTGATCGAAAGGGCACCCCCCTGGGGATGGGGGTGCCCGTACTGGCTTCATGGTCTGTGCCCGGTTCGGCCGCCGCCGCAGCTACCCACGGACCGGATTCGACAGTGACCGGAGCCAGCTACTTACCCCGGCCCACGGGGGTGATGAGTTCCACCTGGACCGAGCCGTCCCGGGGCGACTGCGTCAGGAGCCACACCTCGGGTGCCGACGGTGTTCGTCAAGTGGGATATCACATCCAAGTGCAACCTGAAATGCAGCCACTGCTCTGCAGTGGAACCGTATGGTCCGATGACGATGGCCGGCACGGGCTGCGATCTGACCCTCGACCAGATCAAGCACATCCTCGACGACCTGGCCGCCAGCGGCGTCAAGGCGATCCACTTCCTTGGCGGCGAACCCTTCGCCCGTCCGGACTTCTTCGACGTGCTGGAGCACTGCGCGCTGCGCGGCATTCGTTTCGGGATCAACACGAACGGCGTTTTCATCACCCGGTGGCATGTCGACCGGCTGATCGAGCTGTCGGACTACCTGGCGGATCTCACCTTCAGCCTCGACGGAGGCGATGCCGCCACCAACGACCTGATGCGAAGCCCCGGCAGTTTTGCAGGTGTGGTGCGCGGCCTGCGGCTCTGCCTGGATTCTCCCCTGGGTGACCTCGAGGGCAACCCCATCAACACCAATACCTGCATCACCAAGCCGCTCCTTCGCTCTCTGGACAACTTCTTCAACCTGATCGACTCCATGCCCCGTCTGCGCCGGCTCACGTTTGGGCACCTCCATGTCACCGGCGCCGCCCGGAACGTGGTGGAGGACCTGCTGGTGACCGACAAGGTCGAAGTGCTGGACTTCATGGAGCGCGTGTCGGAGTGGGCGGCTGCCCGCCCGCACCTCCAGGTGTCACTGCCAGCCTCTCCGCTCGTCCTGGACTACCTCAACGCCCGCTTTGGGACCCACTACCAGTTCGGCCCCACCACCTGCCCCGCGGGGAGCATTCTCAGCTACATCGATGCCCGGGGCAACATGTACCCCTGCAACAACTGGAGTGTCCTACAGTTCGTGGAGGAGTTCGGGGTCACCCGGTGGACCAACAACAACCTCAAGGTCGTGTCGTTTGACGAGGTTTACAACTCGCCGTCATGGCAGAGCTTCTTCCGTTTCGTCCACGACCCGGCCGTGCTCGCCCTGCGCCACCCGTGCGGCTCGTGCAAGTTTGTGGACAGCTGCTACACCTGCCCCGTGTCTGTGGTGCAGGCGGGCGTGAAGGTGGCCGAAACCTGCCTGTTGGCCATGGAGAGGAGACGACAGTATGTGGAAGATCGCGTCTCGCATCAAGTGGGTTAACCGCGGTTCCGACATTAAACTGTACAGCCCATACACGGGTGAATGGTACTACCTCGAGGAACTGCACCGGGACGTGTGGATGCTGATTGCCGTCGGCCAGGACCCCCTCGCCGCGGCGGCCAACCTGGCGCTGAAGTACCGGACCACGGCGGAGGAGACGGCGCGGCGCATCGGCGAGGTGCTCGGCGAACTGCAGGGGGAGGGTCTCATTCTCAGGAGTACCCCCGGTACCACGGTGGCCTGACGGGGTGTGCGCCATGGCATGGACAGTCAGAGATGTGTGCGCCGATGACGTCGACCAGCTGGCCGAACTGCTGAAGACGGTACGTACCACGCACAACACGGGTATTCGCTGGCCGATCACGCGGGAGAACGTCGCCCGCCACATGTGCGGCCCCCGGCGCTGGCCGCTGGCCAGGCGCTGGGTTGTCACCGACGCCGGCCGCATTGCGGCGTTTGCCGAGACCTACGTATGCCCCGATCGGCCCGAGGTGCTGTTGGGCACCAACAATCTGGTTCACCCCGATTTCCACGGTCGGGCGCAGGTGCACTTCGCCTCCCTCCAGATGATGATGGAGGAGATCAAGCGCCCGGGCATCCTGGCCGTGAAATCCTATACTACACCGGAACTGTTTGACTATTACCGCTTCGTCGGCTTCCGGCTGTACGAGGGGACGCTGTTCAACCACCTTCCGCTGATTACCAAGACCCCTGCTCTCCAGGGCGTACTCCAGCGGTTCGACCTGATGAAGCACTTCGTGCGGGAAGCGCCCGATGTGGACAGCACACCGGGGTTCGAGGCCCTGTTCTACTCCTGGAGCGCCGGCGATGACTACCTGAAAGTGTGGGTGGACCCGGAGGGCCACGGCCTCGTGGGGGTGGCCACCCCGCAGGGTTCGACCATGCTGCGCCTGGTCGCCCTCGAGCCCGGCCATTGCCGGCTGCGCCTCGAACGGAGCCGCAACGGCGCGGCGGAAGCGGAAGAGTGGGTGGTCCCGAGGGATCCGTGGAAGCCGCTCCAGGTAGAGCGGACGACCGACGGGCTGGCCCTCCGGCTCGAGGTACCCCCCGGGCTGGCCTGGAAGATCAGCGAGGTGGAGTGGCGTGGCGACGGGCTCCAGCTGCGCGTCTGCAACTGCGGAGAGTACCCGCTGCGCATCGAGGCGCCGGCAGGGGAGAGCCTGTTGCTCCCCGACGAAGAGGGCCTCCTTTCCATCGCCGCACGCAGCGGGACCTGGGAGCTGCGGGCCGTCTTCGAACACCAGGGTCGGCGGTGGGCGTCCAGCCAGCAGGTGCGGGTGGAGGCGGCCTCGCCCCGGGGGTGTGCGGTGCTCTGGCCGGATGGGGCTGCGCTCGTCGGACCGGATCACCACGTCCAGGTTGACGCCCTCGGCGGAACGGTGCGGGTGTTCCACCCGCGCACGGGTGCCCCGCTGGTCACGCAACACTCCGACGAGGTGGACCCCCCCTATCACGCGGCCATCAACGGCTACCATCTCTCGGAGTTCTCCGGCTCCACCTGGGAGCTGGCCGCCGAATCCAGCGAGGCCGGCGGAGAGCTGAAGGCGACCGTACGCTCACCGGTTCGTCCGCTGACGCTCACCAAGACGATCCGCGTGCTGGCCGGCGGCGCCCTCTCCGTGGCGTGGCAGGTGGAGGGGGCGGAGGCGGGGACGGTTCACGCGGTCTGCATGATGCACTGCGCCAGAGGCACCCCGCTCCTGGTCCCGCTGTCGGAGGGCGTGGCCGCCATCCCCTGCCAGTACGAGGAGTTCCCCTACGCGCGCGACTTCACCGCCGAGAACCAGCGCCTGGGCGACCACTGGCTGGGCTGGCAGGACGCAGGGGAGACCCACGGGATCGCGTGGAGCGCCCCCGACTCCTACTATCTCGACTTCCATCCCGCCCATTTCCGGCCGCAGGTGGCTGTCGGCCTGCCGGTGAGAGACGGCCGGACCGGACCGATCGTCATTCGCCCCTGCCTGCCCCACTGGCGGATGCTGGCCAGCCGGTCGGGCCTGCAGGAGACCTGGCCCGGACTCTCCCGCGCGGCGCTGAGGCCCCAGGCCGTCTACGTCAGCCGAAGCCAGGTGACGGCGAGTCTCCTCGTGGAAGAGCGCCGCGAGACCCCCCAGGAATACCTGGCCACGGTCACCGCACCGGGACCGGTCACGCCGGCGAGGGCCACGGTCAGGGCCCGCTGGCAGGCGCCCGGCGCACAGGACTTCGCCATCGGGCTGCCGGACCGCTGCGGGCTGTTCCAGGTTACCGCCGAGGTGAAGGGAGCGGCCCTCACGAAGCGCTGTCAGTTCGCCCTTGTCAAGTACGACCCGGAGCCGGTGGCGGTTCAGGCCGAGCAGCGCCAGGGCTACGAGTGGTGGACCCTCGACAACGGGCTGATGCGGTTCTCGGTCGTTCCGGAGTTCGGCGCCGCTGTGGTGGACCTCCGGATCCACGACGGCCCGAACCTGCTGTACAGCACGTTTCCCAGGGCCCGGCGCATGTTGGGGGCCGATGTCTGGTACGGCGGGATCTCGGCCCATGCGCACTGCCAGGGCGAAGTGATTATAGGCGCCGAGGTCGAGAAGGCCGCCCCCGTGACGGTCGCGGGACGGGACGGCGTGCGCTGGCAAGGCCTCGAGTTGCGCACCCGGCTGGGCGACGGCATGGCCCTGGTCACCACGTACCTCACGCTCGGCCGTGTTCCGTTCTTCGTCATCTGCCACCGGTTCGAGGGCGCTCTCGGCTCCGTGGACCTTCCCCTGTGGGTGCAGCTGCCGGACCAGGGCTGGGAGCAGGAAGCCGCCGTGCGCACGCGGGAGGGCAGTCTGCTGCGGCGTACGGTTCCGCCCGGGCATGCTCTGGCCGTCGTCCTGGGACCCGGGCAGTGGGCCGGCGGGACCTCGCACGGCCACCACGTGGTGGTGACCAACCCGGCCGCGGCGCAAAGCGTCCTCCTGGCACCGCTGCGGATCCGGATGCTTGGCCGGCTGATGGGCACGGAACAGGTTCAGACCACCTACGTGGGCGTGCTCAGATCCTGGGAGGAAGCAGACCTCTTGCGTGAGGTTGCAACGCCGTTTCCAATCGGATCCTTCCGGTGAGCAGTATGCGAACAGCCAGTATGGAACGGGTCGTCATTACGGGGATCGGACAGGTGAGTGCGGTCGGTGCAGGTAGCAGCGCCCTCTGGGATGCGCTGGTAAGCGCCAGGCCGCCCGAGCAGGTCTGCCGGTTCCCCGGTCTGGGGGAGTACGCGGCCATTCGCATCGCCGACTGGAACGCCGAGGCGTATTTGCCGTTCGCCCTCGTGCGCCGGGCCGACTTTGCGGCGCAGGTCACCGCGGCCGCATCGGTGCAGGCACTGGCCGACGCGGGGTACGACCGTGCGCCCGAAGGGGCGGGCCTGCTCCTGGGAACGGCGTGGAGCGCCCGCCAGTCCCAGGAGAAGGTCATCGAGCAGTACTTGCGCCGCGGGTGCAAGGGCGTCCATCCCTCGGACTTCGCACGGGCGAGTTTCAACGCTCCGCTGGGGATTGCCGCCATGGCCACGGGAGCCACGGGCTTCTCCTCGGCCCTCATGTGCGGCACGGCGCTGGGGTATGCCGTGGACGCCGTTCGCGCCGGACGGGCGCCGCTCGTCTGCGCGGTCGGGCTCAGCGTGTACGCCGCATCGCTGCACGAGGCCCAGGCCGAGATGGGCGGTGCGGCGGCCGCAGCGGGCCACCCGCCCTCGTGCCGCCCGTGGGGCAAGGTCCCGTCCGGCTTTGTGCCCGGTGAAATCGCCGTGGCGGTTGTGGTGGAGTCTGCCGCTCACGCAGCGGCGCGCGGGGCCCGCATCTACGCAGAACTGTGCGGCTACGCCACCCAGCTGGAACACGGGCTCGGGCTCCGCTGGTGGTCCCCCGACCCGGAGGGGGCGGCCCTCTTCCGGGCCACGCTCCGGGCCCTCCGCGAGGCGGGTACGGAACCGGCGCAGATCGGAGCCGTGTTCTCCACCGCCAACGGCACCCGGGTGGACCAGGCTGAGGTCAGTGCGCTCTGCCGCGTCCTGGGCGACCGGGTGCGGAAGGTGCCGGTCACCTCCGTCAAGCCCGTCCTGGGTGAAACCTACGGTGCCAACGACGCACTGGGAGCGGCCGTGGCCGCCCTGGCCCTGCACCGACACCGCATGCCCCCCTGCGGCGGGCGGGAGAACGGAGAGGAGACGGAGATCCCCCTCCTGATCCCAGACCGGGCGGTGGAGCTGCCCGATGCGCCTGCCCTGGTGTGCTGCCTCGACGTGGGGGGCGTCTGGAACGCCTTCGTCTTGAAACCCTGGACTCCGTAAGGGGGTGTCTGGCCGTGGCTGAGTGCCTCCGAGTTATTCGTTCAACCGGCGCGCGCATCCGCGGGTCGATCGAAAACTTCGTCTGGGAAGACCCCCAGTGCCCGGAACTCCAGCAGGTGCGGCTCGAGTACGACCTCGACCGCGTCGTGGCACCGGCCCGGACGCAGTTTGACCAGGTGTTGCGGCTCATGGACTGGGTGCACCACCTCTGGCGCCACGACCCGGAAAATGCCGCGCCCCGCCAGGACGCCGTGACGATCCTCAGGGGCGTCAAGGAAGGGAAGCACTTCCGTTGTGTCGAATATGCAACACTATTGGTTCAGTTATGCACTGCCTTCGGGTGGCCCGCACGCGCCGTTCGCATGGTACAGCCCTACCCGGGCGGACCGCTGGAGGGACAGGCCCACCTGGTATCGGAAGTGTGGATCAACGACCTGGCGAAGTGGGTCTGCTTTGATGCGCAGATCAACGCCTACTGGGAGTACCGCGGCTCTCCGCTCAGCGTCCTGGAACTGCAAGACCTGGTCTGTCGCGGCCTGGGGCGGAAGTTGCGCTGGCGCCGCTTCTCTCCCCTCAACCTCCACCGGTACATGGAGGCGCGTCTCAGGCGGATGGGACTGCCGGTCTCCCTGACGGGTGCCGCCCTGCGCCTGTACAGCGCCGTAGCGGCCAAGAGCGACTTCGCCATGTTCTTCTTCCACCCGCGCTTTGCAACCGGGAACAACTACATCGGCCGGGGCAGCGGCCGTCTTCCGCCCTCGGTGGAGTACGTGCACCCGCTCGGCCGGCCCCCGCAGCTCATCTACAATCACCAGTTCGAGGTGTACTACCGCACGACTGGCGACCGGTCGCTCGTTGACTTCACGTGCAATCTGGTCGACCTGGATCCGCACCCGCCCGGGCCGAATCAGCGCCAGGACCGCCTTTTGATGCGGTTCCGGCACTGCATTCCGTGGTTTGAGCGGCTGGAGGTCAGGCTGAACGACGCACCGGAGTGGCGGCCGGTCGGCCCGGAGTTCGAGTGGCCCTTGAAGCCGGGCCTGAACCGGTTGGAGGTGCGCGGCGTAAACCGGCTGGGCTTCACCACCGATGCCAGCACGTACGAGGTGTGGGCTCCGGCGGGCGTGGTGGCGCATGGCTGAGCGCCTCCTGCGATGGAGCCTGACGGACACGCCCCCCGATCTCGGGCGGGGCGAGGTCCACCTGTTCCGGGCCAGCCTGTCTCAGCCCGACTCCGTGGTGCAGGCCGCACACCGGTTGCTGTCGCCCGACGAGCGGCGGCGGGCGGCCCGCCTTCGGGACCCCGGGGCATTCAGGCGGTTCGTGGTTTGCCGTTCCCTCCTCCGGTGGCTCCTGGGGCAGTACCTGCGCACGGCCCCGGCCTCCCTGGTGCTGGGCGCCGGACCGCACGGCAAGCCATTTGTGCGCAGACAGCCCCCGGGCGATCCCGCCCTGGAGTTCAACCTGTCTCACTCCCATGAGCTGGCGGTCCTGGTCTTCTCGCGAGACCGGCCCCTGGGAGTCGACGTCGAGTACATACGCCCGGTGCGCATCAGGGCGCTGGCCAGGGCCATCCTCTCGCACGAAGAGTTCGAGCGGTTCGAGGCGCTCCCCGAGTCGGTCAAGCTGCTGGCGTTCTTTCACTGCTGGACCCGCAAGGAAGCCTGTCTCAAGGCGGTCGGTGACGAACTCACTGCGGGGATCCGGCGATTTCGGGTGACGTTCCTTCCGGACGAGCCTCCGGCGCTGCTGGCGGCAGGCGCCGGAACCGGGGAGCCCGCCGCGTGGACCCTCGAGAGCCTCAGCCCTGCGCCGGGCTACGTGGCGGCGATGGCTTCCCCCGGAAGACTCGGGAGGCTCCGCTGCTACGATGCAGGGCCGATCATGCGGCGGCTCGCGGCTCCGGAGCCCCTGGCGAACTGGCCGTGAACCTGGTGAGAAGAGGAGGGAGCAGCCATTCCCACTGCAGCTTATGAGGTCCGCAATCTGGTGAAGCGGTACGCCCCGGACCAACCGCCGGCCAACGACGGCATCTCGCTCGACATCTATCAAGGGGAGGTCTTCGGCCTGCTGGGCCCCAACGGCGCCGGCAAGACCACCCTCATCCGGCAGCTGACGGGCCTCAGCCGGCCCACCTCCGGCACCATCCACCTCTTCGGCCACGACGTGGTGGCCGATCCCTCGCTGATCCACCACTGGGTGGCCCTCCAGCCGCAGGGGCTGGCCCTGCCCAGCCAGGCGCTGCCCCGGGAACTGCTGGTGCTGACGGGCCAGCTGCGGGGCATGACGCTGGCTGCGGCACGCCGGCAGGCAGACGAGCTGATCGAGGCGTTCCACCTCGGCGGCAAGCTGAAGGTGCCGTTCCACCGCCTCTCCGGCGGGCAGCGGAGGCTGATCTCGATCGCCCTGGCCCTGATGGGCGACCGGCCGGTGCTGGTCTTCGACGAGCCCACCAATGACCTGGACCCCGAGGTGCGCCGGGTGGTCTGGCAGCGCATCCGGGAAGGGGCGCGCGGCGGCCGGACCGTGATCCTGGTCACCCACAACGTGGTCGAGGCGGAGACCGTCCTGGACCGGGTGGCCATCGTGCGGCGGGGTCGCATCCTGGCCCTGGGCACCCCCGGCGAGCTGAAGGGGCGGGTGGCCGGGAACGTCCGGCTGGAACTCCTCTTCCGGCCCGGCGGCGAAGAGGAGGCGGCCGGCTGGCTGGCGGAGCGGTCGGCCATCCCCCTGGGGGCCCGTCGTTACGCGGTCAGCGTCCCCCGCCCGGAGGCGGCGGCGACGATTGCCGACGTTCTGCCCCGGCTGGACGCGCTGGACGACTTCCGCATTGTGACGCCCAACCTGGAAGACGTCTACCTGGAACTGAGCGGGGGTGAGTCGATTGGCAGCTGAGGCCGTCACGAGGGAGGAGGTCCGGGCCAGGCCGCAGTCCACGCTGTCGTGGATGCAACAGTTCCGGCTCCTGTTCCGCCTCCAGTACACCGACTACCGGGCGAGCCTGCCGTTCTTTGTGGTGTTCAGCATCCTCATGCCCGTGGGCTTCCTGTACGCGTTCGGCAGCAACGTGACCCGGCCCGGGGCGGACAACGGCTGGTTCCTGGCGGGGAACGTCGTGATGTCGGTCTGTTTCGGCGCCGCCTCCTTCGCGATCGCCCGGGTGGCCTGGCTCCGCATCCGGCACGAGATGGACTACTACGGGACGCTGCCGGTGAAGCGCAGCGCCTTCCTGGCCACGGTCTTCTGCCTCGGGCAGATGTCGGCGCTGCCGGGGATGCTGAGCAGCCTGCTCGTGGGGAGCTGGCAGCTCGGGATTCCGCTGCAGAACACGCTGGCGGCGGTGCCGCTCGCGCTTCTGGCCGCGGCGAGCCTCACGCTGGTGGGTGCCGGCGTCGGCGGTCTGGCCCGGACGCAGGCAGACGTGAACCTGTACAGCAACGTGCTCTACCTGGTGGTGATCTTCCTCTCGCCCGTGCTGGCGCCGGTGGAGCGGATGCCGGCGCTGATGCGGGTCGCGTCGTACCTCTCCCCGACCGGGCAGGCGGCGATGGCGATCACGGACGTGCTGCAGGGCGACTACGGCCCGCGGTTCTGGATGCTGCTGGGGCTGCTCTGTCTCTGGCTGCTGGCCGCCGGGGTCCTGGTGGTGAAGCGGCTGGACTGGCGGAACTGACGGGCGTGTCTGGCGGATGCCGGGGTGGGGGCCTCGCCCGGGGCTGCGCCACGACGGCTCGAGGAGCCTCTCCGCCGGGATGCGCGGGATTCTGGCGACGCCGGGCGTCTAACCCGTGGAGGGATCGACATGCGGACGTTTCTCCTCTGGCTCCTGGTGTTCGTGATCGCGCCGCCCCTGGCGCTGCTGGCGCTGGTGCTCTACCCGGTGCTGTGGCTTCTGCTCCTGCCCTTCCGCATCGTGGGCATCGCCGTGGACGGGGTGCTGAAGCTGATCTGGGCCCTGGTGACGCTGCCGGCCCGGTTGCTGGGCTGGCGGGGATGACCCGTGCGGTGCGGGGTCCTGTGCTCGCCGTGCCGGCTTCAGGTTCTGGACCGTGCGGATGCCCCGGCCACGTCGGGTGCCTGCGCGTAGCCTTCAACCCGAGGTCGATCACGGACGCGGTCGATGTCACGGCCGATCACATCAAACGGGAGGCGGCGAACGACCCTACGTTCAGTTTGAACTGTACATGAACGAGCGCGGATTCGAGATCGTCCGCTGTGCGGACCTGGACTGAGTGCCTTCGAAAGCAGCACCGGGGTAGCCCCCTGCGGGCTACCCCGTCTTGTTCTCCCCTCGCCTCACCTCAGGCGGCCCGTGCGCCCGCGTTCAGGGTGCGGCCGCCCTTCGGTTCAGCCGGGCGTACAGCCCCCGGTTCCGTCGGTAGATGGCCACGAAGGCGGCGAAGAGTTCATCATAGGTCCGGCGGTGCGCCGGGTCCGGTTCGAAGGTGCGGGCGACGGCCACCAGGTCCGGGATGTCGCCGAAGCCCAGCTCGCCCAGGCCCACCAGCGCCAGGAGCCCGGCGCCCCGCACGTTCGCTTCCACGGGGCGGTCCACCTGCTGGACCACCCGGTTCAGCACGTCGGCGAAGATCTGGCACCAGAGCGGCGACCGGGCCCCGCCCCCGATGATCCGCAGCGGCTCCATCCGCCGCCGCGCGAAGGACTCTACGGCCCCCAGCAGCCAGCGGGCGTTGCAGGCGACCCCCTCCAGCACCGCCCGCACCAGGTGGCCCCGGGTGGTCCGCAGGGAGAGGTTGTGGAAGCCGCCCCGGACCCACGGGTCCTCCACCGGGGTGCGCTCCCCGTACAGCCAGGGGGTGAAGAGGAGCCCGTCGCTGCCGGGCGGGACCGCGGCGGCCAGGGCGAGCAGCCGCTCCAGGGCTCCGTCGGGCACCTGTGCGGGGCCCGGGTGGGCGCCTGCAGGTGGCAAGGAGGCGGCGCCGGAGCCGGCGAGGGGGCCCGGGTCCGCAACGGCGGGGCGCTCCGCCGCGGCGCCTGCCGGGTGCCCTGGACGGGCATCCGGAAGGGTCGCATCCGGACCTGCACTCGCGGCCGGGCACGGCTCTGTCAGCAGATCCCGCACGTGCAGCAGGCACGCGCCGGCGGCCTCCTGCTCGTTGGCGATCAGGTACCGCCCCGGGATGGCAGCGGGGATGGAGGCCATGTTGTGCAGGAGGTCGGTCTTCAGATAAGGCACGTGGGCCGAGATCCAGGCGGACGTGCCCACGTAGAGGTGCGGCTCCAGGTCCCGCGTCGCTCCGGAGCCGATGGCCGCCGCGTGGATGTCCGGGGTCCCCGCCACCACGTGGGTATCGGGCCTCAGCCCCAGTTCCTCGGCCACGGCGGGCCGGAGGCGGCCGAGCACCGCCGTGGCCGGCAGCAGGTCGGGCAGCTGCGACCGGTCGAGTCCGGCGGCGGCGAGCAGGTCGGGGTCGTAGCGGATGCGGTAGGGGTCCCGGTTGTCGGTGACCCAGTGGAGCGTCATGGCCTCGTAGGTGGAGGCCAACTCGCCGGTGAGGCGGAGGTTCAGGTAATCCTTGGGCTCCAGGAACTTGTGCGTGGCGGCGTAGACGTCGGGGCGGGCCCGACGGATGTAGAGGATGTGGGCGAGGGAGTCCTTGCCCGCCCGGCCGGGGATGCCGCCGGTGCGCCGGACCCAGCGCCACAGCTTGTCGACGCCGTAGCCGGAGATGGAGATGGGCCCGTCGGTGAGCCGGGCGACGTCCGGCGCGCCGCGGGTGTCCATCCAGCTGATCGCCCGCATCAGGGGGCGGCCGCTCCGGTCCACGGCCACCGTTGCCGACCACTGGGCGGTGCAGCAGATGGCGGCCACCTGGTCCGGGCGGGCGACGCCCCGGGCCAAAAGCCGGCGCGCCGCGGCCACCAGGGCGGCCCACCACTCGGAAGGGTCCTGCTCCGCCCCGCCGCCGGGCAGCAGGTGCAGCCGGACCGGCACGCTCTCCAGGGCGGCGACCCGGCCCATGAAGGAGACCAGGGCCGCCTTCAGGGCCGATGTGCCCAGGTCGAAGGCCAGAACATACCGCTCCGCCATGGCTCACACCCTGTAGAGCAGGTCGATGTAGCCGGTGAGCACCTGGCGGACCAGGTCGGGCGGGGCGGCGGCCGCCATGCCGTAGATGGGGGCGAGGCCGGTCTGCTTCTCGGGATTGGCGGCAACGGCCTTGACGGCGACCTCGAGGTCGGCGAGGAAGCGGTCCACCACGCCGGGCTGGGTGTGGCGCAGCGTGACGGCGAGGTGGAAAGCCGGCGGCCGGTGCAGGCCGTTCAGGACCCAGCCCCGCTCGGCCATCTCCTGCATTACCTGGTAGATGTTGAGGCGGTCCGAAGCCACGGCGATCACCCAGAGCGGGTCACCCAGGACCTGCAGGTCGGGGATCTGCCGGATGCCCTTCTTCAGTCGGTCGGCCGCCGCCAGGATGCGCCGGGTGGCCTCCAGGTAGCCCTCCTCGCCCATGGCCAGCATCGCGGCCCAGGCGGTGGCCACCAGCGCCCCGGGCCGGCTGCCGGCGAGGGTGGGGGAGAAGTAGAGGCCGCCGGGCCAGTCGGCGACGGTGAAGTACTGGTGGTGCAGCAGTTCGGGGGTGCGATAGAGGAGGACGGAGGTCCCCTTGGCGCCGTAGCCGTACTTGTGGGTGTCCGCGGAGATGGAGGTGACGCCTTCCATTCGGAAGTCAAAGGGGGGCACCGGGTAGCCCAGCCGCTCCGCCCAGGGGAGGACGAAGCCGCCGAGGCAGGCGTCCACGTGGCAGCCGATGCCGTGCTCCTTGGCCAGGGCGGCGATTTCGGGGATGGGGTCGACGACGCCGTGGGGAAAGCCCGGCGCCGACCCCGCGACGACGACGGTATTGGGCGTGATGGCCTCCCGCATGGCCCGCACGTCGGCGCGGCAGTCGGGGCCCATCGGCGTGCGGATGAGTCGGATGCCGAAGTACTGGGCGGCCTTGTCGAACGCGGCGTGGGCGCTTGCAGGCACCACCGCCTCGGGCTCGGTGATGCCCCTGGTCGCCCGGGCCCAGTCCCGGTAGGTCTTCATGGCCAGCAGCAGCGACTCAGTGCCGCCGGAGGTGACGGTGCCGCAGGCGGAGTCGGGGCCGTTCAGCATGCGGGCGGTCATGGCGACCACCTCCGCCTCGAACTTGGCCGCGCTGGGCCAGAGGTCGGGGTGGAGGGGGTTGGACTGCGACTGGAGGGCGTAGACCTGGCTCAGAAAGGCGATGTGCTCCTCGTCGCCGTGGTAGACGGCGCCGGAGGCGTAACCTT
>ENA-UPSB01002271-UPSB01002271.1-bioreactor-metagenome-genome-assembly--contig:-NODE-2271-length-18714-cov-5.274184_pt1 | contig 18714 bp, 16 predicted proteins | sample MGYA00238182_ERZ773286 | MGnify/ENA primary metagenome ERZ773286 (study PRJEB29026, sample SAMN07631240) | bioreactor metagenome | isolation source: Switchgrass digestor | place: USA: Dartmouth... | reverse complement strand
TCAAAAGTGATGATCGGGCGTGCCTGACCGCGCGCCGGCACAGCCGAGCGCTGCCGGGTTCCCGGAGAAAACAGGAGCGGCCCTGTGTCCCGGTCGTCGTACAGCCGCAGTGAGGTGACAAAGTCCAGCGCGCGCACCTGGCGCGCCTGCTGCGGTTCCAGCCGGGCAGTGTAGCTGTGGTGGGGGATATGCTCCAGCAGACTGACGCCCAGTTCGGAAAGCTGCCGGCGGCGGCTTTCCAGCAGGGGGCCGGAGAGCTGGATGAGATAAAAATTCGCCCCTTCTTCGTCCATCACGGGGCCGGCTTCGGGCAGAGGTCCTTCGGGTGGCAGCCCGCGGGTGCCGGGCGTCTCCACATCCGGCTGGTCTTCCAGGATCTGGACGATCAGCCCCTGCTCCTCCAGCCGGGGGATATCCGCTTCCTCCACCAGCCCCAGGACGAAGCTCTCGGTCGTCTCAGGATCTCGCATGACCTCCAGCGCAGCCTGCCGTTCGGCCGCATGCATGTAATGCGCCATGACCCGTTTCATCTCCCCACCTTCCTATTCCGGGTTCGCAAACCCATTGAAATTCCCCCTCCAGACCACCGGTCTATTCGATTTCAAATGCTCATGAACTGACGCCCGCTTTTATCATACCAACCCCGTCAATTTTGTCAACAAACTCCACACAGCGTAAGCGAGTAGGGGATTTCCTGAAGCCGATTGGGGAATTTCCGCCTCCAACGGCGGGAAAATCCTTATTGCCCCTGCTCTGCGGCTTTTGTATAGTTAAAGTAGAACCGGACAGGCAGACTGCATCCAGGTTCTTTTCATCCGGCTGCGTTTATTTCCTTTTACCTGAGATGAAAAGGAGGGAATTATGACATTACTCGGGTTTTTAATCCTGCTGGTCGTCGCTGCATTTGCCGGTGCACTTGGTCAGGCCATCGCCGGCTATTCGTTCGGCGGCTGCCTGATGTCGATCGTGATCGGTTTCATCGGCGCATGGGTAGGGGTCTGGCTGGCCAACACTCTGGGCCTGCCCGAGTTCCTGCCCATCGTAATTGATGGACAGCCCTTCCCGCTGGTGTGGGCAGTCATTGGCTCTGCCCTGCTGGCTCTGGTCTTCGGGCTGCTCTTCCGCCGCCGGGCATACTAACCCGCGCCGGACTCAACAAACAGGACGCTCTCTGACGGGAGCGTCCTGTTTGATCTTCATACCGTCTCCAGGGTGCCTTTACGCTTGGCCTGGTATTCAAACCAGCGAAACATGCGGTAGCCAACCAGCACATACAGGCAGCCAATCAAGAATTCGCCGGCCAGCAGTGAGCCCACATCGGCCAGCCCCGCACCGGCGATGATCTGGCGCGCTGCGGCGATCCCGCGCGTGAGCGGCAGCGCCTGTGAGACGGCCAGCATCCAGGACGGCAGGGAAGCGAGCGGAATATTGGCGCCGGAGAAGATGAGCAGCGCGAAATACACGGTGTTGTTAACGAACATCACATTGAGCGTGATCAGGCTCAGGCAGCCCATTAACAGGCCAAGCCCCGAAGTGCTGAAGGTGGTTACCAGGATGGTCAGGGCCAGCGCCGGCAGGTTAGCCTGCGAGAGGTCCAGCCCGAGCACGGCGGTCCCCCACAACAGACCGATGACGACGCCCAGCATGCCATCAATGACATGAATGAAGGCTCGCCCGACAAACAGCGCCATGCGGTTGGCCGGGGTTCCGAACAGATAAGGCAATGTCCCGTTCCAGCGGTCACCCCCGATGCTCATGGTTACCCCATAGATACCGCTCACCGCCGCAATCTGGATCGCGTTGCCGATTACATAAAAACTGGTCGTGTCGCGGCCGGTTGCGAACGTGCCCAGCAGGGTGAAAAACAATATTTGCGCCAGGGGCATGAGCACTTTAGAGGCCAAATACGTGACCGGTTCCAGCCAGTGAAACAGAGCGATATAGGAAAGGATCGTCCCCTGCCAGAAAACCCGTAAGTTAGTTACCAGACTGTTCATTCCCCGCTCCTTATTCCATATCCAGGGTGGCGTCCACCCGGGCCTTTACCAGCATCCGGCGGAACAGGTGGCCCGAGATGAGAAGATAGATGACCGAGAACAGCGCCATCATCCCCCAGTAGAACAGCACCTCGTTGAGACCGGACCCACCGGTGGAGGTGCCATGCAGCGCCCGCGCTGCCCAGTACGGCGGCAGCAGATAGCTGAGCGGCGTGCTCCAGCCGGGGAGCAGAGCCACCGGGAAGAGGAACCCGCTGAGAATATACACGGGGAACTCCATCGCGTTCTGCCAGTGCTGCACGGACGGGTTCATCACAAACAGCGGCGCAATGATCAGGCCAAAGCTGATAAACGCCACAATGGTCAGAAGCAGAGAGATGGCGAACTGCACCGGCTGGTCTACCTGAAGCGAATACCCGAACAGCAGCGCCGCCAGCAGGTAGCTGACCACCATGGAGATCAGCGATTGGGTGACATTGGCCAGGTTCTTCCCAAACACGATCACCGCCAGGGACGTCGGCACGCCCACCAGGGTCTCCAGTGTGCCCGACCAGCGCTCCACATTGATGCTGTTCCCGGAAACAAAGAGCAGGCTGCTCCACAGACCGGTCATGCCGCTGCCGACCACCACGAACATGGCCGCCTCCGGTCCACGACCTCCCAGCATCCACAGGGCCAGCAGGGCGATGAGCAGCGGCTGCACCAGTACGGTGAACAGGATGAAGGCGTCCATCACCGTCTGGCGCAGGGTCATCTCGGCCACCACCAGGATGGCCCGCCAGTTCCTTTGCAGCGCGAGGAGGTTCATGCCCCACCTCCCACCAGGCGCACATAGGCATCTTCCAGGGTCGGTTCCCGCACCACCACCCGCCCCACATGCACCCCGTTCAACAGGCTCATCAGGTCGGGCACGGCTTCCGGACCGCGCAGCGACTGCACCAGGAGGAGCTGCTTCTGCTCCCGGTCTTCCACGGCAACCGAATCGACGAAGGGCTGCTCACGCAGCCGCTGGACGACATCGAAAGAAACTCCAAACACCTCAAACTCGATCACCGACAGATCCCGGACGAAGCGCTTGAGCGCTTCGGGGGTATCCAGGGCGATGATCTTCCCCTGGTTGATGACCGCGATGCGCTGGCAGAGGGCGTCGGCCTCGAACATATAATGGGTCGTCAGGAGGATGGTCTTGTTCTCATTCTGCAGGTTGCGGATCACCTGGCGAAAATCGCGCGCCCCCACCGGATCTAAGCCGATGGTGGGTTCGTCCAGGAACAGCACCTCCGGTTCGTGCAGCAGGGTGCGGGCCACATGCAGGCGCTGCTTCATCCCGCGCGAATAACCTTCCACGCGTTCATTGCCGCGATCTTTCAAGCCCACCAGTTCAAGGAGATAAGGGATACGCTTTTTGACCACATCCGGATCGACATGGTAGAGCGTTGCGAAGTAGCGCAGGTTGTCGATTCCCGATAGACGCCAGTACAGCCCGCGCTCACCGCCAAAGATGAAACCAATTCTCCGCCGGACCTGGTCTGCATCGCGGACGACATCGTATCCCTGGATGCAGGCCCGCCCCCCGCTGGGAATCAGCAGGGTGGCCAGCATCTTAACGGTAGTGGTCTTGCCGGCACCGTTCGGCCCCAGCAAACCAAACAGCTCTCCCGGCATGACGCTGAAGGAAATATCCTCAACAGCGACAACTTCTTTAATCGAACGCCGGAAGACTCCAATGCGCGCCTGATAGACACGTCTTAAATTCCCCACCTCTACAGCATGCATGTGAATCACCTCCTGGAGCGAACCCTGACAGAAGAACGTGGAAGGATTCTACACCCAAATAGAACAATTGGTCTATTTATTAATATTGATGAACAGGGGGCGATTGCGGATCTGCTGCTGAGGGCAGATCAGGAGACTAGCGGTGGAAATTCCCCGCTCTGAACAACCTGCTGATCAGCGGCCAGGCGCCGCTGAGTGCCAGGAAGGAGAGAACCAGTACAGCGGCCCAGAACGGCGGTTTACCGGAGGCGGCAGGGCTGTACCACAGCAGACAGGCGAGCAGAATGAATGAAAATGTACGGCAGAAATGCATGGGGAGGATGATCCTTCTTTCCGGTAAATCAATCCCCCAAGTATACACCCTGCCCGGTTATTGACAATAGATTGTCTGTACAATTCTGACAGTATCCTAAGGCCGCTCCTGTAAAAAAACCCGGGGCTGACCTGCTGGTTCACTCAGGTCAGCCGCCGCAGGTGCCGGTCACCCCATCCCTTTCAAGGGTTAGTTTTGTTACGCAAGCTGCCTGGCACTCAAACAGAGTATGCTGCACATATGTCAAGTGGGACGACTTCACACGACCCAGCCGTGCCCGTCCCCACGATCAACCCGGGCAGGCTGCCGTTCACCTGCACCTGACCCTCCAGCCAAAAGGGCACAGCATAAGAAAGGGTGATCAGCCCGATTGAGAAGATTTGCTGTTTCCGAAGTTTGCCTTATGAAAAGTTAGCCGTGCCCGCATCCACGGATCGTTCGGGCCGCGGTCAGCGGTAAATCTTCTGCCGCCATTCCTCAAGCTGGGCGGCGGTGGGAGCCGCCCGTCCGCCCGGCGCGGTGGTGGACAGCCCGCCGCTGATATTACCGCTCTCCAGGCAGCAGCGCAGCGAATGGCCCTGCAGGTAGCTGTACAGGAACCCGGCGTTGAAGCAGTCGCCCGCTCCCGTCGTATCGACCACGTTGAGACCGGAGAGCCCGGGCACGTAGAGGGTTTCTTCTCCCCGGCGGGCGAACGCCCCCCGGCTGCCGCTCTTGATCACCACCAGCGGGGTATAGCCCGCCAGGATATCCAGAGCCTGCTCCAGACTGTCAGCGCCGGTGAGCTGCAGGGCTTCACTTTCGTTGGGGGCAAATATATCCACACTCTGCAGAGCCGCAGCCACCGCTGGGTGATCCAGCGTGAGGCTGGTCGACTGGCAGTCCATCAGGATCACCGCCCCGCTCGCTCGCGCCGCAGCCGCGGCGGCCTGAAACTCCGGACCGCACTCCAGACCCATTAAGTACAGACAGCGAATCTCGTGCTGCTCGATGTAAGGCAGCAGCGAGGGGGGCTCCCGGCGGTCAATATACGTCACAAAAGAGCGGTCATGGGGAAAAGAAAGCGAAACCGTAACACGGCGCACCGGCCCATCATGGATGCGGAACAGGCTGGTATCCAGCCCGCTGCGCTGCGCTTCTGCCAGGACGTACTGGCTGAAAAAGTCACTGCCGAAATCACACGGCCAGCCCGTTCGCAGTCCCAGGCGGGTGAGCGCCTGAGCCGCACTGAACGTCCCGCCGGGGACGATTTCGAAACCGGTGCTGTAGATCTCCTTCCCCAGGCTGGGCATTTCGGGCAGCCCGGTGAAGATCAGGTCGCAGAAATACGTCCCATGCAGCAGCACGTCGTAGCAGCCGCACCTTTTTTCGCCCTCCGTGAACCTGTCCAATGCTCACCACTCCCCGATGTACCTGGCGTGGGCAGCCAGGTATTGATCGACCAGGCGGCGCGCCCGCGAGTAAGAGAGCACCAGCGGGTGTGCCATCAGCGCCCAGACCGCCGTCTCACGCGAGCGCCTCAGCACGGCCTCCACCGTCAGGCGTTCGTACTGCTTCACCGCACGCATTAACAACTCCTGGTGCTCCGGGATGTCGCCGACCGGCAGCGGGCGCACCTCCCCCTGCTCGATCACGCAGCTGATCTCGACCACATCGTCCGGGCGCATGCACCTGATCTTTCCCCCGTTGGGCACATTGAGCGCCGTGTAGACAGGTTTTCCGGTTTCCAGGGCTTCGATAATATCCAGCGCCACCCCGGCATAACCTTCCTGCCGCTCGATCTCGCGCGCTTCAGAAGGCAGATTGGCGGCGCTGATTTCACCGGCCGCTTCTGGTGTCGGAGCATCCGGGCGGGCATAATGCATATAGGTGGAGCTGCGGCGGGCTTCGTAAGACTCATACAGCGCCAGCGCTTTTTGAGGTTCATCCTTCTGCAGAAGCTCGTGAAGCTGCTCCAGCAGCCTGTGGTTGAGCTTCAGCACTTCCTCGCCGCGCGTGCGTTCTTCGCCGCGGATGCTGTCCAGGGCATGTTCGGCGTAGTAGTAATAATAGAGGTATTCGTTCAGCCACATCCCGATGTGTTCGATCAGCTCCGGATCGAAGATGTTCATGCGCGTGGTGGCCAGAAACTCCCGGTCCCGCAGGGCCTGGGGCAGCACATCTTCCCCATCCAGCAGCACGCGGCGCGTCCAGGAGAGATGGTTCAACCCAAAAACTTCCGGGCGCAGCCGCTGTGGGTCCACGCCCAGCCAGCGGGCAATGGCGTGCTGGGCGCCGTTGGCGCTGTCACAGATGCCGATGGTGCGCTGAAAGCCCAGGTCCCGCAGGGCCTGGGTGACCAGGCCGGCCGGGTTGGTAAAGTTGAAAATCCAGGCGCCCGGGCTGACTTCTTCCAGTATGCGCGCATATTCGACCACGGCCGGAATGCTGCGCAGGGCCATGGCAAAGCCGCCCGGCCCGGTGGTCTCCTGCCCCAGTACCCCATTCTCCAGGGCGATGCGTTCATCCAGCACGCGCCCGGGCTCCGCGCCGACCCGGATGGAGGTGACCACATAACGAGCCCCCTCCAGGGCTTTGCGCGGGTCCGCCGTCTGTGTAAGGCGCACCGGTTCGCCGGCACGCTGCACAAGCTGCTGGCACAGCCCGCCGATCAGTCCGAGCTTACTTTCATCGACATCCATCAGACAGATTTCCCGCAGACCGATGCGCTCTGCCCGGCGCAGGGTTGAACCTACAAAGAGCGGTGAGCGAACACCCCCACCGCCAATCAGCGTCAATTTCATCCCGCTTACTCCGTACTTCAATGTGAGGCCGGGTAATCCCCATCCTCCTGTTGGTTGATCGATTTCAAGTGCTTCCGCCAGGTACCCTGGCCTGATTATTATAGTCCAGGCCAGCTGATGGGCTCGTGAGTGCGAATGAAAAAGGGTTGGGATCGCAGCGATCCCAACCCTGCAGAATTTGCGCTCTGCTGTTTTACTTGGCGTAATCGACCGCCCGGGTTTCTCGGATCACTGTCACCTTGATCTGACCCGGGTACTGCATGGTCTCTTCGATCTTCTTGGCGATATCGCGCGCCAGGCGGATCGATTCGAGATCGTCGATGTCCTCGGGGCGCACAAAAATGCGTACTTCGCGCCCGGCCTGCAGGGCGTAGCTCTGCGTAACGCCTTTGTGGGCGTTGGCGATTTCTTCCAGCGCGCGCACGCGTTTGATGTACTGTTCCAGGCTCTCGCGCCGGGCTCCAGGGCGGGCGCCGGAGATGGCATCGGCCGCCTCGACGATGGCAGCTTCCACCGATTCCTGCTCCACCTCGTGGTGGTGCGAGGCGATGGCGTTAACGATCTTGGGGTGCACACCGTAGCGCTTTACCAGTTCGGCGCCGATCTGGGCGTGAGTACCCTCCACGTTGTGGTCCAGCGCCTTACCGATATCGTGCAGCAGTGCGGCGGCCTTGGCAATCTCCACGTCGGCGCCCAGTTCGGCCGCGATGACGGCAGCCAGTTTGGCCGTCTCGACGGCATGGGCGAGCTGATTCTGGCCGTAGGAGGTCCGGTATTTCAGGCGCCCCAGCACCTTGGTGATCTCGGGGTGCAGCCCGCTGACGCCGGCATCATAGGCGGCCTCTTCGCCCGCCTCGATGATGTCGCGATCCACCTCTTTCTGCTCATTCTTCAGCACTTTCTCGATATGCGCCGGGTGGATGCGGCCGTCCAGGATCAGCTTGTTCAGCGCCCGGCGTGCCACCTCTCTGCGGACCGAGTCGAAGCAGGAGATGGTGACGGCCTCGGGCGTATCGTCGACGATTACATCAACTCCAGCCGCCTGCTCGAAGGCGTGGATGTTGCGGCCGTTGCGACCAATGATGCGCCCCTTCATCTCGTCAGAAGGCAGGGGAACCACCGAAGTAGTCACCTCGGCCACATGTTCGGAGGCCACGCGTTGAATAGCCGCGGCGATGATCTTGCGCGCGCGCGCTTCCCCTTCCTCACGCGCCTCCATTTCCACCTGGCGGATAATACGGGCCATATCGGTGCGAGCCTCTTTCTCCACCTCAGCCAGCAGAATCAAACGCGCCTCATCCTTGGTCATACTGGAGATGCGCTGCAGTTCTTCCATTTCCTGCTGGTGAAGCTTTTCGATCTCATTGGCCCGCTTATCGATCATGCTCTGGCGCTTGTTGAGCATCTGCTCGCGCTTCTCAAGGCGCTCTATGCGGTTGTCTAACTCATCGCGCCGCTTTTGCAAGCGGTCCTCCTCGCGACTGAGCTCATTGCGCCGGCGCACCAGCTCCGCTTCCGCCTTCTGGTGGATCTCCAGGGCTTTATCGCGCGCCTGGATCTCCAGCTCTCTGGCATGTTCGCGAGCTTCTTCTAAAATGCGCTCGGCTTCGTCTCGAGCATCACGCCGGGCTTTCTCCACCTGTCTTGTTTTCAGGTAGTAGCCCAGAGCAATGCCCAGACCTGTAAAAATGGGTAATAGAAGGAGCAATACCCAGATATTTAAACCTTCCATGATGGATATACCTCATTCGTCGGAAAAGTCATCTTCGATGAATAATGGAGCTGGACCAGAATCGTCGCGCTCCGGTTCGATTTCTTCAGCCCATACGCGCGCGACTGCCTCGGCGCTGACCGAGTAGTCAAAACCGCGCCGCGATAGGAAAGCATACATCTTCTGGCGGAATTCCTGCCAGTCCAGGTTCCTGTACTTTCGTGCTTGCTGGAGTGCGGCCTGATAGGCCAGTTCAGCGTCGTTGAGGCCCTCGAGCGTTTCTGCGATCACTTCGCGATCGACGCCCCTCTGTTTGAGTTCATAGGCCAGCGCCCGCTGGCTGCGCGGCCGCATGTCGGAGCGATTTTCTACCCACAGACGGGCAAACGCTTTATCATCGACCAGCCCGGCGTCGTGCAGCCGGCGGAGCACAGCCTCAATGACCTCGTCGGACGTCCCCCGCTTCTTCAAGTTCTGGCGGATTTCACTTTCGGTGCGCGGGCGGTAGTTCAACAGTTTCAACGCCTGTTGGTACGCAACCTCACGCTCATCTTCCGCCTTCAGTTCAGCGATTTTTTCATCGCTGATCACCTGCCCCACCTGCAGCCAGGCCGCCACAATGCGGGCCAGGCCGAAAGCAAACTCCCCGTCCAGGTAAACGTTTACACGCTGGCGGTTGCGTTTCTGCAGGGTGAGAGCCGTTATCTTATGATCCATGTTTTCAGGCCTCGCGACCTTCGCACACAGAGAGGCCAGAAAAAATACAGCCGTGGACCTGCCTGCAGGCCACGGCTGCGTGCTCACGCGGAATGATCTCTGTTATTGATCGACGTCCAGAATCGTAGATATCAGAACATATACAGCATCTATCTACGATCGATTAACCTTCGATCGTATGATTGATCTGGCGGTCATGTTACCGGGTTAATCATGGTTAGATGTTCCCAATTTCAGCCGGCATGTGGTCATCCGGCTGCTGCACACACCATTACAATCATCCGAGATCTAAAAAATTCCCGAGCAGTTCTTTCACGAGAAAGCCGGCAAACCCAGACTCACTCATGTTGGCCGTGGCCGCGAAAAATAATAAGAAATAATTCGCCGCGGCTGGTCAAATTTTCACGTTCACCGGTCCAGGGATAAGTGATCCTTCACCAACCCCAACCCTTGTGAGCGCCTCCTGTGTCAATGTTCAAACTCCAGCAAACAAACCGGATTACAGACGATTCCGGTCCAGTAATCTCCTTGTTGAACCTTACTCTGGCTCGCGCTTGCAGAGTTCAAATATGAACAATGCAGACCAGAGTGTTCGATTCAAGCCAGATCGTGGTTTTTTGCCACTTTTTAATGTACCTATCATTATACATGATATCGACAGGTAAATGACAAAAAGTAGACACCATTTTCAATCAGTTTACATGATTTAATCCACTATGACAAGTGCGTATCGAATCCATGACCGCAGTGTTCTCGTCAACCGCCTTTTCGGTGTTAAAATTTGATCAGGCGTATAATTCCATTCTCTGCAAATCCGTGGGGGAAGATATCAGCGTGTACTCAGGTTGATGGGGGGAGGTGGCTGCCCGAATTCTCTTCTGAGATTGAGCTTCCATGGGGATTTATTTTGCATATGAGTTCCTGCGAATGATGCCGAGCGAAAGGAGTATCAGATGAGCAAGATTACCCGCGAGGACGCCCTCGAGTACCACCGCATGGGAGGGAGGCCCGGCAAAGTTTCTGTAGTGCCCACGAAACCGATGGCGACTCAGCGTGATCTGGGTCTCGCCTACACACCGGGGGTCGCCGTTCCGGTATTAGAAATTGCTCAAAACCCCGAACTGGCTTACGAATATACCTCCAAAGGAAACCTGGTAGCCGTTGTCTCCAACGGTACGGCCATTCTGGGCCTCGGTGACCGGGGTGCCCTTGCCTCGAAGCCGGTGATGGAGGGGAAAGGGGTTCTGTTCAAGCGCTTTGCGGATGTGGATGTCTTCGATATCGAGGTCAACACGCACGATCCCGACGTGCTGATCCAGGTGGTGGAGGCCATTGCGCCGACTTTCGGCGGCATCAACCTGGAGGACATCCGGGCGCCCGAGTGCTTTTACGTGGAGGAGACGCTCAAAGCACGCCTGGACATCCCGGTCTTCCACGACGACCAGCACGGCACGGCCATTATCTCCGGCGCCGCGCTGCTCAACGGCCTGGAGCTGGTCGGCAAAGATATCGCCGAGGTCAAAATTGTCATCTCGGGGGCGGGCGCTTCGGCGATATCCTGCGCCGAACTGATGGTGAGCCTGGGCGCCACGCGCACGAACATCACCATGGTGGACACACGCGGCGTGATCTATGCAGGGCGCACCGAGGGGATGAATAAATACAAACAGGCCTTCGCCCATGAGACCGATGCCCGCACCCTCGCCGACGCCATCCGCGGCGCAGATGTTTTCTACGGCCTGTCGGTGGCAGATATCCTCACAGCCGATATGGTGCGCATGATGGCCGAGTGCCCGCTGATCTTTGCGATGGCAAACCCCGACCCCGAGATCCGCTACGAGCTGGCGCGTGAGGTGCGGCCGGACGCAATCGTCGCCACCGGACGATCGGATTACCCGAATCAGATTAATAACGTGCTCGGCTTCCCCTTTATCTTCCGTGGAGCGCTGGATGTACGCGCCCGGGCGATCAACGAGGAGATGAAAATCGCCGCGGCGCGCTCGCTGGCGGCTCTGGCGAAAGAAGATGTGCCCGACAGCGTGCTGCGCGCGTACGGCCTGGAATCGCTGCGGTTCGGTCGCGACTACATCATCCCCAAGCCGCTCGACCCGCGCGTGCTGCTCTGGGAAGCGCCAGCAGTGGCGAAGGCTGCCATGGAGACCGGTGTAGCGCGCAAGATGATCGACCTGGATGAGTATCGTGAGCAGCTTGCCTTCCGCCAGGGTATGGGAGAGCAGGTGCGCCACTACATCATGCACCGTGCGCAGTCCAGCCCGACCAAGAAGCGCATTGTCTTTGCCGAGGGCGAAGAAACCAAGATCATCCGCGCCGCAGCCCAGATCCGCGATGAAGGGATCGGCATCCCCATTCTGATCGGGCGGCCGGAGGTCATCCGCGAGCGGTTCGAAGCGCTGGGCCTGGAGTGCTGCCCCGAAATCGTGGATCCCCGTCATCTGGAGCGACTGGATGAATACGCTAAGGCATATTATGAGCTGCGCCAGCGCAAGGGCGTGACGCTGATCGACTCGCGCAAACACCTGCGCGAACCGAATATCCTCGGCCCGATGATGGTCAAGATGGGCGACGCGGACGCGTTTATCTCCGGCCTGACATACGATTACCCGGAGGTGATCCGCCCCGCGCTGCAGATCCACCACACCCACCCCGGCGCAACGCGTGCGGCCGGCGTTTACATTATGATCGTCGACAACCGCACCTATCTGTTCACGGATGCGACCGTCAACATCGATCCCACTGCCGAAGACCTGGCGGAGATCGCCTGCCTGTCGGCAGACTTCGCGCGCCAGCTTGGGCTGGAGCCGCGCGTGGCCCTGCTCTCCTTCTCCAACTTCGGCAGCACCCCGCATCCCCTTTCAGAAAAGGTGCGCAAAGCCGTGGAGATCATCAACTCCAAATGCCCCGACTTCGCCGTCGAAGGCGAGATGCAGGCCGACACCGCCGTTGTGCCGGAGATCATCGAAGAGCGCTATCCTTTCAGCCGGGTGAAGGATGCGAATGTGCTGGTCTTCCCTTCGCTGGAGGCAGCCAACATCGCCTATAAACTGCTCGCCCGCCTGGGGAACGCACAGGCCATCGGCCCCATCCTGCTCGGCATGGGCGCGCCCATTCATGTCTTACAGACCGGCGATGAGGTGCGCGACATTGTCAACATCGCTGCGGTGGCAGTGATGGATGCCATGAACCGCGAAGAGAAGCTGGGGAAGAGCAACGGCAGGACTGGCTGATCCGCCTCTGTAGTCTACACGCAGCACAGGGCGCTGGTTTACCAGCGCCCTGTATTTTTTATGGTAGGATAGGCGGGAAAAAATGAGAAAGGAAGGTGAAATCGATTGGCAGTCAAAAAAATCTGTTTCGTCTGTCTGGGCAATATCTGCCGCAGTCCGCTGGCGGAGCACATGTTCAACCACGTCGCAAATGAAATGGGCCTGGGCGATAAATATCAGGCGCGCTCGGCGGGCACCGCGGGCTGGCATGTCGGCGAACCGCCCGACGAGCGCATGCGCAGGGTAGCCGCCAGCCGGGGCCTGGTGTACAACGGCTCCGGACGCCAGTTTACCCGGCAGGATTTCGATAACTATGATCTGATCATCGCCATGGACAGCGACAACAAACGCCAGTTGATGAACCTGGCGCGCAGCGATGCAGACCGCAGCAAAATTCGCCTGATGCGCGAGTTCGACCCGCAGGGCGGGCCCGGCCAGGCTGTTCCCGACCCGTATTACGGCGGCATCAACGGTTTCGAAGAGGTGTACGATATCGTTGAACGTTCGGTCCGCGGGCTGCTGGAGGCGCTGGAAAAGGGAGAGGTGTGAGGTCAGGTGCGATGAGACCGGCGGACATTCCCCAACCTGTGTGCACCTGGCTGGATGAGCAGGGCTGCGGCGCGGTCGTCCAGAGCCGGCCCGTGGGCGGCGGCTGCATTAACAACGGGGTCATCCTGCACACCGCCAGCGGAAAGCGCTTCTTCTTAAAGACCAACACCCACACCCCGGCGGACATGTTCGTGCGTGAGGCCGAAGGCCTGGAAGCGCTGCGCGGCGCAAACGGGCCGCGTGTTCCGCAGGTGTTTCTGGTTGGGGATGATTTTCTGCTGATGGAGGATCTCAATCCGGCCCGGCCGGTCCCGACATACTGGACAGATTTCGGCCGCCTGCTGGCGGCCCTGCACAACCACACCCACACCCATTTCGGATTTCACCACGATAATTACCTGGGCAGCACTCCCCAGCCCAACCCGTGGGTAGAGGATGGTTTCGCATTTTTTGCCGAACACCGGCTGCTGTACCAGGCCCGGCTGGCGCACCAGCGCGGCCTGCTTGATCGCGCCGGGGTGCGCCAGGTCGAAAAGCTGGCCGCTGCTTTACCCGACCTTATCCCGGCCCAGCCGGCTTCCTTAATACATGGAGATCTGTGGAGCGGCAATGCCATCACCGACAGCACAGGTCGTCCGGCGATCATCGACCCGGCCGCGCATTACGGCTGGGCGGAAGCCGAGCTGGGGATGACAGCTCTGTTTGGCGGATTTCCGGAATCCTTCTACCGCGCTTATCAGGAAGCGCGCCCACTTCCGCCCGGGCTGTATGAGCGCCTTCCCATCTACAACCTCTATCATTTATTGAACCACTTGAATCTTTTCGGCCGCAGCTACCTCAACCAGGTGCGGTCGATCCTTAACCGCTACGCCGGCTGACCCACCCCTCCATAACCATCCGGCTGCAGCAGTGCAGGAAACGGCGGGTTCCAATTGACTGGATGGAAATCGCCAGAAGCAGAGTCCTGCCGGTATACACCCCCATATTTTCCTTTTGCCACACAGGTCAGCGCCTCCACCAGCTCATCGATCTCGTCTTTTGTATTGTAGAGGCCAAAGGAGGCGCGCAGCAGGCCGGGCATCTCACGCCGGTCGCCGGCGAGAATTTGCCGGCGCACTGCGCGCGCCTGCTCCGGGCTGAGCCCCAGCAGGTGCAGGATGTAGGGATGCGCGCAGAAGCACCCGCTGCGCAGCCCGACGCCGAACTCATATCCCAGAACCGCCGCCGCTTTGAAATGTGAAATCCCCTCCAGTTGAAAGGGGATCACGCCGAGGCGCTGCCCGGCCTGCTCCGGATCCGTGCTGCCGAACAACCGGATTCCGGGGACGGTTTGCAGGCGGCGCAGGGCATAGGCGGTCAGCTCCGCTTCGTGCCTGGCCACCGCGTCCATGCCGGTCTGTTCAAGCTGCAGCAGCGCGGCCGCCAGGGCCACTGCACCGACGGTGTTCGGGCTGCCGGCTTCATCCCGGTCGGGCGGCCCGGCCCAGACCACATCTTCGAGTGTGACAATCTCCACCGTGCCGCCGCCCTGCAGGTCGGGATCACCCTGTTCAAACGTATCGCGCCGTCCAATCAGTGCACCGGCGCCGAATGGAGCATACATTTTATGCCCGGAGATGGCGATATAGTCCAGGTGCCCGGGGTCATCCAGCGGGCGCATATCAATACGGCGGTGCGGGGCGAGCTGGGCGGCGTCGACCAGGATCTGTGCCCCCACTGCATGGGCTTTTTCCGCCAGGCGGTGGATATCGTTCAAATAGCCGGTTACGTTGCTGGCCCCTGTGATGGCCACCAGTGCAATCTCACCGGCATAGTGTTCGAGCAGGCGGTCAAAGTCCGCCTCGTCCAGGCGGCCATCTGGCGTCAGGCGGGCATGCACGGTCCGCGCTGCCTGCCGCCAGGGCAGGTCGTTGGAATGGTGCTCCATCCCGCTGGTTAAAACAATGCGCCGCTTTTCGGTAAAGGGGAAGCGGCGCGCAGCCTTGTTGATCGACTCGGTCGTGTTTTTACTGAAGATGCAGGTGTGCTCCTGAGGACTGGCGCCAAAAAAGTGCAGCACGGTCTCGCGTGCCAGCTCGAACATATGCGTGGAGAGCTGGCTTTTATAGCCTGTGCCGCGGTGTACGCTGCTGTACCAGGGCAGGAAGCGTTCGACGGTCTGCTGCACGGCGCGGAAGGGCGGCGTGGAGGCAGCGTTATCGAAATTGATGTATCTTTTTTGCTCCCCAGAGAGCAGTGGAACGGTCTGGTCTAAACCAACAAACAGGCTGCGATAATCCGGATCTGCGGCCATCTGATATTCCTCCCCTGGCACTGCGGTTGAAAAAAGCTGTTAAATTTTACTTACAAACTAGAAAATAGTACCTTTGTCCTCAGGCATTTCTTAAACTACTTGCAATGATGGTAGATTTCGTATATACTTTGGGTACAAGTGGGACGAAGTGGGAGAAAGTGGAGCGCCGGTGTTCCGGCGTTCTGTCGTTAATATGCAGGGTAGAACTTATGTTCTTAGGTCAGTACCAACACAACCTGGACGACAAAGGACGGCTGACCATTCCGGCCCGCTACCGGGATCTGCTGGCTGCCGACGGCGCTTACGTCCTGCAGGGTTTTGACAACAACCTGATGGTGCTGACCGCTCCCACGTTCGAGGCGATCTCACGACGGGTCAACCAGATGAGCCTGACCGACCCGACCGCCCGCCTGCTGAAGCGTCTCATCTTTTCCACTGCCGACCGGGTCGAAGTTGACCGGGCCGGGCGCATCCTCCTTCCTCAATTCCTGCGCCAGGCGGCGCAGTTGAACGGTGATGTCATTATCGTTGGGGCAGGAGATTTCTTTGAAATCTGGTCGCCGGAAATCTGGGCCAAACAGGTCGAGCAGCTTCAGGATGTCGAAGCTAATGCACAGCGCTTCATGTCTCTGGAGCTTTCATCCGGTTAGTGTTTGCTGACCACCAGCCGGTCCAATGGCGACGAATAAGGCAAAAGTGCAGTTACCGTTAAAGTTTATCCCGAGATGGATGTTTCGCCTCAGGGAGATCATCTCCCTCACCTACCGGTTCTTTACCATGAGATTATACAGGCTTTACAGCCAGACCGGGGTGGTCGTTATGTGGACTGCACGCTGGGCGCAGGGGGACATGCCTGGGGAATTCTGGAGGCCAGTTCACCGGATGGTCTCCTGTTGGGCCTCGACGTAGACCCTCAAGCCCTGGCCATCGCCCGCCAGCGGCTGGCCCCGTTCGGGCCCCGGGCAATCATTGTTCAAAGCTCATATACCCGGCTGCGCGAGCAGCTGGAAAAACTCAACTGGCAGGTAGTTAACGGTGTCTTACTGGACCTTGGTGTTTCTTCGATGCAGGTAGATACGATCGACCGGGGTTTCTCCTTCATGGGAGATGCCCCACTGGATATGCGTTTTGATCCCGGCCAGCCGGTTACTGCTGCGCATCTGGTAAACGAACTATCGGAAGACGAGCTCGCCGACCTGCTGTTCCGTTACGGTGAGGAGCCGCGCTCCCGGCAGATCGCCCGGGCGATTGTTCAGAACCGCCCGCTGTACACAACAGGTGAGCTGGCGGCCCTGGTCGAACAGACCGTGGGAGGCTGGAAGCGCAGGAGCGGGCGCAGGTCAGGTCGAGAAAAACAGCGGATGCATCCAGCGACACTTACCTTCCAGGCGCTGCGCATCGCTGTCAACCGCGAGCTCGAATCTGTGGAGGCAGTGCTCCCTGCCGCCGTCGAGGCGCTTGCGCCTGGCGGGCGGCTGGCGGTCATCTCCTTTCACTCACTGGAGGACCGCCTTGTCAAGCAGTTCTTCCGCAGAGAAAGCCGGGACTGCATCTGCCCTCCCCGGCAGCCGGTGTGTATCTGCGGCCACCGCGCGACCATCCGGGAGGTCAACCGCCGGCCGATCCAGGCTGGCGAAGACGAGATTAAAAAGAATCCGCGCGCTCGCAGCGCCAAGCTGCGCGTCGCGGAGAAGCTGGATTAACGTTCATTTATATACCGTTTAGCGGTTCTTTACTGGCACGGTAGTTGCAAGCCTGTTGGAAAGAAATGAGCGGTATACCTGCGATCTTTCCGGCAGGAGGACGATATGGATCGAGTACAGAGTCTTACTCAGGCATATTCTCAGGCGCCCTGGCGAAAGCAGCTTCAGATGATGGGGTTGTTTTTGCTGGTGGTTGTTTTCGCGGCAATTGTGGCTGGTATCTATTTGAGCGTCACTGCTCGCGCCGCGGAAATTGGCCGGCAGATACAATCGCTGCAGTCGAAGATCGAGGACGTCGAACAGACCAACTCCGATCTGATGTCGCAGCTCGCTTTCATCACGTCGGCCGAACAGATGCGCAGCAGGGCGCTGAGCATGGGCTTCCGGCCCATCGAGCTGGCGGAGCCGGTATTTCTACCCGTTCCTGAATATGTCGAGCGGCAGCCGGTGATTCTGGCTCCTGCACCAGCTCCGGTCGTCCCCAGCACACCTCCGCTGCCGGCAGAGTACACGGAGTCGCTGTTCGTCTGGCTCCAGCGCCAGATCGACCGCTCCACATTCCTCTTTTTCGAGGTGCAGGAATGAACAGTACTGCTGCACGCGGGTCAGATGCCCTGCACAAAGACTTTGCCTGGAGGTATCTGCTGATGGGCGCGGTGATGTCGGTTATGCCCATCCTGATCATCTTTCAAATGGTGCGCATCCAGACCAACCCGGCGCATGTGGAGTACCTCCGCCAGCAGAGCAGCACGTATTCGGGAATGGTTCAGACGATCATCCCGCCGCGCGGCGAGATTTACGATCGCTGGGGTCACCTGCTGGCCGGCAACAAAACCGTTTACGAAGTTGGCATTGAGCTCAGTCAGGTCAGAAACCCGAACACCATCGCTCTGGCGCTGAGCACCCTGCTGGGGCTGGACTACAATTTCGTTTTCACCGCAGCCAGCCAGGAGGCATCTGAAAACGCGGTATATGCCGTGGTGGCAAATAATGTTTCGAAAGAACAGATTGACCAGCTCGCAGAGTTAAAAGATAAGGTCGAAGAGGCCTACATGGGCAGGGCGAATGATCCCAGCCTGCGCGGTGTGGTCTGGTATCCAAAGCTGGCGCGCAGTTATCCGGAAAAAGAGATGGGCTCGAACCTGCTCGGCTTTGTCAACCGGGAAGGCAAGGGATTCTTCGGAGTCGAAGAGCAGTACAACAACCTTCTGGCCGGCAACCCCAAGACGCTCTGGAAGTCCTTCGATCCCAATCAGGTTGAACTTCCTCCGGAGCTGCCCGAAGGAGCCAGCCTGGTGCTTACCATCGATCGCGCCATCCAGGCCGCCATGGAAGATGTCATCGACAGAGCGATTGAAACCCACGGCGCCGAGTCGGGGACGATCGTTGTCGTGGATCCGCGCAGCGGAGAAATTATGGCCATGGCCACCACGCCGCGCATCGACCTGAATGAATATGAGCGCCAGCTCGGGCGCTACGCAGACGGCACCCCATTTAACCGGGCCATCAGCCAGGCGTATGAGACGGGCTCGGTGTTCAAAGTGCTGACCATGGCCGCTGCCCTGGACAGCGGCACCGTCCGGCCGGA
>ENA-UPSB01002265-UPSB01002265.1-bioreactor-metagenome-genome-assembly--contig:-NODE-2265-length-18809-cov-5.738029_pt1 | contig 18809 bp, 18 predicted proteins | sample MGYA00238182_ERZ773286 | MGnify/ENA primary metagenome ERZ773286 (study PRJEB29026, sample SAMN07631240) | bioreactor metagenome | isolation source: Switchgrass digestor | place: USA: Dartmouth... | reverse complement strand
CCGGGTACCGGCAAGACCACCCTGGCCCGGCTGGCCGCGAGCTACGTGAAGGCTCACTTCGAGCAGCTGAACGCCGTGACCTCGGGCGTGCAGGACATCCGCCGCATCGTCGATGAGGCCCGCAACCGCATGGGGCAGTACGGGCAGAAGACGGTGGTGTTCATCGACGAGATCCACCGCTGGCGCAAGGACCAGCAGGACGCCCTGCTCCCCCACGTGGAGGAGGGGCTGATCACGCTGGTGGGCGCGACGACGCAGAACCCGCTGGTCTCTGTGAACGCGCCCCTGGTGAGCCGCACGCGCATCTTCGAGCTGAAGCAGCTGAGCGACGAGCACATCGCTCACCTGCTGGATCGGGCCCTGCGCACGCCGGGCCGCGGCCTGGGCAACTACAACGCGACGGTCACGCCCGAGGCGATGGAGCACCTGGTGCGCACGGCGGGCGGCGACGCCCGGGTGGCGCTGAACGCCCTCGAGCTGGCGGTGCTGCTTACCACCCCGGATGCGGAGGGGCGCCGGGTGGTGACGCTGGAGACGGCGGAGGAGGCGTTGCTCAAGCGCGCGGTGGTCTATGACCACGACGGCGACGAGCACTACCACGTTGCCTCGGCCCTGATCAAGTCCATCCGGGGCTCCGACCCCGATGCCGCGCTCTACTGGCTGGCGCGGATGCTCTACGCCGGCGAGGACCCCCGGTTCATCGCCCGGCGGCTGGTGATCTCGGCGGCGGAGGACATCGGCCTGGCCGACCCGCAGGCCCTGGTGATCGCCCAGGCGGCTGCCGATGCGGTCTCGTTCATCGGCATGCCGGAGGGGCGCATCCCCCTGGCTGAGGCGGTGGTGTACCTCGCCTGCGCGCCCAAGTCCAACAGCGCCTACCTCGCCATCGACCGGGCGCTGGGCGTGGTGGAGCGGGAGAAGACGCCGCCGGTGCCCAACCACCTGAAGGACACCGGCTACGGCTCGGACGAAAGCCTGGGCTACGGGAAGGGCTACCAGTACCCCCACGACTTCCCCGGCGCCTGGGTGGAGCAGCGCTACCTGCCCGAGGGCGTGGACGGCCCGTTCTGGGAGCCGAAGGAGTACGGGCGGGAGGCGGAGATCGCCCGGGCCCTGCGGGAGCGGCGGGGGCGCTGAGCGACGGGGCGTTTCGGGAGAGGCGGGGGCGCTGAAGCACGGGGCGTTTCGGGAGCGGCGCCGACGCTGAAGGGAAATGGCACGGGCGATGGCATCCGGGATGGCACCATCGGCGGATATGGCTGTGCGGCCATTTATGATAGGCTGAAAACAGGTACAATCGCCGGCGACCGCCCGCGAAAGGAGGACTCGCCCGTGACACAGAGCGTCGTGACGGACCGTGTGCGTGTCGAGGAGGCCGTCACCCGGTTCTTCCACATGTGCAACTCCCACTGCCCGGGGAACGTGGCACCACTGCTGACGGCCGATGTGGAGCTGATCGACCAGAGCGAGGCCAGGGGCCAGGAGGACGTCCACACCTATCTGGTCTGGCTGTGGCAGGCCCATCCGGACCTGACCTTCCGGGTCGAGCACGTGCTGGTGGACGGGCACCTGGCCGCCGCCGAGGTGACGGCGGAGTCGCAGGGCGAGCGCCGCGCCCGGTGCGTGGTGTTCCAGTTCCGGGACGGGCTGATCAGACGGATGAGATGGTACTAGGACGACGCAATCAGACCCCGCTGCACGCTCGCAGCGGGGTCGTTTTCTCTCGGCCCGGCGGACGGGCTGTCCCTGGGATCGGCGGCTGCCAGCGCGGCAGCTCACCGCATCAGCGCATGGGCCAGCCGCTGCCGGGCCATGGTGTACCGCAGCATCGAGGCCAGGGCGGCGGCCACCTCCTCGGGCGAGGCAAACGTCATCATGCCGCCTTCCTCCAGCAGCCGCCGGGCGGGCAGCACCTCGTTCCCGCCCAGGAGGACCGGGAAGAGCGGCTTGGCCAGGCTGTTCCGCCTGAGTCCGGGAAGGAGGCGGAGGAGGTCCTGCGCCATCTCCTCGGCCGTGTTGAACGGCGTCGGCACGAAGAGCTGCACCACCGCGTCCACGCCGGGGTCCCGCAGCAGGGTCGCCACGGCCTGGGCCGTCTGGCGGGGGCCGACGCCGGCGCTGGAGTCCACGTAGCCGTCGGGATCGCCGATCACGGCAAACGGCGGCAGGAGCTTCCGCAGGGCCGCGGCCGAGGCCGGGCTGAGGCGGGCCGGTTCGATATCGCGGCTTGACAGCGCATCGAGGGCATATACTCCACCACCGCCCGAGTTCGTCAGCACGGCTACCCGGTTGCCCAGGGGCAAAGGGAGCCTGTCGAACGTGGCGAGGGTGGTGACGAACTCGTCCACCCGCCTGACCGGCAGCAGCCCGTACTGGCGGGCGACGTCGTCGTCGAAGGGCGAGTCGTCGCTCACGGCGCCGATGTGCCGGAACGCCGCCCTGACCCCCAGGGGGGAGCGGCCGGACTTCAGGACCACCACGGGCTTGCGGATCGCCGCCCGCCGGGCGGCGTCCAGCAGCGCCTTCGTGCCGGCCACCGCCTCCAGGTAGAGGCCGATGGTCCGGGTGGAGGGGTCGCGGCCCAGGAAGTCCACGAGTTCCGCCAGCGACAGGTCGGCCATGTTGCCCACGGAGACGAACTTGTTGAGCCCGATGGGATGGGGCAGGGCCTGGCACTCCCGGGTGACCCACGCGATGATGGAGCCCGACTGGGAAAGCAGAGAAACGCCGCTGGCCTCGCGGCGGTTGCCGGTGAGGAAGGTGGTGTCGAGCCGGTTGCGGGCGTCCACCACGCCCAGGCAGTTGGGACCCAGCAGGCGGACCCCGACCGAACGGCAGGCGGCGGCGAGCGTCTCCTGCATCTTGCGCCCCTCGTCCGTGTCGGCCTCCGCAAAGCCGCTGGAAAGGCTCACCACGACGGCCAGGTCGCCCCTCTCCCGCTTCCGGCGGACGATGGCGTCGGCCATCGCCGGGGTGGCGGCTGCGGGGACGCAGAGGATCAGCATCTCCACCGCGGTGGGCACCTGGTCGAGATCGGGATAGGCGGGGACGCCGAGGATGGGCTGCGCGGCCGGATGGACCACCGCAATCTGGCCGGGGTATCCTGCAGCCAGCAGGTTGTGCAGCACCTGGTGACCGGGCTTGCTCGGATGCCGCGATGCGCCGGCCACGGCGATGCCGCGTGGACGGAAGAGCGAATCGATCACAGCGCTGCCCTCCTCTCGCTGCGCCAGCGCAAAGCGCCCGTGTTAGGTGTGTGTAATCAGGGTACTGCCGTGGCTTTCGCTGGCATATCCCCCCGAAGGGCCATGTTCGGTTAGTCCGGTTGGCGAACTCGGGAAGACATGTTACGTTATTCACATGAAGATATTAAGCGTTTTGCACCGTTTTGGCGCGATTCTGCAAGCGGATTGCGGCTCCTCTAGGAGACAGTAGACACAAGTAGTGCCCGAGCCTACAATATGAGAAGAGATATTCGATAGGCGAAAGGAGGGGGCGAATGGCACTTCGTATCCTGCTGATCGAGGACGATCCCGACATTCAGCGCATGGTGCAGCTATCCCTGAAGTTCCAGGGCGGGCACGAGGTCAGCGTCGCCTCCGGGGGGCAGGAGGGTATTGCGAAGGCGGAGCAGGAGCGGCCGGACCTGATTCTGCTTGACGTCATGATGCCGGAGATGGACGGGTACGAGACCTGCCGCCGGCTGAAGGCCAACCCCGCCACGGCCTCCATCCCCATCGTCTTCCTCAGTGCGCGGGCCCAGCAGTCGGAGATCCAGAAGGGGCGCTCACTGGGGGCTATCGGCTACCTGGTGAAACCCTTTGATCCGATGACCCTTTCGGACCAGTTGGAGGAGATGCTCCGGTCCTAGTACCGCCGTCTGTCGGCCGAAAGGAAGCGGTTCTGTTTGGACGTTACCCAGATTCTGCGGGAAGTGTACTGGCACAGCCTGGACGGCATCGTCGTCGCTGACAAGGACACGGTCATCCGCGACGTCAATCCGGCGTACGAGGCGGTGACCGGCTACACCCGTGACGAGCTGATCGGCCGGAAGACCAACATCGTGCGGTCGGGGCTGACCCCGCCCGAGGTCTTCCGCGACATGTGGACGCAGCTCGGCCAGCGGGGCAAGTGGGTCGGCGAGGTCATCAACCGCCATAAGAACGGCAGCCTCTGGTACTCCTTCCTGTCCATCACCCGCATCGTGGACGAAGGAGGATCGGTGGTTGCCTACGTCGGCATTGCCCGGGACATCACGCAGCGCAAGTCGCTGGAGCAGCAGCTCAGGCAGAACCTGGCCGAGATCCAGTCCGCGCGGGAGCTGGCCCAGGCGCAGGCCACGCGGCTCCGGGCCATGCTCGACTCGGTGGGCGAGGCCATCATCATGTTCGACACGCTGGGCATCTGCGTGGTGGCGAACCACCAGATCGGCGGCATGCTGGGGCTGCCGGCGGAGCAGATTCTGGGCAAGTCGATTCACGAACTGCACGCGCTGGCGCTGCAGGCCCTGGGCGCCCGCGCCTTCCAGTGGCAGCCCGGCCCCGACGGGGGACCGCCCATCGAGCTGGAGACCAACGTGATCGAGACGCGGGAGGAGCGTCCCCGCGTCTTCCACGAGTTCGCCGCCCCGGTGACCGACCAGGACGGCCGCGTGATCGGCCGCATCTTCGTCTACCGCGACATCACCAAGGAGACCGAGCTCGACCGCATGAAGACGGAGTTCATCGCCACCGTCTCCCACGAGCTCAGGACGCCGATGACGGCCATCAAGGGGTCCCTGGGGCTGGTGCTCGGCGGGGCGGCGGGCGAACTGCCGCCGGACGCCCGGGAGCTCCTCACCATCGCCCGCAACAACACCGACCGGCTGATCCGGCTGATCAACGACATCCTGGACATCTCCCGTATCGAGGCCGGCAAGATGGAGATCCGCCGGGCGCCGCTGAACCCCGCGGAGGCGGTCAGGCGGGCCGTGCAGGAGATGGATGCGTTTGCCCGCCAGCGCAGCATCACGCTGAAGACCGACCTGTCGCCCGGGCTGCCGCGGGTCATGGCCGACGCCGACCGGCTGCACCAGGTGCTGGACAACCTGCTCTCCAACGCGATCAAGTTCTCGCCGCAGGGCAACGAGGTCCTCATCCGGGTCGTCCCGGCCGGCAACATGGTGCGCTTCGACGTCATCGACCACGGCCCGGGCATCCCGCCCGATCAGACCAGCGCCATCTTCGAGCGCTTCTACCGGGTGGATAACGCCGCGTCCCGCAAGACCGGCGGCACCGGCCTCGGCCTCACCATCTGCCGGGCGATCGTGGAGGAGCACGGCGGGGAGATCTGGGTCGAGTCCACGGTGGGCGAGGGCTCCACGTTCTCGTTCACGATGCCGGCCGAGCCGGCCGAACCCGCGCAGTCGGAGCCGTTGCACGTCAGCAGCCGCACCGTGATGGTGGTGGACGACGACCCGGACATCGTGCGGCTCATCATGATCTCGCTGGAGCGGGAGGGGTTCCACGCCGTCGGGGCGACCTCGGGCGAGCAGGCGCTGGAGATCGCCCGCAGCCGGCACATCGACGTCATCACCCTCGACCTGATGATGCCCGGCGCCGACGGCTTCCACGTCCTTCAGCAGTTGAAGCAGGACCCGGCCACCCGCGACATCCCTGTGGTGGTGGTCTCGGCGTACACCGCCGGCAAGGAGACGGATCTGGTGGCGACGGGGGTCTCGGGCATCGTGTCCAAGCCCATCGACGAGAACCAGCTGCTCGGCACGATCCGCACCGTCCTGGGCTCCTGGCGCGGCGAGCGGCCCCAGCCCTCCATCCTGATGGTGGACGACGACCCGGACGTGCGGCGCATCGTCACCGTGATGCTGGAGCAGGCCGGGTACACCGTGCGCTCGGCCCGCGACGGGCAGGAGGCCTTCCGCATGATCATGGCCGAGCGGCCCGATCTGCTCATCCTCGACCTGATGATGCCGAACCTGGACGGCTTCCAGCTCGTCCGGCTGCTCCGGCAGCGGCGCTGGACCCAGCAGATCCCGCTGCTGGTGCTCACCGCCCTCGACCTCACCGAGGGCGAGAAGACGCTGCTGCAGCTGGGTCCGACCCGGCACCTGACGAAGGGGCAGCTGATCCAGGAGGAGATCGTCGCACGGGTGCGGGAGCTGCTGGCGTCGCACTGAGAGGCGTCCGCCTGATGAACACGGCCGGCCCTGAAGAGCCTCAACGCTCTCCAGGGCCAGCCTTTCGCGTGCGCTCAGCGCGACGCGGCGTCGATCTCCTCCAGTACCCGGTCCACCAGGTCGGCCAGGGCCTTGTCGTCCCGCTCCAGTTCGCCGTCCAGGACCATGAGCAGCGCGTCCTCGGCCTCGGCGGCCGCCGCCGAGAGGGCCTTGAACCCGTAGAAGCCCCCTGATCCCCGCAGCTTGTGCACTTCCTGCCGAAGCTGCCGCAGGTCGACGGGGCTGCCCTGCCGCAGGGCGGTCACGGCCTCGCGCAGGTGCCCCGCCCGCTGAAGAACCCCCTGCAGGTACTCCTCCCGCAGTGCCGCAAACTCCGCAGAATCAAACATGTGTATCGCAAGACCGCTCCTTTCTGTGGGTCACCAGAAAAGCTTCGCTTGTCTTACAGCATTTCCTGCCGCACCTGAAGACGTGACACCGCGCACGTGGCGCTGCCGGGCTTCAGTGGGCATGTGACAACCGTACACCCCGACGCCGTAACGAACGGTTCATGGCGCGCCCGGAGTCCAGTGGAAAGGTGACAAACCGCACATGGCGCCTCCATACTTCATGTTATACTTTGTTCAAACAGGGGGTGCAATCGTGTATGGAAATTCGACCTGGACCAGTACCGCTGCCCCGGGAGCACGGTGCATGGGCCATGGTGCTCACGCCGGCCGTGGTCGCCGTGCTGGCACTCGGTCTGCATCCGCTGGGTCTCGTCGCCCTCCTGGGCTGGCTCACGGCATACGCGGCGCGTGGCTCCCTGGAGATCGTTCTCGGCCGGGGCGCCTCGGGCCGCGCCGGCATGGCCAGTGCAGAGCCGGCGGTGGCCCGTTTCTGGCTTCTGGCCCTGGCGGTCGTCGCCGCGGCCTTCCTGCTGCCGGTTGTTGTTCGCCGCCCCGCTACGCTCTACCTGCTCGCGGGAGCGCTCGCACTCGTCTGTCTCGTATTCTGGCTGGCGCAGCGCGGCCGTACCCGCTCGCTGCTTTCCGGCTTCTTGTCGGTGACGGGCCTCATGGCCGGGGCGCCGCTGTACGAACTTGCTGCGGCGGGTGCGATGACGTCCCGGGGCTGGGCCGTCACGTACGCCTGCTTCGCCTTCTTCGCCGGTTCGATCTTCCGGGTGAAGACCATGTCGAGGGAATGCCGGCACCTCGCCTTCCACGGCATCTCGGTGGCGGTGCACCTGGTCTTCCTGGCCGCGGCCGTCCTCGCCGCGGCGCTCGGCTGGGCGCCTTCGCTCCTGCCGCTGGCCCTGGTTCCGCCGCTGGTCTGGGCCATCGTGTGCGCCTGGCGCGCCCGCCGTCAGGGCGCTGCCCGGCTTGATCGTGTCGGCTGGTCGGAGATCTACCTTACAGTCCTGTTTGCGATCGTGACGGTGCTGGCCGTGCGGTTGCCGGTGTAGCCGGCCGGGCGGCGTTTCCCAGAACCGCGTCGCGCGCCCGCCGCTGAACTGTGGCTAGATATGGGGGCGGGGGCCCTTTCAGGCCCCTGCCCTCTGTGTCAACATAGGTGAGACAGCAGTCGGAAGAAACAACGAGTGCAGACGGGCAGAGAAAGGTGCTGTGATCTTAGCGTGACCGAGGAACAGAGGCTCCCGCCGGAGGAACTCGGCGCGACCGGTGCTGACCAGGCCGGCCAAGTCACCCACGGTCTGCGGGAGGCCTTCGAAGATGGAGCTCTCGGTCTCCTTCACCGGGACCGACGCTCCGCGCAAGATCTTAACCCCGGGGCCCCCTGCGAGTTAAGATTCTGCGCGCTCACCACCCCCGCACCTCGAAAACCGCCCGCTGAAACCCGTCACACTCACCCTGAGCCCCCTCGTCCGGCCCCCTCCCGGCCCTGTTCCGCGCAAAATCTTAACCCCGGGGCCCCTGCGCAGTGAAGATTCTGCGCGCTCACCACCCCCGCACCCCGAAAACCGCCTGCTGAAACCCGTCACACCCACCCCGAGCCCCCTCGTCCGGCCCGTCAAAGCATCTCACCGCCCTCCCGACGCTCACATCCCATATCCCGCCACCCTCTCACATCCCACAGCTCACATCCCCCGCCCCCACACACCCCACCGCCGATCGGGAGACGCACGCGGAAAGGCCGCCGTCCACACGGACGGCGGCCCTTCCATTTCAGTCTACTGCAACGGCGTGATGAGGTTGACGAAGAGCCGGTACGTGCCGGGCACGTTCTGCTCCACCGCCCGATCACGTTCGGCGCGTTGAGCAGCGGGTGGTCAGGCTGCAGCACCCGCACCTCGGCGTGCTCGTCAGTGACACGCCAGTTGAACGACGGGCTGCCGATCTGCAGGAAGTACGGGGCGGAGGTCTGCGCGTTCCAGTTGTCGCCCGGCTGATGGCACCGCATGACCAGGTGGAAGCCGTACCGCACGTACTCCATGAGCCAGCTGTTGGCCACAACGAGGTCGGGCCGGGACCGGCAGGCGCGGATGCCCACCACGATGGTGTCGTACACGGAGACGTCGCCGGAGGTCCGGCATCGAGCAGCTCCACGTTGACCCCGATCAGCCGCAGGAACTGGTGCACGCTGTCGGAGCCGCCGTCGACGCAGCCCACGCGCAGGCCCTCAGGCACGACCACCGGGAACGCCCGCACGCCGACCACGGCCTCATCCACGATGTAGGTACGGCCGATGTGGTCGTACTCGATCATCTGCACCGAGTGCTCCGATACCGCGGCTCCCTTGGCCGTGAAGCCGATCTCCTACTGACCGGCCGCCAGGCCGTACGTCAGGGCCTTCGCAGCCCCCGCGCCCGTAACCAGCGCCCCGCCGTGACCGTCACAAAGGGCACAGAGGTAACAGCAACGTTGCAGAGGGGGAGGGGCTCCATGGATCTCCACATGTTCATGCCCGACTTCCAGGCGATGCGGGATGAGCTGACCCGGCTGGGTTTCGTCGAACTGCGCACGGCCGAGGAGGTGCAGGAGAAGTTGCCGGCGGCCGAGGGCGTGACGCTCCTGGCGATCAACTCCATGTGCGGCTGCGCGGGCGGCATCGCGCGGCCGGCGGCGGCGCTGGCCCTGCGGGAGGTCCGGCCCGATCACCTGATGACCGTCTTCGCCGGCCAGGACAAGGAGGCGACCGCCGCGGCGCGTGCCCTGTTCCCCGAGTACCCGCCCTCGTCGCCCTCCTTCGCGGTGCTGAAGGACGGCAAGGCGGTGGCGATGATCCCCCGTAGCCAGATCGAGGGTTCCGACCCGCAGACGGTGGCGCGGCGGATCGTGCAGGCGGTCACGGAGGCCCGGGGCCAGCAGGGTCGATGACAGCAGAACCGGACTCAGCGGACGGCCCGGCGAGGCGCCGTCCGCTTGTGCGCGCGGGGCCCGGCGCACGGAGCCCTGCACACACGAAGGCCTGACCCGGTCGGGCCGGGTCAGGCCAACTGTTCGAAGCGCGCGTGGGTGTCGGCATGCACGGAACGATCGGCACGCCACCGGAGCGGTTCACGGCACGATCAGCACGGGGCAGGGGGAGCGGTGGAGCACCGCCTGGCTCACGCTGCCGAGGAAGAGCTCCTTCAGCGGCGAGAGGCCGCGCCGGCCGAGCACGATCAGGTCGTACTGCCCCTGCCGGGCCTCGGTCAGAATCGCCTCCGCGGGAATGCCGATGACGTAGGTCTTCCGAACGCGATCGGGTGGCAGGTTAAGCGCCGCCATCGTCACCGAGAGAGCCCGGTCGGCCTGGGCCTGCGCGTACGTGTCCGGCATCAGCGGGCTGGGGATGGGCGCGCCGGCTGCCGCAGGGGTGGTCAGGTCCGGAAGCGGTGCCACATGGAACACGGTGACGACGATCGACTGATCCCGTTCGGCGATCGTCCTCAGGGTCTGGGCAGCGCGTACGCTGTGGGCAGAACCATCGGTCGCGAGCAGCACCTTCGTCATTACCCGTCACCCCCTGTTGGTTTGAATCTATCTAAGTATTTCGGTGGCCGTCCGGCGAACTCCTGCGGGCGCTTGCCCGCAGCAGCCGTAGCCACTGCCTCCTTGCCTCTGGTAGAATAGGGGAATGGAGGCGATACCGGTTGCTGTCTGATCAGGAACAAAGCCTTTACGTCGAGTTCGATGAACTCTTCGCCCTGCGGGAGCGGCTGCGCACACTGGCCGACCAGGTGCGGAGCCAGCTGGTGGCGGCCGGCCTGCGGGAACGCCTGGAGGCCGAGGTGTACGACCACGAGCTGGAGTTGCGCGGGGTGGAGAACTCCAACCTCCTCATCCGCCTGGACAGCTTCCGGCTGGAGATCGTCGGCGCCAGGCCCGAGCTGCTGCTGCACAACCTGGCGGCGCTGATCCTCGCCCAGGCGAAGGCCTTCCGGCTGAACACCGTGGAGGTCGGCTTCACCGCCTGGCTGAAGGCGGGCGAGGGGCGTCCGCTGAACCTGGTGGCCCAGGCCTTCTCGTCGGGTCTCGGGGCGGCGGAGGCCGAGTTTCTCGACCGGCGCTTCGCCATGACCTGGGACTGGGCGTCCCCGACCACCGGCTACTCGTTCCACGCCAGCTCGGCCGAGGACCAGGAACTCATGCTGAGCTTCAAGGCCCGCGAGGGCTACATGACCCTTCCGGAGCTGCAGACCGGCCTCTGGATTCAGGAGCAGCGCCAGCGTTTCGAGCAGGGGGCACGTCTTTTCCTCAGTCTGCTCGGCTGGTCCCACTAGGCGGAGGTGACGGCGATGCGGCGACGCACCAAAATCCTGCGGCTGGTGCTCACGGTGTGCCTGTTGTTTCTGATTGGCCGCCTCGGCTGGTTCCAGACGACGCAGGCCGAGGAGGTGCTGGCGCGGGAAGAGGCCCGGCGGATGCAGCAGGCGGAGCTGAAGCCCGTGCGGGGCCCCCTGCTGGACCGGAACGGCCAGCCGCTGGCGGTCTCCATCCCGCAGCGGAACGTGGTCGCCTCGCCGTACCACATGGAAGCCAGGAACTTCGCCCGGGTGGCGGCGAGCCTCGCACCCCTGCTGGGGAGGGATGCGGCCGAGCTGGAGCAGCTGCTCCACGACAACAAGGACTCCCGGTACCTGGTGCTGGCCCGGGGCATCGACCTCGAGACGGCGCAGCAGATCTCCGCGCTCGTGCTGCCGGGGATCTCGCTCCAGGAGACCAGCAGGCGGGTCTATCCCCAGGGGCAGGCGGCCAACCAGATCATCGGCTACCTGGATTCCGAGGGCGTGGGCGCCTACGGGCTGGAGGCGCAGTATGAGGAGGCGCTGCGGGGACGGGACGGCTTCGTCCGGGCCGAGCTGACCTACGACAACGCCCCGATTCCCGGCACGGTCCGCAGCAGCATCCCGGCCGAGGACGGCCACGCCGTCATCTCCACCATCGACATCTACCTGCAGCGGACCTTCGAAGAGGCGCTGGATGAGGTCATCGAGCGGGAGGACGCCAGGCGGGCCGTGGCCATCGCGATGGACGTGCACACGGGCGAGATCCTCGCGCTGGCCATGCGTCCCGGCGCCGACCTGAGCGACCGGTCCTCCTGGGTGAAGGACGACGGCACCCTCGATGTCGAGCGGCTGACCAACTGGGCGGTCACGCCCCTGCCGCCGGGGTCCAGCTTCAAGACCGTCACCACGGCCATCGCCCTGGAGGAAGGATTGCTCGACCTGGACACCCTCATCCCCGACTCCGGGCAGATCGAGATCGACGGCTGGACCATCTGGAACTGGGACCGCGTGGTCCACGTGGATCCGCAGATGCGGACGATCAGCCAGCTGCTGCAGACCTCGAGCAACGTGGGGCTGATCCAGGTGGGCCAGCGCATCCCCCACGAGACTTTCCAGCGGTACCTCCAGGCCTTCGGCTTCACCGAGCCCACCGGGCTCGACTTCCCCCATGAGTCCGCGGCCAACGGCCTCAGCGACTGGGAGGACAAGCGGGCCGTGGACTGGGCCAACATGTACATCGGCCAGCACCTGGAGGTGACGCCGCTCCAGATGGTGCGGGCCGCGGCCGTGTTCGCCAACGGCGGCAAGCTGGTCCGGCCGCACCTGGTGAAGGAGATCCGCAACGCCGAGGGCGAGACGGTGTGGAAGGCCTCCACCGAACCCCTGCGCACGGTGATCAGCGAGCAGACCGCGGCCGAGATGCGGCAGCTCATGGTCGACGTCATCGAGAAGGCCTACACCCAGGCCCGGGTGCCCGGCTACACCGCCGGCGGCAAGACGGGCACGGCCCAGAAGTTCGAGGGCGGCCGCGAGAAGGAGCGGGGCCTGGGCGACTTCCTGGGCTTCGCCCCGGCCGGCGACCCCCGGGTGGCGATGTTCATCCTGATTGACGAGCCGAAGCCCCCGGGCTACGGCGGCACCATCGCCGCCCCGCTCTTCGCGAAACTCATGCCCGAGGTCCTGCGCGCCCTGGGCGTGCCGCCGGACAACCCCGCGCCGGAACCGGAACCCGAGGCCCGGCAACCGAAGGATAAGGAGGAGGAGCCTGCCCGCGTGGTCCTGCCCGACGCCCGGTTCCTGCCGGCGGACTGGGCGGTTCAGCGGCTGGCGGATGCCGGGCTGCAGCCCCGTCTCTCCGGTGAGGGCCGGGTGGTGGTGGCGCAGTCGCCGGCGCCGGGCGCCCAGGCCGAGCCGGGCAGCGAGGTCGATCTGGCGCTGGGGCCGCTCAGCGGCGAAACCGTGACGGTGCCCGACTTCAGCGGCCTCACCCTGGCGGACGCCGGCCGGCTCTCCGCCGAGCTGGGCCTCCTGCTGAAGCAGGGCGGGGGCGCAGGCTTCGTGGTCGAGCAGAGCCCGGCTCCGGGGACGGCGGTGCCGTCCGGCAGCGTGGTCACCGTGAGGCTCTCGACCGTGCGTCCCTGAGTTCAACTCCGCCCTTGACAGTCGGGATTGCAGGGGCATAGACTCTAGGTGATGATCCCGATTTTGCTAGTCGGAATTGGGGGCGATACGGGTGAAGCTCTCGACCAAGGGGAAATACGGCGTCAAGGCCCTGTTTGAACTGGCGATGCACGAGGGTTCGGGCCCCGTCTCGCTGCGCGTGATCGCAGAGAAGCAGGGGCTTTCGGAGCACTACCTGGAGCAGCTGGCCGCGCCCTTGCGCAGGGCCGGGATCATCACTGCGGTGCGCGGCGCGCAGGGCGGCTACATGCTGGCCCGCCCGGCCAGCCAGATCACGGTGGGCGACATCATCCGCGTGCTGGAGGGGCCCATCGGCTACACGGACTGTGCGACCGAGGGCGAACCCGATCCGGAGTGTGCGGCCAACTGCCCGGTCCACGGGGTGTGGGAGCGGGTGACGCAGCAGATCATCGCGGTCATCGACTCCATCACGCTGCAGGACCTGGTGGACCAGGCCCTGGCCGACCGGGGCAACCCGATGTACCACATCTGATCGGCGCCGCGGCAGCCCTCGGGCGGCGGCAGAGGTCCTCAACGAAGGGGAGCGCGACAGCCATGCGGACGGTATACTGCGACCACGCCGCGACCACCCGCTGCCATCCGGAGGTGGCCCGGCGCATCTACGAGTACCTGACGGAGAACTACGGCAACCCTTCATCCATCCACGCGGTCGGCCGCCAGGCCCGCAAGGGCGTCGAGGAGGCCCGCGCCCAGGTGGCTGCGCTCATCGGCGCGCAGCCCTCCGAGGTCTTCTTCACCAGCGGCGGCACCGAGGCCGACAACTGGGCCCTGCGCGGCGCCATGGCCGCCAACCGGGCCAAGGGCAACCACCTGATCATCACGCCGTACGAGCACCACGCGGTGCTGGACACCGCCCTGGCCCTGCAGCGGGAGGGGTACGAGGTCACGCTGCTGGACGTGGAGCCGAACACGGGCATCGTGACGCCCGAGGCCCTGCTGGCGGCGATGCGCCCTACCACCGTGCTCATCTCGGTCATGGCCGTGAACAACGAGATCGGCACCGTGCTGGACATCGCCGGTCTCTGCGCGGCGGCCAAGGCGAAGGATCCGGGGGTCATCTTCCACACCGATGCCGTCCAGGCGGCCGGCTACATCCCCCTGGACGTGAAGGCCCTGGGGGTGGACCTGCTCTCCATCTCCAGCCACAAGATCTACGGCCCGAAGGGCGTCGGCGCCCTCTACGTGCGGAAAGGCTTCCGGTTCGCCCCGGGGCTGACCACCGGGGGCGGGCAGGAGCGCAAGATGCGGTCGGGCACGGAGAACGTGCCCGGCATCGTGGGCTTCGGCCTGGCGGCGGAGATCGCCGCCCGTGAACTGGAGCGGCGGGCCGCCCACGCCCGGGAGATGCGGGACCTGTTCCTGCGGGGGGTTCTGGCCATCGACGGCGTGCGGCTGAACGGCGTCGACCCCTTCGTGCACCCGGAACTGCGCCACCCCGGCAACGCCAACGTCTCGGTGGAGGGCGTCGAGGGCGAGGCCATGCTGCTCCGGCTCGACATGGCCGGCGTCTGTGCCTCGTCGGGCTCGGCCTGCACGTCCGGGTCGCTGGAGCCCAGCCACGTGCTGCTGGCCGTGGGCTGCAGCCGGGAGGCGGCGCAGTCTTCGCTGCGGTTCTCGTTCGGCGAGGAGAACACGGCCGAGGACGTGCAGTACGCGGTCGAGCAGTTCGCCCGATCGGTGGAGTTCCTGCGGAAGCTTGCGGCGCCGGGTCGGTGACCCGGCCATCTTTTCGGCTACACTACACAGAAACCAGGAAGGGGGTGGGCGACCCATGGCAAGGCGCGTGCTCATGGCGATGTCCGGCGGCGTCGACTCCTCGGTGGCGGCTGCGCTCCTGGTGGAGCAGGGCTACGAGGTGATCGGCGTGACCATGAACACCTGGACCGACGACATTCCGGAAGAGATCCAGATGAACCAGCACTCGGGCTGCTGCTCCCTGGCCGCGGTGGAGGACGCCCGCTCCGTCGCCCACAAGCTGGGCATCCCGTACTACGTCATGAACTTCCAGGGCCAGTTCGCCCGCACGGTGATCGACTACTTCATCGCGGAGTACACCCGGGGCCGAACGCCGAACCCGTGCATCGCCTGCAACCGGTACGTGAAGTTCTCGGCCTTCCTCGAGAAGGCGCGCCAGCTCGAGTGCGACTACGTGGCCACCGGCCACTACGCCGTCATCGGGCAGGATGAGCGCTTCCCGGGCCGCTGGCTGCTGGGTAAGTCGGCCGACGCCCGCAAGGACCAGACCTACGTGCTGCACAACCTCACGCAGGAGGCCCTCGCCCACGCACTCTTCCCCGTCGGCGGCATGCAGAAGTCGGAGGTGCGGGCGCTGGCGGCCAGGTACGGGTTGGTCACCGCCGACAAGCCCGACTCCCAGGAGATCTGCTTCGTCTACGACAACGACTACGGCCGCTTCCTGAAGGAGCGTGCGCCCGAGGCCATCGTGCCCGGGCCGATCCTGAACACCCGGGGCGAGGTGATCGGGCAGCACCGGGGCCTGCCGCTCTACACCGTGGGGCAGCGCAAGGGCCTGGGGCTCACGACCGCCCGGCCGGTCTACGTGACGGAGCTGGACGTCGAGCGCAACGCCGTCATCGTGGGGGAGGATGAGGAGACCTACCGGCCCGGGCTCATCGCCTCGGACCTGAACTGGATCGCCATCCCCGCCCTCACCGCGCCGCGGCGGTGCCGCGCCAAGATCCGGCGCATGGCGCCGGAGGCGGACTGCACGATCTACCCCGACGGCGAGGGCGCCGTGCGGGTGGAGTTCGACCGGCCGCAGCGGGCGATCACCCCCGGCCAGGCGGTGGTGTTCTACGAGGGCAACTGGGTGCTGGGCGGCGGCACGATCGACCGTGCGCTGAAGTGAGGATGTGATGATCTGCCCCCGGTCCGCCTCTGGCGGGCCGGGGGTTTCCGCGCGCAGATGCCCGTTTGTCCCAGCCCGGATCGGGGAAGACTGGCAGTGACAACAGGATGATCCTGAAGTACGCAAGCGGGGGATCGATGCAGCCGTGTCCAGGGCCAGGGATCTGATCGGGCTGTCGGTGCTGACGGGGCCGGAAATGCGGCCGGTGGGACGGGTGCAGGAGGTGCTGATCAGCCGGGACGGCCTGCGGGTCTGCGGACTGGTGCTGGAGACCGGCGGGCTGCTCAGCCGCCGCCGGGTGCTGGACTACCGGGCCGTGCGGGCCGTGGGTTCGACGTACGTGCTGGCCGACGAGCGCTACCTGGAGGATGAGGCGGACGCCCGCTGCGGCTCGGACCTGACCGGGCTGCCGGTGTTGGACGGCTCGGGCGAGGAACTGGGGACGCTGGACGACCTCCATTTCGAGCCCAGCACGGGCGAGATCCGCGCCCTCCAGCTCTCCCGTGGCTTTGTGGACGACCTGTTGAGCGGCAAGGCGATCCTGCCCCTGACCGGGCCGGCGCTGACCGGCGAGGGGGCAATTCTGCTGGACGCCGCAGCGGAGAGCGAAGGGGGGCTTTGGACATGAGGTGCCCGAACTGCGACAGCCGCAGTATTGGCCGGGTAGGGTCAGAGCAATACTACTGCTGGGACTGCTGCGTGGAGTTCAACACCGCCCGGGGCGCGGTGCGCATCTGGCACGTGGATGCGGACGGCGAACTGGTCGCAGCTGCCGAGCACCCGGCGGAGGCGTCCGTGCCCTTGGGGCCAACCAACGAACGTCGTCGATAGGAGATGAACACGATGCGGTACAACGGTGCTTTCGTTTCGGGTGTCCTCGCCGGGATTGCGCTGGGGGCTATCCTGGCGGTCGCCCTGACGCCCCAGGCCCGCCAGCCGGTGATGCAGGGGATGAGCCGGATGGGCCGGGGGATGCGGCGGATGTGGAACGACGGGGTCGACGCGGTCGCCGAGGCCATGGGGGACGTCGACTGACCCGTGACGCGTCCTGCACGGCGGCTCATGACGGCGCTGGTGCTGAGCGGACTGGTCCTCGCCCTCGCGTGGGGGCTCTGGACCATCCGTCCGGTGCTGGCGCCCTTTCTCCTGGCGGTGGTCCTGGCCTACCTGCTGGCGCCGCTGGTCAACCGGCTGGTCGGCCTGGGCCTGCCCCGGGGCTGGGCGATCCTGGCGGTCTACGCGGCGCTGGCCGCCGCAGGGATCCTGGTGGTGGTGAAGCTCGTGCCCTCGGCCCTGACGGAGGTGCGCCGGCTGACGGACGCCATCCCGGTCTACTCCGCCCGGGCCCGGGATCTGGCCGACGGCCTGCAGCGCTGGGCCCGGGACGCGGGGCTGCCCCCGGAGCTCCGGGAGACCCTGGACCGGTCGATCACCAACATCGAGGTGCGCTCGGTGGCGGCCCTGCGCAGGCTGCTGGACATCCAGACGCTGGAGGCGGCCGCGGGCTTCCTGGCCAGCCTGCTCCTGGCCCCGTTCCTGGCGTTCTACCTGCTGAAGGACCTGGACTACTTCCGCGGCCGCTTCGTGCGGGCGCTGCCCCGCCGCTGGCGGCAGGACATCATCCAGCTCCTGCGGGACCTGGACCGGGTGATCTCCGGCTTCGTCCGGGGGCAGGTGCTGCTGGGCGTCTCGGTGGGGACGCTGGCGGCCGTCGCCTCGTCGCTGCTGGGGCTGCGGTTTGCGGTCCTCCTGGGCATCTGGGCGGGGCTGATGGAGTTCCTCCCCTACGTGGGGCCGGTGCTGGGCGCGGTGCCGGCGGTGCTCGCGGGGATGGCCCAGTCGCCCTGGCGGGGCATGCAGATCGCCCTGGTGTTCCTGATCATCCAGCAGATCGAGAACGCCGTGCTCTCGCCCAAGATCATGGGCGACTCCGTGGGGCTGCACCCCATCGGGGTGCTGCTCGTGGTGCTCGCCGGCGGCTACCTGGCCGGGCCTTGGGGGCTGATCGTGGCCGTGCCCGCCGCGGCACTGGTGCGCGTGCTCTGGGCCTTCGTCGTCGCGCGCCTGACCGAGGCGCACCCGCTGCCCGTCCTGCCGGCGCCGGCGGCCCGTCCGGAGCCGGTGCGGCCGGAACCGGTGCGGCCGGAACTGGCGGGCCCGGCGCTGACCGGACCGGAGGGCGCTCGCCCGTGTGCAGAAGAAGAAAAAGGCCCGGCCGGTTAGGCCGGGGCGGCTAGACTCGGGTACCGGCGGGACCTTCCACCGTGTGGGCCATGGTGTAGCCCAGGGAGAACATCGTGAACGAGATCTCCAGGAGCTCGTGGTAAAGGGCATCCAGCTGCGCAGTCGTGAGCGGCTTGCCTCCGGCCTGCATGGCGGCGGCCACTTGGGGCAGCCTCTCCCGGACCAGGATTTCGATGCCCTCGCGGGACTGCGCCCGGTTCTCGGCCAGCAGTGCATAAGCGCGATCGCGGTAGCCGCGCAGGATCTCTTCCACGATTCGTCCCCCTCATCGTTTACGATAACACCATTATAAGCGTAGCCAATGTTAGGGGACAAGCACCTGAATGCTCCAGAGATGAAAGTCGCTGTACTTATTTCGCTCTAATGTGAACTTCGGCCGGGGCCGGTACGTATGGATCTACGAGAATGGACCTGGAGGGAGCGCCGGTGGACGAAGGAAAGGTGTTCGATCGGTTCCTGGATCTGCCGGATGGATATCAGGCGCAGGTCATGGTCATGGCGGAGCCTGTGAGCGGCCTGGGACGGAAGGTGGCGTATCGCAGCCGGGTCTGGCTGGGGCACGAGAGCGAGATGGATCCGTACCGGTATCGCACGCAGGTGCACTG
>ENA-UPSB01002264-UPSB01002264.1-bioreactor-metagenome-genome-assembly--contig:-NODE-2264-length-18809-cov-27.581796_pt1 | contig 18809 bp, 24 predicted proteins | sample MGYA00238182_ERZ773286 | MGnify/ENA primary metagenome ERZ773286 (study PRJEB29026, sample SAMN07631240) | bioreactor metagenome | isolation source: Switchgrass digestor | place: USA: Dartmouth... | reverse complement strand
TCTCCATGAGCGCGATAGCCGAGCGCGGCAGACCAAGGCTCCGTGCCACCTCTTCTTGGGTCAGGCCGGCGCGTTCTCGGGCTTCCCTGAGGCGGGTGGCGAGTTGTTCCGGCGTCAACATGACGATCCCTCCTGGCTCGAGTATATGTTATGAAGCACAGACTGTCAATATACGGATGATATGTCCGATAATACAACGAGGGCGTGCAGAGGAGAAATTGTGGGTACCCGCGGGGATCGGCTCGCCTGGTAATCTGTTGATATCGGGAGTCATGGTCGGGAAGACAGACCCTTTGGACGCGGCATCTTCGGAGCGTCAGGGACGGCCGAGAGCCCAGCCGGCTGTATGCCCCTTTCTTAACCGCGCGGTAGGAGGGGCAAGTCCCCTCAGCCATGCCGGCGAGAAAATGGCAGTTCGCCTCGCCCGCCGGCTGGCCTCCGCCCGCCGGACCACCTATGGAAACCCCCAGGACATGATCTCGTCCTCAGGCAGGTTAATCTGAACCCCCTGCCCGGACGCACCCCTCCCCCCGACTTCAGGAGGGTGGGATCGAGCCACACGTATCTATCCGGGACTGAGGGGCCCACGCAGCGTCTCCAGGGCGTCCCGTCCGCGTCTGTCTGGCAGGCAATAGCTCCGCAAGAAACCCGAGCCTCTTGGCGACCGCGAGGACTGTGCCGACACCTACCGCACCTCCCCCAGCGCACGCTCGAGGACGCCCGGCGACGTAGTCGGTCTCCTCGGCGGTCGGGGCTCTGAAGTGGTTGTGGAAGGGGATGCCGATGCTGGTGCGCCCGGCGGGCTCGGCAAACTGGGCAAACTCGGCGAACTCGGTAAGGCGGAAGTCGCCCTCCTTGAACCCGAACTCGGTGCGGCAGAACGGCTGCAGGTGGATGGGCGCGAAATACTGGCGGCACCCCCTTGAGTCCTGTCCCCGTCCCCGAGTCCTATCGCGGGAAAGCCAGAGCCCCGCCCCCTTGGGGCTCTTGTAAGCGCCGCATCACGTGACGTGGTCGCGCACGGCGGACCGGCGCGCGGGGGTGGGCTCGTCCACGCCGACCCGGATCACATAGCGGGAGATGATGGCATCCTCGACGAGGTTCGGGTCGATGTTCGCGGTGTCTGGCTCGATGTCCACGAACACCGGCTTCGCCCTCTCATAGAGGATGCATTGCTGGACGCAATGAAGCTGAACGGGGTCGTGATGACACTTCATCCCCCTGGCCGATGCCGAAGGCGCGGAAAAGCAGGTCCAGGCCGCTCGTGCCGCTGTTCACAGCGACCGCATGCTTCCTGCGAGCGTAACCAGCAGTGGGCTCCGAGCTGCTACCTCTCGAGGTGGTGAACTTTTCGATTGGAGCGGTAGTCAACTTTTCGATAGACGTTTGCACCACGGCTTTGGACATGCTGCGCTTGCCTGCACTCTGCGCCGTTGGACGCGCACGTATCTTGTGGGTTCGAGGTTGGACCGCCATAGGTTCCGGCACGTGCAGGCAAGTCACCTTCAACTGGCGATGTCCCGTGTATCAACGTGAAATCACACGAGCCTCGACAGCCCAGAGAGTATGTGTCACCAATGGACTATGAAGCTAGCACTGCTGAAACTTCTTCATAAGTCGCGAGACACTTCAGCTTGTTTCTGTCTATCACTTTCTGGTTTGGAAACCCCAGTTTCTTGAACCTCGCCGACAAATCGTATTTCGTCTCAAAAGATACAATGCTCGCCAACACACGAGCCAGCTTGGCCTCGCGCAGCTGTCTGAGGGTCTCCTCAATGTTCTCCAAGTCGTGTCGTTCAATGAAGTACGCACCAACTTTGCACTCATACAACTCTCCCTGTGCCGGATCTCCGGGGTTATCTACTCCGGCCACATCGAACGTTCTCGGGCTAACTCGAAAACCGTTCAATTCGACCGAACAGCCCGTCTCTACGGTGGAATAGCGTAGCCGCAGGACCCGCCCCACAAAGGATTCGAGAACCGCGCCTCGCAATTTCCCCAGGCGTTCCTTTTCTTCTTCCTCCGATAGCGCGGGATAGGCCTGCAAGCAAAGGCCGTAAACTGCGTCCAACAGCTCGGCTAGCTTCCCGAGCAACCAGCGATCCTTCCTAGACTTCTCTGTAGGCACAATATCCGCCAGTAAGCTGCTCATCCAGCACCGAAACTCGCCGAGGCGCCTGGACCGTAGGATCCCTTCCGCTGCCTTCACGATGAGATCGTTGCGTCGGATATTCTGGCATAGAAAGTCGGCGACTTCTTGCACTTCCTTGTACGCAAGGACATCATCCATGAACGTATCTACGTGGCTGAAGCCGAGGGACACGAAGTTACACCCCCGCTCACCTGTCTTCCTCGTTGGTAAGGTTGCCGACGCTCTCGAGCACATTGATCAGAGGCAACATTAGCGGCGGGAAGCCCATCTGGCGAGTGAGCGTCGCTACGATTTCGCGGGCCCATGGAAGGAGCGGTACAAGTGCGGCCGTCTCAGCGAACTGACGCAGACCGCTACGCTTGCACGGCTTCTCCGAAACGAATAGCCCTCTCAACCTGAGCTCCAGGGAAAACGGTTTGGGGTCCTGCGGGAAGTTTATTAACAGAGTCAAGTAGCTCTGAACTTCAGTATCACTCAGTACTTTCGCCTTCAGAGAGACCCTGGGCTCGTATGCTGCCTTCGGGTCGAAATCGCCAATCCGTCGGCAGACAATCTTGTCCACTATCACGTCACGCAGCTGCAGACGATGAAGACGGGCCTTCGGTAGGATATTCGCCATCTTCACACCCTCCCGAAACCTGCACTCGGAAATACTCCAGGAGACGCTGCATATGAACAGTGTACGTGGCTGCACGGCCAGTGTCTTCATACGGTGTGCAAGGATAGTTGTATTCTAACGTACGATCGAGCATGTCCCACATAAGGTGAACGTGAAGGGCCCCGCGCCTCAGGGCAGCCATTGTGTCTGATAGGACGCCGCTGTCCAGTATGGTGGGCCAGGTTCCGGTTGGTCGCTGGTCATCATAGCCCCAAGACGTGCGCGGAAACCAGAATTCACCCGTCTCTTGTCCTCGTTGTTGCTTATCTCTGACAGCCTCAGCATCTGCGGTTGCTCTCGCATGCCGCGTCGCATTGCAGTCTGCCACAACCTCATTAGAGTCCGACATCAGACCCAAACGCAGCAAATCGGAGTGGAGCTGAGTCAGTACACTATGAAGGTAGCCGTAGCCCACTTCAGGGTCGCCCTTTTCTGGGAGAAGGCTACCGTAATAGTTGAGCCTTCTCACGAACGTCGCCAGCTTCGGGATGTCGTCGACCTTCAACAGGGTCCTTATCCGGCTGACAAGTTGCATGCCCTCCCCTGTCAGCCATGCCGCCAGTTCGTCGACGTCGTGTAACTCCTTGAAGGCGTGTTGTAGTTGCTGAGCCTTCTCGGGAGACTGGAGGTCTGCCAGCGTCACCCCAACCCCTAGTTCTTCGACGAGGTAGGCAGCTGCGCGCTCCAGGTAATCAAGGAGAAAGGTATCGAATGCCACGGATGCCAAGTTGGGCACGCACTCAGGATTGCCACAAGCCTCTGCCATCAAGAGAATGTTCTCCGTGCCCTCAGGCAGATAAGGATACTCATAGAACGGCCTCAGGATACGATCCCGGTCCAGTCCGGGGAACTTGGCGAGTATTTCCTGTAACCTTTTCTGCTCTTCCTTCAGGTAGTCATGTAGCACTCTCAATCCCGTCCCTTTTCACACCGGGGCTTATGTGATCATCGTTTTTCGTGTGTAAGCCGATGCCCGCGTTCCAGGCTTCTTTGGCTGCGGCCTGCCGCCGGACGACGGTCATTCTTGACTGGCACTGGTGGTTCCCGCGCAATCGGCACCCACTCTGGAATATGCATTGGAATGTATGGTCAGGAGAACGGAGCCATCAAGCCCGAGGAAAACGGGACCTGGGCTATCTCCCATTCTATATGTAATCGCGAATTCCTTCCTGCAGAACGAATTCTTCATGGTTAGCTACCCACCTCGGGTCTTCCACGCGATGTGGAATTATCGTGTGTTGATGCAACGGCCCGTGCCCCCAACGTAGTGAAGGGCGTAGCTGGTGCTATAGTCTCTCCAGAACGGGTCGGTCGTAGTCGCCCGGTATTTCTGTATTGGCCCCCGTCAGCATGTCGGTCGGGTACGAAGTGGCTGGACACAGGAACGCTTCCCTTTTCACCTTCTATGACGGATATATTCGCAGTGTTACCACGCCAGGACCAGCGCCTCACCGATATGCTGTCCCCATTGAGAAGGGCGCAAGCCATGCCCAGGCATGACAGTCGGCCTGACACTGTCGCCATGGCCTTTCGGCAACCCGGGTTCCTCCTTGGCACTTCGACACATCATGCCAAATCCCTCCAGACAGCGGGCAGAGTGTGGGAAGAATTGGAGGTAGTAATATTCCGGCGACGCGGACCGAATGAACCCATTTGTCCAGTCGATACTCCTTCACGTTGCCACGCGTCCGCTTGGTTGTTCACTCGCTCACTTGCGCCCGACGATGATCCCGCCGATGCACGACATCGGCGCCACCCCGACCGCGGCCGAAAGCTCGTCCATGCGGTAGTTGTAGCCGAGGCGCTCGCGGGAAAGCCGCACCCCTACCCCTCGGCCCTGTCCCGACTTGGACACCTACAGGGCAACACCACCGGACATAGACGAAGTGTCGAAGTTGGGGCTGAGAGGGAGAGAACAGCCATGTCTTTGACTATACTCGAAGTTACAAGTTGCGTGCGCCGCAGGGGACATGGCGAGCGCGCACGCACACTGCACACGCGGCCGTCGCTTCAACAAGAAAGCACTCACACGCCAGCAACGCCTAGAGCCTACCTACAGGCTTCGAGTGAGCCTCAAGCCACGAGGCTACCTCTTCGACGCCGATCCCCCTTACGGCGAGTCGTTCGCCAAGGTCTACATAGTCGGCGTCGGTAGCCTCAACGGTGTAACCGTTGACTCTGAGGAAGACCAAGGCGGCGGCGACCCCGGTGCGCTTGTTACCGTCCACGAACCGGTGGTTCTGGACGATGCTGCGCGCGAGGGCCGCCGCCTTTAGGAAGAGCGTCGGGTAGAACTCCTGGCCTACAAGGCCCGCGAACGGGACCGCGCAGGCGGATTCCAGTAGCTTCCGGTCTGCCACGCCGAAAGCCCCGCCGCTTTTTGCGATCATCCTGCGGTTGAGCTCGGCGGGCTGGTCCGGCGTAGGGCGCTTCACCTTCGGGCCAGCTCCTTCCAGGCGTCGATATGCTTTTCGATCACCTGGTCGGCGAGGGCATTCCACTCCTCGTCGTCAGCAGCCACCCACTTGAGACGCTTGATGAGCGACGCGGCGATGACCTCCTGCTCGGCAAGCGGCAGGGCTTCGATCTCATCAAGTATGCGCCTCGCGTTCTCCACGGCCATCACCCCAGGCATATTATACCACACTTCTTTTGGCGGTTAGGAGGCTGTGTCGCGGCGAACGCAGGGGGCGGCACCCGACTTCGAGGGGCATGCTGCCTTGCACGGCCTAGACGAAGGTTTGCCAGTACCGGTTAAGGTCTTTCCGGATTCGCGACCGGCTCTGTGTACTCCAGTTCCCCCTGGGCCGCGGGGATGACGTCTGTCCGAGGAGCGAAGGCATCCTCGATAAGGTTCGCGTCAATGTTCGCAGTGTTACGCTCGATGTCCACTTGAAAGTAGTCCGTTCGTCGAGCATGGACGCGAGGACAGGGCCGAGCTATCTGCAAGATGCGACAGAGACTTTGCGCGTGCGCGACTTTCGCGCGTAAGCGCCGCGCCCGCTATGAAGTCCACCGCCACCTTTCTCAAGCTCAGGCTCTCGTAAACCAAGACAACAACGACGGTAACGACCGCAAGTTTGAAACAGGTTTCGTTCCTCTGATGGCAACACGTTATCCTGCCGGCGAAGATGCTTGTGGTGCTGAAACGTGGAGACCCCTCTGTGATGATAAACTCCATGCCGCAGTGTTCTTCACTGGCCTGTCAGGAGCTTGTAGCCCCCTATGGCGGTGAAGCAATCTCTTGCGACCCGATCCCAAAACGCCCACTCCACAAGGTCCTCGTGGGTTCGTATGTCAGCATTGTCAGGAAAGTCCCTTTCGAAATCCGGGTAAGCCTTGCCATACTTATCTTCGAACTTTCGGAGCATCGCCGGGCTTCCCGCAGCCTCTTTTCAAGAACAGCCACCCTCAGCTTGGCTGAGGACGCTATCGCCTTCGAAAACGTGCCCTTCTCGCTCTCAGGCAACCGGTCGTCGTCGGTGACGATCATCCCGCCCTCGCCCGCCCCAACAGGAGTCCTCGATCACCACAAGCCCGTGGCGGTCCGCGATCTCGCGGATGCCATCGAGCCCGGCCGGCTGACCGAAGGCGTCCACCGGGAGGATGGCCTTCGTGCGGGGAGTGATGGCGTCCTCGATGGGGTTCGGGTCGATGTTCGCGGTGTCAGGCTCGATGTCCACGAACACCGGCTTCGCCCTCTCATAGAGGATGCGGTTGCTGGACGCGATGAAGCTGAACGGAGTCGGTCATTGCTATCTTCGAAGGAATAGTTCGATCCTTATCGAATTCATATCACAGTAATGTCAAAGGGGGTCATTATCGCAATGGCCACAGTATACAGACGGCGGAAGGGAGCCTATGACACATGGCATTTCTGCAAGAACTGTAGTAGATGGCCGACACACGATTACGAAGAACGGTACACCGAACCGCCCGACGGGGAGAAGTACAACGAGTGCAAAGCCAAGAAGAGGGACAACAACTGCGCTTAAATCGAGCCGTATGTGCGCAGGAGATCTCACCAGTTTACGCCGTGTCGGGCCGTTGGTCGGAGGCGACTGCCTGAGGCGGGGGCGCAGCGCACCCCCGCCTCAGGCATACAACCGATCTTATCCACCCTTGTCCGTGTGGCTCCTCAGATTTCAAGGGTCCGCGTTCTCCTACGAAGGCACGGGTACACTTATGGGGATACGCCCAAGGCTTTAAAGATCTTATCGGGAAACGGTCGGGACTCGGCCAGCGCTCGGGTGCCGTCGGGCATTATGACCGCAATGATTGGATCAAACGAATTGAGGATCATACGTGCTCTGGGCCGCGTTGAGGTCCTCTTGACTGGGATCAGAAGCTCCTCGCCGGTGGCATCTGCATATCGCCTCGCACGGCGTTCAATTACACATTTCCTCAGGTAGCGCCTGCCACTCAGTCATTTTGCTGGTCCTTTGTCCGCTGCGCGGGTTGGAGGTCTTCGCTGAATCCAGCCAATCTGAGCACGGGTGATGCCGCCCCGCGATCTTACCTCTTCGCACATACCTGCCACAAGGCAAGTCGCTCCCGCAGTCACTGTCTTGAGGCAACGCAACGCCTCCAAAATGGCCTTCGGATCCACAGCCCACGCCTCCGGATTGTCTCCTCTCCGGAGGAATTGGCTACGAGGCCCGCCTAATCCCCCAAAATGCCCGGTTGGGAATTGTTACATGCGAAACATGTGGTACAAGAGTAGCCAGTAGATTTCCTCTCTCAGGCCCATTCTGGAGGTTATCTGCTTCCATTCTCGTTTCTCGCCGTTCTGTGGAATCTATCCGTGACCGCCTTGTTGAACGCAACTTCTGCATCATTGATTGCCACGAGAATCTCCTCCAGGCTTGTTCCCGCAGACTGCCTAGAGGCGGGAATCACCGTGCTGCATTCGTTTCTATCCATAAAGAGAACCGCGTCGAGTAGTCTCTCCTCGTCTTCAAATGGCACCGCGAGGAAGCCGTGTTTATCAGCGCAGATCAACTGTCCCGGCTTGACAGGGCAGCCGAAAACCTCGACTTCACAGTTCCAAGTCACGGGCGTGCTGTAAGCGTGGCCAACGCACATTCTTCTGGCAAGTGCTTTGAATCCAGCGTCGAACATCTCGTCAACATCTCTGATTGCCCCATCAGTGATCGTCCCAACACACCCGAGAACCCGGTGGGCGTTGCTGTTAACTTCCCCCCAGAAAGAACCGACGACTTCTGGCTTATCAAGGTCGTTTACTATCACGATCTTGGGCCCCGGCACCGAGGCAACGTACCTCCGGTATTCAGTCCAGGCATCAGTCCTTTTCTTGTGCTGAGGATTGCTGGGCTCGATGACGACCGTCACCGCATAGCCGACCATGGTGCCCATTTGGGGCATGAAGTCTTTTACCTCCTCGAGATTAAAACAACCCCGCGCGATCTCTCTCTTGGTCACCTGTTCCCAGCCGTTGTAGATTGTGGGAACGCTCCACCGCTTGAGCATGAGCAAGTCTGCGTGAGTAAGGCTGCGGTTCTGCAATGCTACACCCCCTTTTGCTTGCTAACGGAACGGGCCCTCTTCGCTATCTCCTACCTGCGCCCAATACCCTGCCCTATCTCAGCTCCATCCTTTATGAGGGCCGCCTGCAACATGTGGACATCTAGAACTCGCGGCAAGACCCCTGCCTTCACCGCCAGGGCGGCAGCCGTCCCAGCTGCTTGACCTTGAGCTGCTGAGATGGCTACAACTCTGGTTGAGGACTCGGCTTCGTGATTTGCGGAGATGATCCTCCCGGCCACCAAGATCCCTTCAACTCCCTGGGGGAGCAACGATCGATACGGAATCTCATACGTGGGAGGCCTACGGTACGGCTCAAGTCCTTTCCGGTCGGGGGAGTGGATATCTAGGTGGTAACCGCCCAAGGCGATCACGTCGTCAAACCTCTTCCCCGCCAACAGGTCTTCGCCTGTCAGGCAGTAATCTCCGATTATGTGCCTCGTTTCCCTGATGCCGATCTGATGAGCGCTCCCAACCAGTCTAGCCGCGCTACCCCCAGGCATATACCTCTTGATGAACTTCATGATCTGCTCGATCTGGAGGACTCCTTCTATTTCGGCGCGTGAGAGGTTACGTACGTCGTTTGCGTTGACGTTCTCGACTCTGCTCGTGACAAACACAGCCTCGCCGCTCTGGGGATAACAGACACCGATCATCCTGTCTCTCGGGAGTGTTAAGCCATCCTGACTAGCCTTTGCCATCAACTCCGGGAAAGCACCGATGACGAACAATGGTGCGGTCCGCATCCTTGCGAGAAGATCCTCAAGCGTGGCCGCATCTAGAGGGAAGGGCCGGAGCTGGTCGGGGTTAGCCTCGAAGTATGAGAGCATCTCGGCGAAATCGATCCCGCCAACTGTGAACGCATACGAAGAAGCTTGTACCTTATTGTCAGTGTCTCTGCCGAATTCGTACCTGGCACCGGACTTGACGGCTACATCGCCGGTGTCAGTGCAGTCGACGAACACCTCCCCGACTAGATGCTGACACCCCTGTTTGTTCTGGATGTAGATACCTGTCACCCTATTCCCTTCCGTGGCAACGCCGATCGCCAGACTGTGGAGGAACATTTCCACCCCAGCATCCGCCAACATTCTGGCTAACGCTATCTTGAGCCAGCTAGGGTTGACAGCGACCACGCTGTTTCCGATGGGATCAAAGTGGAATTCGGAAGCCCCGCCCATTAGATGCAGCCGCTCTATGATTTCCAGCGGGATCCCCCTGACAACCAGTTCGCGTTCGCTGTTATGAAAGCCAAACCATGGAAGGTTTGTGGTGGCGTTGCCACCCAAGAAGCCATTGATTTCGACAATCGCGGTTTTCGCTCCATGTCTTGCTGCCGCCAGGGCCGCGACTGCCCCCGTTGTCCCCCCTCCGACCACCACTACATCAAAAGATTCTTCGAACTGGACCGGGACGCTGATAGCCTTGTCCCCACGGGACATCACAGGATCCTCCCTTGCTCTGAGCAAACTGTCACGCGAAATACACTGTGTAAAGAAGGTCGCAGAATTCCCGCCGCGTAATGTAAAACAGCGGTTCTGATTCCCAGCCCGGTCCAAAAATGGGTGGAAGGAGAGACATCTCCCCCAACAGCTCCAAGTACGACCCTTGGCAGGCGGTGCTTGCCAGCCAGTTCTCGGCATCGTCTACCGAACGCGGTCCCGGCTTGGCCAAGAGCAGCTGTTTCAGGCGTACGACGCACCGCGCCGCTTCCTCACGGGAAACCGCAATCCCAGGGTAAAACCCCAGCCCAGGTCCGCCTGAGATCAGCCCAAGCCGATAAAGCTGGGCAACGTACTGGTGGTCTGGGTGAGTTTCAGACACGTCTCGGAAGGGTATTGACTCAGTTTGCGTTGCCACATTCGCCCTCTCTGTCTCCGCATTCACTCGCTCTATCTCAAGGAGCCGACACAGCCATCGGACGAGCTCGGATCGAGTCAGCGGGTCGTCCGCCCTGGAATAGTAGGTTGAAAAGAAACCCTTTGTCCCAAAGTACTGCATTCCCGGACTGTAGGAGGTAGATAGCCTATTCACTACATGCACAGAGTCGAGTTTAGTGCGTTCTTTCGGTTTGTTCAGAAGTTCCCACACGGGATCCGGGCCAGGGAAGTCGTAGAAGAACGTGAGCACTTGCCCAGTTTCGATCAGGCGGCGCTGTAGAAGTTTCACGGGCACCTCCGAGGGCAGCACACGTAGCTCCAAGGCAAGATCTGCGGCAGTCCCCGCCGCGTGTCCCAAAGCCATCCATGCCGGTTCCATTCTCAAAACGCTAAACCCAAGATGTGTCGCTGATACCGCGCCGGGAACCAGCAAACCCTCGACCGCTTCGGGCAACATGATCCCGAAAGGAACCTGCGCCGGTTTAGAAATGGGGCGAAGATAGACATGACCTTCCATTTGGGGCCATGCGGGCTTTGCGCGATGCACGATATGCGAGTCGATGTGGTAGTCCGCTACGGCAACAGAATCTTCATGCACTGGAGTCCGGTCCTTCCCAGGCTCCAGGAAAACGTCGTGGGCCGTAAAGGTCTTTCGTCCGACGATGCGACGCGCCTCGCGTACGTAGACTTCATAGGGAAGATACCCATTGTCGGCGAACTCATCTGCACAGAATCCCCACTGCTCGGCATCCTTTCGAAAGTCCCTGGAAAGTCCAGGATCTGTCCGGAGAAACCACAAGAGGCCGAGTGTATAATCTCTGTACCGCTGGATGATCTGCGCTCGACCTTCATCGTCCGCCTCGGGATAATCCGTGTTTTCCTCTGGCAGGTCCAGACTTCGAACGATGGGCCGGTTATTGGCGCTGTACTTGCCGTTCGGAATCGGCGCAAGCCGGATCACGTCCCGGATCGTTTGGATCTTTCCCTGGCGGTGGAGCTCGAGTAACGGCAAGTACTCCTCCCGGTCATATCTTTCGGGGCGGTAAAAAGGCACGCGGATGTCTTCCCGCGTGGTCAGGCAGAGTCTGTAATTGTACGCTTGTATGCGGCCGTCGCCTTCGCCGGTGCTCCCTGGCAGCAATTGCAATCCTGGATTCTTCAGGAACACCTTGCCAGCGTATGGCTCCCAGAAATCCTCCCGGGATTCCCTGCCAATCCGATACTCTACTCCTGCTAGCGCGGCGAGGTCCCCTTCATAGGAAGCGTCGATGAAGACCTGCGCTTCACAACGTTCTCGCTTTCCCGTGGCACGATCTTCAAAGATAACGCTGCAAACTTGCCCTTGGCGGCACTGGGCCTCGATGAGACGCTGCCCCCGGAATACCCGAACATTCTCCACGCTGGACAGCATCTGTTCAAAGACTTCCTCGGCGACATGCGGTTCGAACCAGAGCCCTCCGTTCGAATCGGCTACCTGCTTTGAGTCTCGTCCATACCGTTTGATATAGTAGTCCAGCACTTCTCTCTTGAACCAAGCAAATACTCCGCCGAAAGCGCTGGGAAACCTCAAGTCTGTGATGCTGAGCCCACTGGTCATCATGCCGCCGAGATGCTTGCCCGCAGCAATCAGAACGACGCTTCCGCCGAACCGAGCGGCGGCTAGGGCCGCGGCTATACCGCAGGGAGTCCCCCCGTATACCGCTATATCGCTCCTGACAGGTGCAACCTCTCGACATGCGCTTTCTCCCGGCCTCATCTCGTTCGCTCCCATTGTCACCAGAAAATCAGGTGCTAGTCTCATACCGCCAGGTACTTTTGTACAGCCTGCCTCAACAAGTTCTCCTCCTCGGGGGTCAGCTGTCGGAACGGTTCGCGACAAACACCACAGTCGATACCCATCATCTTCAGGACAACTTTTGTGCCAGGTATCACTCCAACCCGGATGAGTAGCTCGATGATTTCATTGGCCTCACCCTGGAGCCTTCTGGCCTCTTCATACCTGTGGTCATTGAAGTACCTTCTAATGGCAAGAAACTTCTCCGCCATAAAGTTGTAAGTGCTGCCGATAGCTCCGTCGGCTCCCATGGCCAAACCGGCCAGGAAGATCTCGTCGTGCCCGTTGTACACCAGCAGGCCGCTTTTCGCTCTCTTCAGCCTCTCTAGCTGAAAGAGATTGTACGACGTATGCTTTATTCCAACGACTCGCTCTCTGGACAGGAGGTCTCTCAACTCCGAGGCGCTTAGGTTGACGCCTGAGAGAGCAGGAAAGTAGTAGACGATCACGGGAAGGTCGACACTGTCCATCAGTCGTTGGTAGTGCTGAAGCACCTCCGAGGCAGTGAAATCGTAGTAGAACGGTGTTATGGCAGAGATCGCGTCAACCCCGGCTTCCCGTGCATGCCTGGCCAATTCTACGGTCTGATCCGTGCTTATGCATCCCACATGGGCTATGATCGGCACGCTTCGCTTCGTCTCGTCCAAAACGACGTCGAGGATGAGACGTCTTTCTTCCAGGCTGAGAAGGAAGGCCTCGGCTGTACTGCCGCCGACATAGAACCCGTTCACACCCTTCTTGATGTTCATCCTCACTATCTGCCGGAGAGCCTGCTCGTTTACTCGGCCGTTTCGCGTAAACGGCGTTATCAGTGCCGGGAAGATGCCTTTCAGTCTCGTCATCGATTAGACCTCTCTCCAGATGAGTTTCTATCCCTTCACAGCGCCGAGCGTGATACCACGGGTGAAGTACCTCTGGAATGCGACAAAGATGATGATCATGGGCAAAGCCGAGAGGGTTGCACCGGCCATCATCTGTCCGTACTGAACCAGGTTTTCTTGCTTTAGCGCCGCGATGCCGATGGGCAAGGTCTTCATCATCTCGGAACCCGCGATTATCAACTGCCACATGTAGTCATCCCAGGACCGCACGAACTCGAAAATCGCCAGCGCTCCGACTGCCGGCTTCGCGAGCGGCAGGATTATCTTGACGAAGACGCCGGCCTCGCTGCAACCATCTATTCTAGCAGCCTCAATGAGTTCCGACGGTATCGTTTTAATGAACTGTCGCATCATGAATACCCCAAACGGCGCGGCGATCTGGGGAATGATGAGGCCCGCGTACGTGTCGAACCAGTTTAGTTTAAGCATGAGCCTGAACAACGGGACAAGAAGGACGTATCGGGGCAGCATCATTGTAGAAATCATCAGGTAGAAGATCAAGTCACGCCCGCGGAATCTGAGCTTGGCAAACGCATATCCTGCGAGCGAGCTGATCGCGCATACCAGCACCATAGTAGCCACCGAGACGACCGCACTGTTGAAGAACCACCGTGCGACGTGAGTTTTCCTAAGGAGTTCAATGTAGTTCACTAAGGTAGGGTTGAGCGGCAAGAATTCAGGGGGGATGGCAAACATTGCTCTCTCGGTCTTGAAAGAGCCGACAAGCCCCCAGTAAAAAGGGAACAGCCACAAGATTGCACAAACAGCAAGAAAGACGTCCCCAGCCATCCTCCAGACTTTGCTTGCCTTAATTGAGAGAGTCTTCCTTCCCTGCATGCCACGCGACCTCCTAGTACTCCACGTCACGAGCGAGATAACGGAATTGGAAAAACGCTACTATGCCGACCATGAGAAACAGGACGACGCCCATAGCCGAAGCATAGGAGAAGTTGTTATATCGAAATGCCTGCTGGTAAAGCTCATATATCACCGAGGTAGTCGTCTTGCTCGGCCCCCCGGAAGTCAGGAGATTGATGGCTGCAAACGTCTGAAACGCGTTGATAGTGGTAATAACGATAACATACAAAGTCGTTGGCGCCAAAAGAGGCAGAGTGATGGAGAAAAACTGCCGTACTTTGCTGGCTCCGTCGATCTCGGCTGCTTCATAGTAGTACTTCGGTATACCGCCCAACGCGGCGGTATAAACGATGATCGGCCTTCCCACGGTCCAAGTTATGATCACGAGCACAACGCAGTAGAATGCGATGCCGGGCATCGCCAACCAGTTCACCGGGGGCAAGTGGAACAAGGAGAGCAAGTAGTTCGCAATGCCGATGACTGGGTTGAAGATCCAACTCCAAACGAGAGAGACTGATACGACAGACGCCACTGCAGGTATATAGAAAACGCCGCGATAAAACGACGTAACTCTTTCGCTCTTACTTGACACCAGCACCGAGACAAACAGCGAAAATGCCAACGTGATCGGAACGATGAAGAGAACGTACTTGAAAGTGTTAGCAAGAGCGATCCCGAAGACCTGATCTTTGAGTAGGCCGGCATAATTCTGAAGCCCAACGAATGCTACCTGGGTGGGGGTTATCTTATAAAAGCTTATTCTGATCGCCTCGATGGACGGGTACACCAGGAAGACGGCAAACGCAAGCACTGCCGGTGCGATAAAGGCATATCCCACCAAGTCTTTCTTCAGGGATCTCCATGTCCTCGACGCCACAACATCCACCTCCACGCACAAGTCCACCTGCCGGAAGGCTAATCCTGCCAGACAACGGGCCTTCCAAGAGCAAGGATGCAGAGCCCAGCTTCTGCACCCTTGCTCTTCAGCATGTACTACTTCAGGTTCGCACGAGCTTCAGCTATGATCTTGTTTGCTTCCGCTTCGAAGTCTTTGAGCACTTGAGCAGGTGTTTTCTTTCCGTTCAGCATGGCCTGGTAGTGGGTTGCGAAGTTGTTCCGCTGGGCGTTGAACCCGGGCACAGCAAGACCGCCATCTACTGCGTACTTGAGGATAGTTGTCACCCACCGCATATTAGGGTCGTCGAAGTCGACGTACATGTTGGCGGCGGACTTTCGGGGGGAGAAGGAACTTGCGGCCCGGACAGCGGCAGCGTTTTCAGGGGAGCCGAGGAATTTCGCGAACTCAATGGCCCACTTCTGTTTCGTAGGATCACCGTTGTTGAAAACGGCGAATCCGTATGTATGCATGAACGTTGCCGGTTGTTCACCCTCTGCATTGGGTATCATCACAAGGTCTATTTTGAATTTGTCGATCTGCCCATCATTCTGAGACTGCACAGTGCGAGCGTAGTTGATGGTCGCGGCGGGCACCGTCAGAACCCGCTGCTGGTTGAACAGAGTGAACGTATCGGCCGCTCGGAAGCCTGCTGCACCAGGCTGCGCAAGCCCTTCATCAACTAGCCTCTTTATGAACTGCAGGCCCTTGAGGCCTTTCTCGCTGTTAAGCGTGACCTTGGTCAGCTTCTCATCGAAAGTCCTGGCTCCTGACGCCCACAGCCAGTTCAAAGCGAAACTATCGCCTGAGCTGGTATCGCCGAACAGCCCGACCCCGTATACGTTCCTGAGTTTCGCCGTAACAGCTTTGATGGCGTTGATGTACTGCTCTTGCGTCCAAGTTCGCTCGCGGTTTTTCGGGAGCAGGTTTTCCGCACCGGCCTTCTCAAAAAGGCTCCTGTTGACCATCAACACTTGAGGCGAAATACCCCACGGGAGATAGTAGTGTTTGCCGTCCCCAATGGAAGCCTGTTCCCAGATGGCTTTCTCGTAGTCAGCCACATAAGTGCTGTCGAGATAGGCGTCAAGGGGCACGAGCAATCCCCTGTGGGCATACTCGTACAGACGCTGGTTAGCATCCTCCAACACATCAGGTGCTTGCTTCGATTCGATTGCGATGGCAACTTTCTCCGGACCACCTGTAAAGTTCAGCACTTCAACGTTGATCTTTACATTGGGATGCATTTCCATAAACCGCTTTGCCGCATCCCGCTGCCAGTCTCCTACCTTCCCGTTTGGTTCGCTTCCTTTTACTCCGTTCCACCTAGCATACGTCCAGAAGTTGAGCGTAACCGGCTCGTCGGCAGCACTAGCGGTAAGCGCCAACGTAGCCAACATAACGCAAGCGAACACGAAAGCGACCAGTCTTTTCATCAGTCAAAGTACCCCCCATCTAATGTGAATCGGGCTTTGTCCTCAACGCCGGTTCCCTTGCTTCTTCTCGCCACCCCCCTCGACCTTAGTGGAGTTCGTGGAAGCTGTCGCTCGAGAGCTTTCTCTTACCACTAGTTCTGGCTGAAGGATCACCACGTGGCTATAGGGGATTTCCTTGCCAGAGGTCATATCCAATAGAATCCTGGCTGCCGAGGCGCCGGATTCGTAGGTCTTGAACTTGACAGAAGTCAGCTTCACCGGCAGCCGCTCACAGATGTGAGTGTCGTCATATCCAACGACCCCTACGTCACGCCCAGGTTCCAGCCCTTTTTCGAACAGGGCCTCGAACGCGCCTTCCGCTATCACGTCGTTGAAACAGAAAACGGCATCAGGAGGGGAATCCATTTCCATCATGCGTTTCACGCTATAGTAGCCGGGTTTAGCTGTATCGAAGCTCTCCTCGAAAACCACATATCTCTCATCAAAGGGAAGGCTCATCTCGGCGAGGGCACTTATGTAGCCCTGGTACCTTTCGCACGACGCGGAGTACAGGGGCCGGGACACAAAGGCTATCCTTCGGTATCCGTTCTGAGCGAGGTGTTTGGTGGCCGTATACCCGCCGTAGAAGTTGTTTGAAATGACTCTCGGAGCTTCAATCCCTTCAATGCCTCGGTTGCAGAACACGAACGGGATTCTTTCCTGGCGTAGCCGATGGAACGGCTCAAGGTCCTGCTCTCCCTTGATGGCCGGAATCACCACGAGACCCTTGACGCCCGAGTCAATCAGCTTGTGAATGTACTGTGTCTGCTTGTCCGTGCGATTGTCAGTATTGCATATGACGACGTTTACTCCCACTTTCTGGGCAACGTCTTCTACGCCTCTGAGGATACCCGGATACGTGTCATGCATGATGTTAGGAAGGATGACTCCCCAACTAGCAACTCTCGCGGACTGAGGGCTGGATGTAGGTTGGGACCTAGCCGCCTTATATGTTCCGCTGCCGTCTCGAGAATACAGGTACCCTTCGCCTATCAGCTCGGATATTGCCCGGTCAACGGTGGTGCGTGTCACTCCATACCTACTGACCAAGGCACCTCGGGAAGGGATCCTCTCATTTGGACCGAGCCCATCGATCATCCGGAGGATGTCTTCCTTGACCTTTCTGTACAATAGGTCGTTCTTGCCCATTGGATGCTCACCCCCCCCCCGCGCAGAATGCGGCCCGGCTGCCCGTCTGGCTTGATTATAATCCTACGTTCTGCGGGTGTCAACGTGCTCTTACCTGCTTTCTATACATGTCCTTCGCTGCGGCTCTAGAAGGTGGTCGAACAGGAGGTTTATGTCTGTACGGAACATCATAGGCTAACCCGTCTAAGTTACAAGAATATCTGACCGATTGCTTATGATGCTGCCGGTCAGGTACTTGAGATTCTCAATAGTCTCGCTGGCGAGTTGCACGCGACAGCCTCCAGGGTCATCTTCAAGGCTGATTGCCGGATACACGTCTCTCCAATAGCCGGGGAAGAGTTGCCGTAGACGAGTTTAGGTGGCTTCCGGAAAACGAACTCAGCGGTACACTCTAGCCCCGCCGAGGTCTTTGGAACTTGCAGCCATGGGGTTAACTATGTGGCATTCAGGGCAGGAGGAGTATGAGTGACAACGCGTGACTTCCTTTGTTCCGAGTCAAGCCTGCATCACAGGAGTTAATTCCCGAGTACCCTCGAGCACCCTTTGGGATGCAAGCTGCTGAGTCGGTCGAAAGCCGAAGGCATCGAGGACATTCTAGGCCGGGCCCGGGATTATGTAGACGAGCGTAGCCCTGCAACTACGGTGTTCGAGGGCTCTGCCACATCGGATCCTGTTGCAGTGGAGGCGTGGACGGGCTCACTGCAGCGAGCGATCAGGTTCTTTGCCGCTCTGGATAACGCCAGGTTTCGGTTCGTCACCAAGTACACTGACATCGGCGGGCTGCTCGGGATCCCACATAAGGGCAAGACCGAGGTCAGGTTCAGCATCAACTGCAACTATGCACTTGAGAGGTTTGAAACGGGAACGCCGCGGCTTCAGAACAGGCTCAAAGCAGCACGGGAAATTGCGAGGGCCGGGTATCCCTTGGGCTTTCTCGTGGGACCCATCTTTGTGTTCGAGGGATGGCGAGAGGAGTACACCAAGCTACTGCACGCGGTGAGGGACTACGTACCTGACGACATTGGGGTCACTATCGAACTCATAACGCACCGCTTCACGGCGAGGTCAAAGAAGGTCATCGAGCAGGTGTATCCTGGCACCCAGGTCCCTCTCGACAAAGAGGAGCGGAGATTCAAGCATGGTCAGTTCGGGTACGGCAAATACGTCTACCCGGATAACGTGATGGCCGAGATCCGAGAGTTCTTCGAGAGGCAAATCGGAGCGGTACTACCTCATGCCAGGATTCTCTATATTGTCTAGCGTCGGCGGCCCCCACCGCAGACTCGTCACAGACTCGTCACAGATTCGTGTAGGTGCCGAGCGGTCCGTCTGTGGCGACTGCAGCAGCGCTCAGCACGGGCTATCGAGGAGGACGTCCAAGGCTAGCCCTCGCTTTCCGAACCCGAGGGCCCAGTTGGTGACTCGATCCTCTCCAGAGTCGCTCCAAGCTCGTCTGGGTCGAAGTCCCCAAGGCGCACAAGTTCCC
>ENA-UPSB01002258-UPSB01002258.1-bioreactor-metagenome-genome-assembly--contig:-NODE-2258-length-18927-cov-6.872721_pt1 | contig 18927 bp, 15 predicted proteins | sample MGYA00238182_ERZ773286 | MGnify/ENA primary metagenome ERZ773286 (study PRJEB29026, sample SAMN07631240) | bioreactor metagenome | isolation source: Switchgrass digestor | place: USA: Dartmouth... | reverse complement strand
TGATCACGGTGGAATAACATAAAACGAAACAAACGGCGGCGCCTGATGCGCCGCCGTTCAACCATTCTTTTGGAAATCCTGCCGTTATTCTGTAACATGCCGTATTCTTTTGTAAAGACCGCTGTTATTTTGTAATATTATGTAAACTATTGGCTATAGTGCGCGAAACAAGCTTTCAACAGGTCAAATATCCGTTTTTTAAGCTTTTCGTACATTTTCCACATGCTGTGGGAAAGTTATATACACCGATATTCACATGCCCCTGTGGAAAATATTATGGGCTTTAAACGTTGAAATTTAAAAGGATTCGTAGTTTTCTCCCGATGAATTCCCGCAACTTATCCACAGTTTCTTCACATTTATAGTCGAGTACCTACTGGTCTCGTTTTGCGTATTAATTTGCTATTTTGCCAGGAATTTTTCCCATTTCGGCAAATCTCTCCTGCCCTGTTCATAACCCATCCGGTAGCTTTCAGCCAGCTTAAAGTAATTGACCTCGCGGTTTGATACGGGCATGGACTCCGGATAGACCAGAAAGGCCCTGCCTTCACGCTCCAGCTCCTCCAGCTCGTCAAGGGTTTTGTTGTAGACCACATAACGGTTCAGCAAGGCCTCGGCCACCTTGGGGTATTTGCGGTAAATGGCCCTGTATATCCCGGGATATCGGATCGGCTGCTTCCGGTAACCCTTTTCACGGGTCAGGATCACAAAGAATTTCTTCATGCCGTCCTTTTTGGCGATATCAAGAGGAATTCCGCCCCCCAGGCCGCCGTCGTAATACCAGCGTCCATTGTAATATGTAGGAGGCATCAGGATGGGCATGGAAGAGGAGGAACGAACGATCTTCATAAGATCGCTCACCTCACGGATGTCATCCTTGGAAAAATAGAAGAGTTCGCCTGTTTCCCGGTCAAAGGCGCCGATTCGCAGCCGGGCGGGATTCGCCATGAAGGTGTCGAAATCAAAGGGAAGGGCTCCATCCGGATAATGCGTTTCCTCATAAATGTATTGCGCGCGGAAATATCCCTCGCCTTTAATAAAGGATTTCCAGCCGCCGAATTTGGGATCACGGACCAGTTCGACAAAAGAACGCTTCGAACGTTCGATGTCCCTTGAAAGGTAGTTGGCGCTGTGGCTCGCTCCTGCGGAGATGCCGGCCACATAGTCAAAATAGATCTCATTTTCAAGCAGCACGTTCACAAATCCCGCGGTATAACTGGCCCGCATTCCTCCGCCTTCAAAGATCAGCGCCGTGTCATGGATATTGTTGGTGATTGTCATTGGTAAATTTCTCCTGTTTTCTGTCGGTGTTTAATGCCCTTCCCGGGCTTTTATCAGTTTTCGCCCGTCCATGAAATGCCGGTATTTCCGTAAATCTTCCGGAGAAAACGGCTTGCCGTGGGACGGGTAAATCTTAGTCGGCTTTAAAGCCAGCATTTTATCCCATGAGCGTCCGAACTCGGCCGCATCTTCGATCCAGATGGTATGCCGCGCAGGACTGATCAGCATGTTCATGGCGGCGTCGCCGCAAAAGATTTCGCCTGTTTCCGTCAGGTAAAGGCCGATGGAATCGGATGTGTGTCCCGGCAAAAAGAGGATGCGTATGGGCAAGCCCATATTCTCAAAAATTTGTTCTTTTTTGCAGTCAACGAAAATCGCCCTGTCGCCGACCTGAACCGGCGGAAAGCGAAAGTCTCTTTTTATAAAACCGAACATAAAACCCGGAAGCGAAGAATAGCCCGCTCCGGCCGGCTCGTTGCTTTTTCCCGCCTCCAAAGCTTTCTCGGCCAAAGGATGGAGAATGACGGTCGCATTGGTTTCTTTCAGCAAATCTCCCAAAAATCCGGCATGGTCGTCGTGATGATGGGTCAGAAAAATGTATTTCAGCCTGGAAAGCGGCCAATGCTTTTCAAAACGGCTCTTAAACCTTTCAAAGACGCCCGGATATCCGGTGTCTATGGCGATGATTCCTTCCGGCGTTTCCAGCAGATAATTGTTCAAAACAAATCCGCCGATATTGAAGATTCTAATGCCCAACGCGATACCTCCCAATCATATTCCCTGTTTTATTCTATCACCTGGTAAAATATTGTAAAGCAAATAAGACTGCATAATAAATGAAAAAGACTAGCTTGATTTTTTGGCGAAACTAGGTTAATATAAATAAGTGTTCCTCTATCAAATATATGCGGGTGTAGTTCAATGGCAGAACACCAGCTTCCCAAGCTGGACACGAGGGTTCGATTCCCTTCACCCGCTCCAATATTTCAAGCCTCGAAAAGGTTGATTTTCGAGGCTTTTATTTTCGCATTTATGCTAGTTATTTTATTTACAATATGTCCATTTTGTCCCGATTTGTCCCTGATTAAGTCACTTGATACGTCACCCGCTTTATCGGGAATTTCAATTGAAAACTATCATAAAATTACAGCAAGAAAGGTGATGCAATTTATTATGAAGAGAATGAAAACTAAAAGAACGGTACCTATCAAGGTTTTATATAAAAAATGGTGGTTTTGGTTAATCGTCGTCATCGTAGCTATATCCCCGGCATTCGGCGAAGGCGATGATATCGATCAACCTATTGACAATGATATTGCCCAGATCGAAGAGCCCGCCGAGGGACCTGGTTCCGGGTCAGTTCAATTAGGACCTAACGAAAACGATCCTAAAGATATTGATAAATCGTTATTTAACGGATATAGGATGCTTATTGTCGACGGCGGTGATCTGAGCGGGCACAGAGAGCCTAATGCTGCCGTAGATATTGGATTTGGAGATCGGGAATACTGGGCCTTCACCAATGAATATGGCCAGCTTGTTCGAGTTGTAGCAAAAGAGATTATTCCTCAGAACGACAGTGTGGAGCCGATAAATTCGGATGGAAGATATTATGATGATGAAGCGAAGGTTCCCGGCACCGAGCTCCCGGATTATGATGAAGGCCATATTATCGCAGACTCCCTCGGCGGGGTGTCAAACGCCTACAACATCACGCCGCAAAACAGCGTTTTAAATCGTCATGGCGCCCAAGCTTATATGGAAAAGGTGATCCGCGATGCCGGCGGATGTACTGATTTTGAAGCGATAATTACTTATCCGAATACTGAAACGCAAATCCCGAGTCATTATCACTATACTTACAAGATAAACGGCAACGTTATTATTGAGGATTTCGATAATATAGATCCGGATGAGGCCAACAGGTCCCTGATCGAAAGCCAAAAGGCCGGAAGTGCTGCCTCTGTTCCCGCAGCTTCGGGGAGCCATGACATCTCTAAAATAGACACGAATGGCAACGGGAAAATTTCTATTGCCGAAGCGAAAGCGGCAGGATTTAAAATGCCGATTACACGTGACCATTGGCTGTATCAGTACATGGACGATAGGGACGGAGACGGACTAGTTGGAGAATAAAGATTTATGCTAAATACAAAGGACCCCCGGGATCATTCCCGGGGGCTCCTTTTTTACAGACCAGGCTGCGCCGACTGTTGAAAATTTCAATTAATGAGATATGCTATTCATCTTATTCAATATAAAACTGTAATTATGCGCATATTTATCCATTCTTATAATAAATTCTTTATGCGCATACCTCCATTACTTGAAAAATTGAGCTGAATAGCGGCGGTGAAATCCGGCGGGCTTTCGAGCAGGAAGCGGGAAATTTTCTGCGATATTATCCCGCGCATTGGACATACTATAGTTCATCAAACATAACAGGAGGCATAGCACAAATGGATGAACTGTATTTAGACATGGGAAATAAAAAAGAACCGATTGACGACAGCACCGCTGAAAAATACCATCTGGAACCGGGCACGCTCTCTCCCTTTACGCGGAAGCCCATCGTGGGAAAAGGCGGTACGTATCATAAAAATGCGAATCCCGGCGGGGACAGCGAGTCCTCCATCCGGGAAGATTTCAACAAGATGCCCATGCAGGGCGAAAAAGGCGACGGCATCGACGGAATGGATAACGGCTTTGAGTTTTCACAGTCTGAAATCATCGACTTCTCCCAGGGAGTCGATTCACGCATGGATGAAAATCGTTGAGGATTATGTCCTTCCGCCTCATTCAGCGGCCATTGCGTCTTCCTTGGTCTGATGGATCGTTCCCCTCGGATGCTGGGGCGGCGCGTAAATCGAATACAATTTCAAGGGTTCACGGCCTGTGTTGATGACGTTATGCCATGTGCCCGCGGGAATTATAATGGCAAAATCCTCGCCGACCTCCTCCTGAAAAATCATCCTGTCCCTTTCATAACCCATTCTGACAAGTCCGCGGCCTTCTTCGACTCTTAAAAATTGGTCCACGTCGGGGTGAATTTCCAGCCCTATGTCTCCTCCGGGCCTTATGCTCATCAGCGTAAGCTGTAAGTAATCGCCGGTCCATAGGGCGGTGCGGAAGTTGCGATTCCGCTCGGTCGCCTCCTCTATGTTGATTACGAGCGGGCTTGGACCGTAATCACTATATTCATTTGTGTGATAGTGATTGTCTCTTTCGACGTTAAAACACATTTTTTTTGAGTGACGCATATTTCCCAATTCCTTTCCCGTTTCATTATATGGTTATTCTATTCTTTCTCACCGGAATTGGTGTTTCCGCAATCCCTCAATTTTATTCTGGGCGCTGAAATCAAGGACCGCCAGATCTTAAACCGGCGGTTCCGATATCCGTCCTAATTATCCATCCTGATTATCCGTTTTGAATGTCCGTCTTAATTACCTGTCCTATTTATCCGTCTTTAGTATTCGTCTTAAAAATTTTTTTCTATAGCGATGATCTTGTCGTACAGCATCCGGTTGACCGGGGTCGGAATCCCGTGCTTTTCCCCCAATGCCAAAACCGTGCCGGCAAAAAGGTCGACCTCGCTTTTGCGCTTCGCTTCGGTATCCTGCTGCATGGAAGGTTTCCCGTCCGGGTGCAGGGGCTTGATGACGCTCAGCCAGTAATCCAGATCCTCTTCCGTCAGATCAACCCCCTCTTTCCACGAAAGGGCGATGACTTCCCTCATTGCAAGGATCATAACGTCCCTGAAAACGCCCTCCTGCTGCACTCCGCTGTAATTGCATCCGTATACGGCGGCGGTTTGGTTCACGCCGACGTTGAGCATGAATTTCCCCCACATATACTTCTTCATGTCCGTTCTCATGACATAGGGGATTCCCGCCCGGTCGAAGAAAGCGGCAATGGCTTTCATTCTTTCCGAAATCACGCCGGATTCCTGCTCTCCGAAACAAAGCATTCCCCGATTATGGTATGTAAGCCGGTTCCCGACCTTAACGGCGTCCATGCCCTGTGCGACGCAGTATAAAACCTTCTCATACCCGTAGACCGAGCCTATGATCGCTTCGCTGGAAATGCCGTTCATCACGGACAGGATTAAAGTGTCCGGCCCGACATGGTTTTTTGCCTCGGAAACCGCATCGTTCAGGCCGGAGGATTTGACTGCGAAGATGAGCAAGTCCGCGGGTTCGCAGGGATCTTCGGGTCTGACATAATGAAAATCGCATCGTTCCCCGTTGCAGTAAACGCCGTCGCGCAGATAGCGCCGGATCCTGTCTTCGTCCGCAATGACCCTGAGATCCTGCGCGGGCAATATCTTCCGCATCTGGCTCCCGAATAAGACGCCCAGCGCGCCCAGTCCGATGATCGATACTTTTTTTATTTCCCCCATATACAGACCTCCAAGCTCTTCAGTTCTATTTGTTCTGCTCTAATTCTTCTATTCTATTTCTCCTATTATAGCGCATCCGGCAGAAATTTTCACTGCAGAAATGCTTATTCCGCCTAAGCCGGGTTTGGGAAAGAGGGTGCGTCGGCGAAACGCCAGCAAAAATGCAAAAAGAGCAAAAAGTCCAGAAAGCCACAGACTCCCTTCTCAGGCAATCTGTGGCTCTAAATAAATTCCCTCCGATATTTATTTGATAAAACTCCTGGGATCAATTGCGACTCCGTCTTTTAATACTTCAAAATGTAAATGCGGGGCCTCCAGACTTTCAAACAGGGCGGAGCTTCCGATGCCGCTGATGACCTGCCCCTTTTCCACGACATCCCCTTCTTCAACCATCTTTGTCGTGCTTAAATTGGAATACTTTGTTACAAGTCCGTTTCCATGAGCTATCTCAATGGTAATGCCAAGCTTGTCATCATTATAAACCTTTGTGACAGTCCCGTCGGCGGCCGCCATAACCGGAGTGTCGGCGGGGGCCTGGATGTCGATGCCGCTATGAATGATGTATTGGTCTAAGGTAAGGGAATAAATTGGTATTTCTACGGAAAATTCCTTTGAAACCTCTCCTGCTACCGGAATCGTAAAGGCAGGAGTTGCGCTCTTTTGGCTCTTTGCGGGCGGCTTCTCCACCGCCGGTTCCGGTTTCTTCACCGTGCTGTCAACGGTGGGGACCGGTTCGATTACCTTCTGCTCTTCCGGCTCCTGCTGCTCCTCCTGGGCGATATTAATCTTATCATCATGATCCAGGTCAAACTGGCTGAAATTTGACCTCATCGTAAATATTGAAGCAATCGCTACCACACAAAAACATAAGACAAGCGCGACAGCTACCCGGTCGTTTGGCTTCTTATTATTCAATCGCATTTATAACACCTCCGAAAGTATTATTTCCTTATTCCCGCGATTTCATACTTCGGAGGCGCTTTTAATAATATTTTTTAAATGGTTCAGCGATTATAACAACAGCAATATAAAAGCCGGCGTCAGCAGCGCCGTCAGGACTCCCGCCAGAGCGATCGCCAGGCCGCTCATGGAACCCTGCACTTCGCTTTCCTTAAAGGCCCTTGCCGTACCGATGGCGTGGCTGATTGTTCCGATGGCTATCCCCTTTGCCACTTCGTTTTTAACCCTCATCAGCCTAAGCAGTTCGGGTCCGCAGACGCCTCCGACGATTCCGGTAATCACGACAAGGGAAGCAGTCAGCGACGGTATTCCGCCGACGATGCCGGCGATTTCAACGGCAATGGGATTGGTGGCGCTTTTTGGAAGCATGGTGATCAGAATTCTTTCATCGGTTCCCATCAGTCTGCAAACCGCAAGAAGAACACCCATGGTAGCAAGAGTACCGGCTGCGATTCCCGCCAATATGGGGAGCGCATGCCGCTTCAATATATCCAGACTGCGATAAAGAGGAACCGCAAGCGCAACGGCGGTGAGCGGCAGAGTCTGGTTCAGGATCACATTCTGTTCATAATAGACATCATAGGGTATTTCCGCATAATAAAGAAAAGCAATGATGATAACAGAGGCTGTGATCACCGGCTGAAAAAAAGTCCAGTTTGTCTTGCCGTAAAAGACCATTCCAACCCAATAGCACCCGATTGTAAGGAGCATTCCGGATATGGGGCTCAGCCGGAAAATTTCATTGATCATTTCCGCCACCGCTATCCCTCCTTTCCGCAGATGCAAGTTTTCTTTCTTCCCGTCCGATCAGCAGTTCCGTGACCTTCGCCGCTGTGAACAAGCCGACCAGGATGCTTGCGATCAAAGGCACAAATATGTTCAGGAACTGCGCTTTGATAAGATTCGCATGAACCATGATCCCGACGACGGGCACTACAAAAAACAAGGCCAGATTGTTTACAATCTGATTGCTGACCTTTTCCACCTGATCCAGCTTGATTGCTTTCCCGCACAGAGCGGCGAAAAGCAGTGCAAAGCCAAGGACGTTTCCTGGAATCGGAATGTGAAGCCCTTCCGCAATGACGGTGCCTAAAAAGTACATGGATAAAATGACGAAGCTTTGTTTTATTATCATAAACCGTCCTCCCAGGGTATTATAACCCATAAGCGGGGTTTTCGGCAGCAGGAAAATCTAATTTAAACGCGAACGGACAGAGCAACAGCAAGCTCTGTCCGTTCGCTTTTCGAATATTAATTCGATTTTCGGGTAATTTGAGGGTGGTTCCTTTCTTACCCTGAATCTATATATATAATGAGGAGAAAAAATGTAATGAACTGGGTCAGCCTTGTGCAAGTTTCTTATAGGTTTCATATCTTTCCTTCGCGTCCCTGACTGCCTTTTCAAGCAATTCTTCGGCACGTTCCGGGAAGGTGAGCTCCAGAGAAGCGTAACGGTTCTCGCCTCTTAAGAATTCCTTCAGGTCCGCGGTGGGTTCCTTGGAATCCAGGATGAACGGATTCTTGCCTTCTGCCTTCAGCAGCGGGTTGTAGCGGTATAAGTGCCAGTATCCGGATTCGACGGCTTTCTTCATTTCTTCCTGGCTCTTTGCCATTCCCGCTTTTATGCCGTGCTCAATGCAGGGGCAGTAAGCGATGATCAGAGACGGTCCGGGATAAGCTTCCGCTTCCCTGAAAGCTTTCAATGTCTGAGCCTGATCGTATCCCATAGCGACCTGCGCCACATAGACATAACCATAGCTGATTGCCATCAGGCCCAAATCCTTTTTCTTGACCTTCTTTCCAGCGGCGGAGAACTTGGCGATAGCGCCTGTGGAGGTTGCTTTCGAAGATTGTCCGCCTGTGTTGGAGTAAACTTCCGTATCCAGAACCAGCATGTTGATATTCTTTCCAGACGCAAGCACATGGTCCAGGCCGCCGTAACCGATGTCATAAGCCCATCCGTCACCGCCGAATGCCCAGAACGATTTCTTGGATAAGAATTCCCTATTCTGGATAATGAAATCCTTTATCTCCTTTTCCTCGTCATTTTTCGGTGCATATTTCTCCAATGCTTCCAGTAATGCCAAGGATACTGCCTTTGATGTATCTGAATTATCGAACTCTTCCACATAACGCGCAGCCTGTTCCTTAACGACGTTCAGTTCCACCAGTCTTTCGGCCTTCTGGATGAGCTGCTTCTGAATCGCTTCATGTCCGAGCAGGAAGCCGAATGCGTATTCCGCATTGTCTTCAAACAGGGACATCGCCCAGGACGGTCCGTGTCCGCATTTATTGACGGTATACGGGGTTGACGGTGTGGATCCGCCGTAAGCTGTGGAGCAGCCGGAGGCGTTGGTGATATACATTCTTTCGCCGAACAGCTGGGTCGCCAGCTTGATGTACGGGGTCTCGCCGCAGCCGGCGCAAGCTCCGGAGAATTCAAACAGAGGCTGCGCGAACTGTGATGCCTTTACTGTCTGGTCGCTGAAAGCGTCCTTCTTGATGGATACCACATCCACGCTGAAGGTCCAGTTTTCCGCCTGATCAAGCTGCGTTGCAAGCGGCTTCATAATGAGAGCTTTTTCCTTTGCCGGGCAGACCTGCGCACAGCTTCCGCAGCCGGTGCAGTCCAGAGGCGATACCTGGATTCTGTAGGAATATTTTTCCAGGCCTTTTCCGACGGCCTTCTTTGTCTCGAATCCGGCCGGCGCTTTCTTGCTCTCTTCTTCATCCACAAGAACCGGTCTGATCGCAGCGTGCGGACATACGAATGCGCACTGGTTGCACTGGATACACTTGTCGATCTGCCATTCAGGAACGTCAACGGCAGCGCCTCTCTTTTCATACTTTGTGGTTCCAGCATGCCATGTTCCGTCGAACAGATTGTATTTCAGGAATGTGGAAACGGGGAGATTGTCTCCTTCCTGACGGTTCATCGGAATGACCACGTCTCTGATAAAGTCGGGCACATCGGTCCTTTCCGTCTCAACGACTTCCAGATCAGCCCATTCAGCCGGGATTTCGATCTTCTTGAGATCATTGATACCCCGGTCGATGGAAGCCCAGTTCATCTCGACAACCTTCTGTCCTTTTTTCGCGTAATAGGTCTTATGGATCGCATCCTTCATCTCCTTGATGGCAAGATCAAGCGGAATGATGTCGATGAGCTTGAAGAACGCCGCCTGCAGAATGGTATTGATTCTTCCGCCAAGCCCCAGTTCCTTCGCAATGGAGATAGCGTCGATCACATAGAGCTGCGCGTTTTTCTGCGCAAGGGCTTTCTTCATGGACGCCGGCAGAGCCGCGTTCAGTTCGTCGATGCCTCCGGCGAAGTTCAGAAGGAATATCCCGCCCGGCTTCAGGTCTTTAACCAGGTCATATTTATCCACATAGGACGGATTGTGAACGGCGACAAAATCGGCGCTGTTTACCAGATACGGAGCCCGGATGGGATCCTTTCCGAACCGCAGGTGGGATTGGGTCAAACCGCCGGACTTCTTCGAGTCGTAAACGAAATATGCCTGGGCATACATGTCCGTGTTCTCGCCGATAATCTTGGTGGAGTTCTTGTTTGCTCCAACAGTTCCGTCGGATCCCAGACCCCAGAACTTGCAGCTTACGATGCTCTTCGGCAGGATGCTGACCTCATCCTTGACGGGAAGAGAAGTATGATAAACGTCGTCGATGATGCCGATGGTAAAGTTATGCTTCGGCTCATCCTTTTCCAGATTATCGAAGACCGCAATAATCTGCGCCGGGGTCGTGTCCTTCGAAGACAAGCCATAGCGTCCGCCGACGATGGTCATCGGAATTCCTTCATTATAGTAAACGGTGCAAACGTCCTGATATAAGGGTTCTCCCATTCCGCCCGGCTCCTTCGTCCTGTCAAGCACGGCGATCTTCTTAACCGTCTTCGGAACGGCGGCAAGGAAATGGGAAGCTGAGAACGGCCTGTACAGATGGACGTTGATGGCTCCGACCTTTCTTCCCTGACTATTGAGGTAATCCACCGTATCCTTGATGGTATCGCTTACCGATCCCATGGCTACGACGATGCTCTCGGCATCCGGTGCGCCGTAATAGTCGAAGAGACCATAATTTCTGCCCGTCAGCTTGTTGATTTCATTCATGTAATCTTCCACGATTTTCGGGAGACGCTCAAAATAACAGTTGGCGGATTCCCTGGTCTGGAAGAAGATGTCGGGGCTTACCGTGGTTCCGCGGGTAGCCGGATGCTCCGGATTCAGAGAATTTTTCCGGAACGCTTTCAACGCCTCATAATCCACAAGAGGCTTCAGATCTTCATAGTCCAGGACATCAATTTTCTGAACCTCATGGGACGTCCGGAAACCGTCAAAGAAATGCAGGAAGGGAACCCGGCCTTTGATGGCGGCAAGATGCGCCACTGCGCCCATATCCATGACTTCCTGGGGTGATGAGGAGGCGAGAAGCGCGAAACCGGTCATTCTGCAGCTCATTACGTCGGAATGATCTCCGAATATCGATAACGCATGCGCGGACAAGGTTCTGGCTGAAACATGGAATACTCCAGGCAGGAGCTCTCCCGCGATCTTGTACATATTCGGAATCATCAGCAGCAGACCCTGAGAAGCGGTATATGTCGTCGTAAGCGCTCCGGCCTGCAGAGAACCGTGCACCGTGCCGGCTGCTCCTCCTTCCGACTGCATCTCAACTACGTCGACCGTCTTTCCGAAAATGTTCGTTTTCCCTTTGGCAGACCATTCGTCCACCAATTCCGCCATCGGAGACGACGGAGTGATCGGAAATATGCTGGCAACTTCGGTAAACGCGTATGATATGTACGCTGCCGCAGTATTTCCATCCATGACATCAACTTTTTTTGGCATAAGACTTTCCTCCGTTGTTTATTGACTCGAAACGAGAATATTAAAGCGTTAAATTATTAACCATTTATATTCGAATGCAAAGAGCATGCCAACCGGAAACTCGAGATTAAATTTGCATGAAAAGGCGAATTTTTTTGCGAAAAAGGCCGCATTGCCGCCTTTGTGCCGTATTTTTCGCAACCTTTACTGATACATGGCGATTATTATTTCCATCATTCACCGTTTCGTTTCACTTTTGCTTCTTCAAATCCGGTTCAATGCTATCAAATTTAAATCACATCTGTGTATCCGGCTCCGCCCCCTATTAAAGCGTAACGCCGTCCTTCAGAATGCCGATCTGGAAATACCCGTTCTTTTCGTTGCGTGTATAATATTTCCCATTGACCGTCTCAAGGATCTTGTCATAGAGCTCCGCCCTGAGCGCTTCGCGTTCCTTTTCCTCCCGCATGCTCGTAATTCTGCCGGCGTCAAAGTCGATCCAGCTCGGCTTCCGTTTCGCCAAATCAGAATTCGAAGACAGCCGGAATGTCGGCCCCGCAAAGCCGCAGGGCGTCCCTCTTCCCGTGGTGAAAACGGTCAGCACTGCGCCGGCGGCGATCTGTCCCGTGATCCCGGGGAGATCGTTTCCGGGGCCGCTGATCAGCACCAACCCGTTTTTACTCGCGCGCCCGCCGTATTCTATTGCTTCCGTTACCGCGCAGTTTCCGCCTTTTTGGATACAGCCCAGAGATTTTTCCTCAATGGTGCTCAGACCCCCGGCTTTATTGCCCTGGGTCGCATTGCCGTTCACATCTTCGCCGTGCTTTGCGAAATAGTCCGCATAATCCCGGATCATTTTTACGACGTCGTCAAAAACTTCCCTGCTGACGGCGCGATTCATCAGGATATGCTCCGCTCCGAACATTTCTGGTACTTCCGTCATGCTGACCGTCGCACCCTTCGAAACGAGCTTCTCCGCAAGGCTGCCCACCAGCGCATTAGCCGTTATTCCCGAAAATCCGTCGGAACCGCCGCAGTTCAAAGCGATATGCAGTTTGCTGAGATTGATGGGCTTTCTGCGGTCGTGCTTCATCTTATCGTGTAACTCGCCGCAAAGCGCAAGGCCGTATTCCAATTCGTCGTCACAGTCCTGCAAGACCAGGAATTTGACCCTTTCCGGATCATATCCTTCCATATATTTCTTTAATTGATCAAGATTGTTGACCTCGCATCCGAGGCTTACCACCAGAACGCCTCCGAAATTCGCGTTTCGGATCAAACCGGCTATGATTTTTCCCGTGGTCTCCAGATCTTTCCCCGCCTGGCTGCAGCCGTACGGATGCGGCAGGGGAATAATTCCGTCAAAATTGTCAGATCTCTTGTATTTTAAAGACGCCAGTGCCGCAATCTTCTGAAGCGGTCCGTTGACGCAGGATACGGTGGGAATCAAAGCCATGTAATTCCGGATGCCGGCCGAGCCGTCCTTTCTTTCATAACCCATGAAAGTATCCTCGGAGCTTCCTGGCAGGATCGCCCGTTCCCGGTCGAAGGAATAGACATATTCCTTTCTGTAGCTTTCATCCGCGCCGCTGCTTATGTTATGGTCATGGACCCATTCTCCTTTTTTGATATCCGAGGTTGCGGTGCCTATAAAGTTCCCGTACTTGACCACCTGCACGCCTGCGGCGATATCCCGCAGCGCAAATTTGTGAGCCTTCGGGATGTCGTCCAAAAGCTCTACCGTTTGGCCGTCGATTTCGATCAAGTCTCCCTTTTTCAGCGGTTCAAGCGCAACGGCCACCATGTCGTCTTTGTTTATTTTAATCGCATTCATATGCAATCCCCCTCATATAACATCATAAGCGAAGCATGAGCTCCGCTTATGACTGTTTAGCAACCGATTTATTATGACAATGCGGCCGCCGTTCCGCCGAAAAACCTGATTGTAGCCTTGAAGGAGGCAAGGCCGGCGGATCCGCATTCTATCACGGCAGCAGTCTGACAAGAGCCAGCGCTATATCCGGAACGTAGGTTACGAGGAACAGAACCGCTACCAGTCCTCCGAACAGCGGCATGACCCACTTCACGACCTGATTGAATTCGATTCTCCGATCCAGGCCTTTCGCTACAAAGAGGTTGATTCCAAGCGGCGGCGTGAGCAGGCCCAGCGTCATATTGATAACCATGATGCAGCCGAAATGAACCGGGTCGACTCCGAAGGCCAAAGCCAGCGGCAGCAGGATAGGCGTGAAGATGAATGTAGTCGCAGTCTCTTCCATGAAACAGCCGTTGATCAGCAAGAGGATATTGATCAGCAGCAGGATCACAGCCGGGCTGTCGGTAAATCCGGTCGCCCAATTCACCAGCATTGCGGGCAGCTGCTCCGTGGTAACGATCCAGGCAAAGCTGTTTGCCGTGGCGATAATAAACAGGATCATACTTGACGTTACCGCACTCTGGAATGCGATGCTGGGCAGTTCTTTAATATTTATTTCCTTGTAAACACAGAAAGCTACGATGATCCCATAAAATCCGGCAACGCCCGCGGCTTCCGTCGGTGTGAAGACGCCGCCGTAGATGCCGCCCAGGATGATGACGGGCATCATCAGTGCCAGGAACGCATTCTTAAAAGCGGGTACAAATGTTTTTACGTTGAACTTTCTAAGCTCTCTGCCCCATTTGTACTTTACTGAGAAAATATAGCTGATGACGCAAAGAACAAGTCCCATGAGAATTCCGGGAAGGATACCGGAGGTGAACATGTCGGCAACCGATGTTCCAGCCAGCATTGAGTAATTTACAAACGGGATGCTCGGCGGGATGATGCAGCCGATGGTCCCTGCCGCAGCGGCCAGAGCGGCAGCAAAACCTGCGGGATAGCCGTCGTCAATCATGGTGGGCACCATGATACCGCCGATGGCGGCAACCGTCGCTGGCGACGAACCGGAAATGGCTGCGAAGAACATGCAGCTTATAAGCGTAACCATTGCGAGAGAGCCGGGTATGAATCCCACCAGCTCATAGGACAGGTCCGTAATTCTCTTTGAAATTCCGCCCCTTGACATGACGATTCCGGCGAATATGAACAGCGGAATCGCAAGCAACACTGTCGAGTCAAGGCCGGTAAACATTCTTTGGGCGACGACCCATACGGGCGAACCGTCATAGGCAAAGGCAGCCATGGAAGCAAACCCAAGCGATACTGCGATGGGAATGCTCAGCGCCATGCTGCATACTAGTGTAACCAATAATACTGTTAACATCTATTACTTCTCCTCCCGATAACGCTAGATCGCCTGTACAGCGTCATCTTCTTTCTTCCACTCTTTTCTATAGAATATCCTAACCAGACATTGAATGCTGGTTAACAGCATACCCGCCGGTACCAGTCCATACATGATGTACATCGGCACGAACAAGGCCGGGCTGACCTGTCCCATAACAAACTGTTTTCCGACTAATATGCTTCCGTAATATACAAGTACCGCACAGAATACAAGGGTAACGATCTCGGCAAACAGGCGGAAATATTTTTTCGCCTTTTTGGGAACCGCAAGGTTCACCAGCGCCGTGATCCCGATATGGACTCCCTGGCTCATTCCCGCGCTAATGCCGAAAAATGCGGCGAAAAGATTCAGGTAGCGAACGATCTCATCGCTCCAGCCAAAAGAAAAATTAAGGGCATATCGCGTTACTACATTTATTACCATCATGAGAACCATGGCCAGGGTACAATAGCTGGCAATAAAATATTCGAGCCTTACCTTTAAAATAAAATCAAAAACTTTCTTCATGGTTTCCTCCGCGGAATAGTGCGCCAAATACCGGGAACCCCCAGTATTTGGCGACTGATAAAATTAAGATTAGTTTTTCGTCTTCTGAGAATGTTCGATTTTATAATTCCCTGCTTCGTATCAACGAGGCGGGGGTTATCTATGCCTCGCTATACGAGTTATTTATTTTGGGCCTTCTCAACTTCAGACAGGAACAGATCGACCAGTTCATCTCCGGCATCTTTTCTTGCCATATCGACGATGCTAGCGGTAGCGTCCTTGAACATCTGACGCTGCTCGTCCGTGAGATATGTGAATTCGATACCGGCCGCTTTCATGGCCTCAACGCTGGTCTGCTCATACTCCAGGTTCAGCTGTCTTTCCAGATCGATGAAATCTCTCATCTTTCTGTCAAGCAGTTCCTGGAGGTCCTTGGGCAGCTTGTTGTAGGATTCTTTGGACATAGCTACGCAATATACGTCGTAGATATGGTTGTCGTCCGTGATGTACTTCAGAGCTTCATACAGTTTGTTTGTGTAGGTCAGGGTGAGTCCGTTCTCCTGTCCGTCAACGGTTCCCTGGGACAGAGCGGTGTAGAGCTCGGCAAAGGTTACCGGTATAGCGGAAGCTCCGAGCAGTTCGACCAGCTTCATGTGGACCGGGTTTTCCATGGTCCTGATCTTGAGTCCCTTCATATCAGCAGGAGTCGCGACCGGCCTCTTGTTGTTGCTGAATGTTCTGAATCCGTTTTCGCCCCAGCCGAAGACCTTTATTCCGGTCTTTTCTTCCATCTTCTTCGCAAGGGTCTGTCCGAATTCTCCGTCATATACGGCATAAGCGGTATCGCGGTCCGTAATGAGGTAAGGAATCGCCGTCACCGCGATTTCGGGGAACATTCCCGCGATCGGGCCTGTGGAAACGATGCAGACGTCGATGGTTCCCATCTGTACGCCTTCAAGCTGTTCTCTTTCAGCACCCAGCTGGCTTGCCGGATAGTGTTCGAATACCAGTCTTCCGTTTGATTCCTCTTCGATTTCCTTGATGATCTGCACGCTGGCATCAGGCAGGCGGTCATTGTCAGCCGGGGATGAATGCGCCCATTTCATGGTGAAAACTTCATCGGCCGTTCCTTCCGCAGCTCCGCCTTTATCCGAGCCGCCGCCACATGCGGCAAACGTTCCAGCCACCAAAGTAACAACCAACATCAGAGCTAAAAATCTTTTTTTCATTTTTCCCTCCTATAAATTCTGTTGATATTGGATATTGCGAACCGACTCATTCGACGGTTCTACAATATCTTATATTGAACCGTTTCGCATAACCGGCTGCATCAAGCTGCCGGTTAGACGCAACGGATTCAACCGCATTCGCTTGGCGTCGTTTTGCGCCGTTTATTCCGACAGCTCCTTAAGCTTTACGATTTCCTTGACCTCTTTGTTTGCGAGATATCTCGGATAATAGCCTGTCAGCACCTGGGCTACGTTTTCCGCAGTCAGGGTCTGAAGAGCCAACTGGGATTCTTCGGAATAGTAGGCCGCATGTGGAGTGATGATGACATTGTCCATTTTCAGCATCGGATTGTCCGGCTGAATGGGTTCCGGATCCGTAACGTCAAGACCCGCCGCTGCGATCTCTTTATTTTCCAGCGCCCAGATCAGGTCTGTTTCCTTGATGACCGGTCCTCTTCCCATGTTGATCAGAATCGCCGAATTCTTCATCTTTTTGAAGACTTCCTTGTTAAACATATACCTTGTCGATTCCAGCAGCGGAACATGGATGGAGACGATATCGGAAGTCGTTATCAGTTCCTCAAAATCCACCAGTTTTCCGCCCATTTCGCTGACGACGTTTGCAGGTACAAAGGGATCATATACAAGGATGTTCATTCCATAGGGCTTGACTTTCTCAAGGACCAGTTTTGCAATTTTTCCGAAGCCGACAAGCCCGATGGTCTGTCCTTTCAGATTATAAATCTTCTTTCCAAGCTTATAGTCCCATATTCCCGCCTTAATATTCTTGTCGTGAATCAGAAGCTTCCGGTTCAGCGCAAGAATCATCGCGACGGTGTGGGTCGAGACTTCGTCCACGCAATAATCAGCCACATGTCCGACGCAGATGCCTTTTTCCGTCGCTGCTTTCAGATCGATTCTGTCAAGGCCGATGGCATACTTCGAGATTACCTTGCATTTTTCGAGGCTTTCGATCACTTTCCGCGTCAGGTTTGCATACTGCATGATCAGCCCGTCGCAATCCTTCGCGATCTCGATTATTTCATCCTCATTTTTGCACTGATAGGCAAACACCTCAGCGCCGATTTTTTCCAACACCGCTTTTTCGGGTTCGATGGTTTCGAATTCCCTGTCGGTGATTACAACTTTGAATTTAGCCATTTCTTCCTCCCAAAAGCTCATACTTAGATTCCGGAATAAACAGAAATCACTTTCCCATTTCTCCGGATTTTTACCGCGTTCATATATAAAGCAAATAATATGCCAATTCTCTCTTTCTTTCAAAATCGACATATATCGACGTAATTTCAGGCGTTCCGGGCTTTCCCACGCCGACCGCGAATTCGGTTTTCGGCCTCAAAACGAACCATATTTGATAAAGCTAATCAGAAATGGTTCACTCCTTGAAATTTGCGTTCGGACGTAATATAATGAAATCAGAATAGGTTAGATCCAAGGTATAGCAAACGAGGGAATGAAAATGACTTCTGATTTCAATCTGGATGATCTCTACAACGAGGAAGCAGCTATTGCCGGTTCCGGCCAGTTTATCCTGCAGTACGTTTTCTTATTGGATAAAGACGGCAAGATATTGACTTGTGATGAATCCGGCCGCGAATTTCTGAAAAAAATCGATCTGGGAATCTTTTATGCACAGCTGCATTCCATCAAGCTGAACTCCGCTATTACGAACACCACTATCATCCTCGGGAACAAAAGCTACAATCTGAGAGTGGTCCCCACCGACCTTGAGCAGCGAACGACTTTGACTCCCAACAGCGATTCGGAATTCATCATCGTCCTGCAGGATCAGACTCTGTTTTCGATCATATACCAAAGCCTCAATAAAGTCAAGCTGGCTTATTTTAAGAGCATCGACGATATCAATCAAACCATCCAAGAACTGGATAAAATCTTTGGGTCGTCTCTGAGCGGCATCTTTGTAACCAATTCAAACAGCACGGTTATCTATGCCAACCCCGCGTATATCAATGCCACGGGGCTTGCGTTGGAAGATATCATCGGCAAAAACGTTTCCGATCTGGGCAAGTCGGGAATGCTGAATCCGCTGATCACGCCGTTCATTCTCGAGACCCATGAAAGCCTGACCACGCTTCAAAAGCTGGGTACGGGCAAATTTGCCATCATTTCAGGTTCCCCCGTATACGACAGCGGCGGCGAACCGATTCTGATCATCACCTGCGTGAACGTAATCACGGGTATCATGAAGGCGGATTTCCCTGATCAGTTTTATGACCCGGCTAATTTGAAGCTGAATATAAATAAAAGGAAGAAAGAACACTCCATCGACATTATCGCGGAAAGCCAGGTCATGAAGACGATCCTTCAGGAAGCGATCAAAATCGCACGGTATAATGTGACGGTCCTGCTGCTCGGCGATTCCGGCGTCGGCAAAGAGGTTATCGCATCCATTA
>ENA-UPSB01002251-UPSB01002251.1-bioreactor-metagenome-genome-assembly--contig:-NODE-2251-length-19013-cov-56.920403_pt1 | contig 19013 bp, 16 predicted proteins | sample MGYA00238182_ERZ773286 | MGnify/ENA primary metagenome ERZ773286 (study PRJEB29026, sample SAMN07631240) | bioreactor metagenome | isolation source: Switchgrass digestor | place: USA: Dartmouth... | reverse complement strand
GAACCCGCAACCTGCTGATTACAAGTCAGCTGCTCTACCGATTGAGCTACGCCAGCATTTATGGCGACCCGGAAGGGACTTGAACCCTCGGCCTCTAGCGTGACAGGCTAGCGTTCTAACCAGCTGAACTACCGGGCCGCATTTAATGGTGACCCCGAGGGGATTCGAACCCCTGTTACCGCCGTGAAAGGGCGGTGTCTTAACCTCTTGACCACGGGGCCATAAATGGTGACCCATCGGCGATTCGAACGCCGGACACCTGGATTAAAAGTCCAGTGCTCTACCACCTGAGCTAATGGGTCACACATCAAACAGTGCAGATTATATAATACACAAGACCGGCTAAATTGTCAACCATATAAATAATAATTTTATAGAATGTTTATTTAAAAAATATACTGCAACATCAGGAGTTCAAAATCTTTTCTATTTCTTCGATCTCCTCTTTGGATAAATTGGGATTATCCAGAGCACGTACATTTTCTACAATCTGCTCAGGTCTGCTGGCTCCAATGAGGGCGGATGTAACCTTGCCGTCCCGCAATACCCAAACCAAGGCTAATTGCGCAAGGGTTTGCCCGCGTCTGACGGCAATTTCATTAAGGGCCTTAATCTTGGCCAATCTCTCCTCTGTCAAATCCTTCTCGCTCAAAAAGCCCGTATGCTTTCCTATCCGAGAATCCTTTGGGATGCCGTTAATGTATTTTGTGGTAAGTAGCCCCTGGGCTAATGGGCTAAATGCAATTATCCCTATGCCGATTTCGCTGGCATAGTCCTTAAGCCCATCTCTCTCAATCCACCTGTTAAACATCGAATAGGAGGGCTGATGAATAACGAAAGGAGTCTTTAACTCTTTTAATATCTTATAAGCCCGTTCCGTCTGCTCCCTCGTATAATTTGAAATTCCCACGTACAGCGCTTTACCCTGCCTAACCGCCGAGTCCAATGCATACATGGTCTCTTCCATAGGGGTCTGCGGATCAGGCCTATGGGAATAGAATATATCCACATAGTCAAGCCCCATCCGTTTTAAGCTTTGATCCAGGCTGGCAAGTAAATATTTCCGTGAACCCCAATCTCCGTATGGCCCAGGCCACATCCTGTAGCCCGCTTTGGTAGAGATGATCATCTCATCGCGATACCGCTTTAAATCCTGCTTTAATACTTTTCCGAAGTTTTCCTCGGCGCTGCCCGGGGGAGGCCCGTAATTGTTGGCCAGATCAAAGTGGGTAATGCCGCAATCAAAAGCGGTAAATATCATCTGTCGCATATTCTCGAAGCTGTCGTTATATCCGAAATTATGCCAGAAACCCAGCGATATGGCGGGCAATAACAGGCCGCTGTTCCCGCAGCGGTTGTACTTCATATTAGAATATCTGTTATTATCGGGTATGTATGCCATATCCCATTCCTCCTTTTTTCATTATTCACCGCCATTTATCCGGCGGTTTAAATAAATTCTTTCCTGCTTGATATCCAAGCCATATATGCTTTCACATAATTATTTACCCTCTACCATATCTATCAAACCAGAATTATCAAAATTTAACCTTCAATGGTTCATAGAGCTTTTTTAAATTCATAACCTTTTATATTCTAAATTCCATGGTTTTGGGAATAAAAATGGAATTGACCTATTTCTCAGAATATGAACACAAAGACAGTAAGTAAAAGATTTGGTATGTCAAAATCGGCGGTGTACCACTTAATAGTATATCCGCATGGGATCATTAACGCTTATCATGAAATTACAAAAAAGCCCTGTCGACAGATCGTCAACAGAGCAACAGAATAAAGGTTTCCATTTAGCGATAAGCTCCATCAAAGCTTTGATATAATATCCCTTGCCACCACAATCCCGGTGACCGACGCCTGCATGAGCCCACGGGTGATACCCGCGCCATCTCCGATGGCATACAAATTCTTAACAGGAGTCTCAAACCTGCTGCTGACCTCTATCTTGCTGCTATAAAATTTAACCTCAACGCCGTACAACAACACGTCGCGGGAATAAAGCCCCGGTGCCAGCTTGTCAAACGCCCTCAGCGCCTCCACTATGGATGTAAGATAGCGTTGAGGTAGAACATAGCTCAAATCTCCCGGCACGGCGCTCTTTAAAGTAGGAATGGTAACCGACTTTTTAAGCCTACTGTAATCCGTCCTCCTGCCCATGAGCAGGTCACCCAGGCGCTGCACCATGATGCCGCCACCGGTCAGCATATTGGCCAGATAAGCGATATACTTACCATACTCTATGGGCTGGTTAAAAGGCTGCGTAAAACGGGTAGAGACTAGCACGGCAAAATTGGTGTTATCGGTCTTAAGGGCCGGATCGGCATAGCTATGGCCATTCACAACGGCTATCTTGCCATCATAGTGCTCTTCCGATACCACACCCCCCGGATTCATGCAGAAGGTCCTCACCTTGTTCTCAAAGGTATCGGAGTAATACACCAGCTTGGCTTCATATAAATCCTTAGTAAGATGATCCATGACGGCATTGGGCACTTCAACCCGTACGCCGATGTCGACTTCGTTGTTGTAAATAGGGATGCCGTGCTTTTTGGCCTGCTGAGCCAGCCACTCGGCTCCCGCACGCCCCGGAGCTATAACCACATAATCGCAGTCTATAATCTCCTCCTGCCCCTGCCTTCGTACCACAACCCCGGCAGCTCTGCCATCATCCACGATTATATCAACAGCCTCCGTCATCGGGCTAAACCTAACATTGGCCTGGCTGACCAGGTATTCATACATCGCCTTAAGCACATCAATGGCCTTTTCCGTACCCAAATGCCTTACACCGCACGGAATCAATCGTATACGATGCTTCAACGCTTCATACTTTATCTCCTCTATCCTGGCGGAGTTAATGCCGTAAAGCGCAGCATTAGCCCCAAAGCTCAAATATATATCATCGGCATATTTTATCAGCCGGTCGGCTTCATCCTCATCCATATAGTCCAGGATACGGCCACCCACTTCGGCGCTCTGCGTCAGCTTACCATCGCTAAAAGCTCCTGCACCGCCCCATCCGCTCACTATGGCGCAGGGATGACAGTTGGCGCATTTCCCCGTTTCCCGTGCAGGGCATGCCCTTCTGTTTAGATGGGGCCCTTTATCCACAATAAGCAGCTTCAATTCCTTCTTTTGTTTGATAAGTTCGAGAGCCGTAAAAATTCCTGCTGGCCCTGCTCCTATTATCACCACATCATATCTTTCCATAGCTAATGTTGCATTCCCTCCCTCTTGGGCAATCCCATGTGCCCAATAAATGATATCAGAAAAACCGGTTTAAATCAATGGGATATGTTCATAAAAAAACCCCTTCTTACAATTATTAGTAAGAAGGGGCCTTTCTCGTTCTATTAGAAACGCAAATTACTTCTCGTTTAGGTAATCGTTAAGCGCCTTTACCAGTTCATCCACATCGATTCCGTGAACTGCTGATGCCTCCTCCAGCGTTTCACCGGTGGATATAGGGCATCCCAGGCAGTGCATACCATACCGCAGGAAAATGGGCACCGTTCCGCGGTCAATTTGCAGGACCTGGGCAATGGTCATATCCTTGGTTACCTGTGCCATTGTACTACCTCCTTTATCCTTTTATTACATCATACACCTGCTTACACCAATAATCAATCCCGTTATTTAGGTTTTAGCCTATCTCATTTAAATTATACGGCGTCTCTTGATATACATAGTAGTTTAGCCAGTTGGAAAACAGCAGGTTTGCATGGCTACGCCAATTTACTACAGGCATAGCGTTTACATCATCGTTTGGAAAATAATTTTTTGGCAGATCTATATTTAACCCTTTAGCCTTATCCCTTTCATACTCCTCCTTGAGGGTTAGCGGATCATATTCGGAATGGCCTGTTACGAATACCTGCCTGCCATTTTTAGAAGCAACTATATAAATCCCTGCTTCTTCCGACTCAGCCAGGATCTCAAGCTCTGGAACCTTGAGTATATCCGCTTTTCTCACCTCTGTATGCCTGGAATGCGGTACGTAGAACACATCATCAAAACCCCTGAGCAGCTTTTCATTTTTCTTACAAGCCCTGTGTGGGAATATGCCAAACATCTTTTGCGGCAGCTTATACTTGGGTATTCCATAATGATAATAGAGTCCAGCCTGAGCTGCCCAGCATATATGGAAAGTGGAGAAGACATGAGTCTTACTCCACTCCATTATCTCCTTAAGCTCCTCCCAGTAATCCACCTCTTCAAATTCCAGATGTTCTACCGGTGCACCCGTTATGATCATCCCGTCAAACTTCTGTTGACATATTTCATCAAAGGTGTTATAGAACTTTATGAGGTGTTCCCTGGAAGTATTCTTGGATACATGGCTTTTCGGGTGAAGCAGCACTATATCTACTTGCAGGGGAGAATTACCTAAAAGGCGCAATATTTGAGTCTCGGTCACTATCTTATTGGGCATGAGATTTAGTATTACGATCTGTAGAGCTCTGATATCCTGATGTAAAGCTCTGTCTTCAAACATTACGAATATATTTTCACTGGTCAATGTTTCAGCGGCTGGCAGATCGTTTGGTATCTTTATTGGCATATCTCATCTCCCTTCCTATACTTCCTTGAATAGATCCGTCGACAGATACCGCTCCCCCGTGTCTGGTAATACCACCACTATGGTTTTGCCTTCGTTTTCCTTTCGCCTGGCGACCTGGGTTGCTGCAAAAGCGGCTGCACCTGAAGATATGCCTACCAGCAAGCCCTCAGTCTTCGCAAGGGCTCGAGAAGTATTGTAAGCTTCTTCGGTTTTCACCGTTATAACCTCGTCTATGATATCGGTATTGAGAACTTCGGGTACGAAACCAGCTCCTATGCCCTGAATCTTATGGGGACCCGGCTTACCTCCCGACAGGACTGGCGAATCAAAGGGCTCTACGGCTATAACCTTTACATTAGGTTTGCGCTGCTTTAATACTTCGCCAGTACCGGTAAGGGTGCCGCCCGTTCCCACCCCTGCTACAAATATATCGACTTCTCCATCGGTATCTCGCCATATTTCCTCGGCGGTGGTCCGCCTGTGGATTTCAGGGTTGGCAGGATTCTTAAACTGCTGCGGTATAAACGAGCCGGGAATGCTGGCTGCCAACTCCTCGGCCTTCCTTATGGCGCCTCTCATGCCTTCAGCCCCAGGAGTCAATACCAGCTCAGCGCCGAGGGCCTTTAAAAGGCTCCTGCGCTCAAGGCTCATGGTGTCGGGCATGGTAAGGATCAGCCTGTAACCCTTGGCAGCTGCCACCAATGCCAGCGCAATGCCGGTATTGCCGCTGGTAGGTTCGATGATGGTGGAATTCTTGTCTATCAAACCCCTTCTCTCGGCATCTTCAATCATAGCAAAGCCTATCCTGTCCTTGACGCTTCCACCGGGATTGAAATACTCCAGCTTGGCTATCAAACGGGCTTTTAAGCCGTTGGCTTCATTGTAATTAGTCAACTCCAACAATGGAGTATTGCCTATGAGATCCGTCAACTTCCTGGCAATCCTGGCCATAATACCATCCCTTCCTAAAAGATTTTATTGAAATTCTCTTATTTAAGGATTTATCAATAAACTCAGATATAATACATATATCCATTGATTACCTCATCCTGGTAAGCATCGGCCAAATCCTTCAAATTAATGCCATCCACCACCCGATTCACCTCATCCCTTATCTTGGCCCAGACATACTTGGTTATGCACTGGCGTTCCCGTATACACTTCTCCCTGTTTTGACCTTGCTTTACGCACCTGACGGGAGCCAAATCGCCTTCCAGGGCCCTCAAGATATCCCCTACCGTAATATGTTCGGGGGGCTTGGCGAGCGCATAACCTCCCGTAGGCCCCCGGACGCTTTTTACCAGCCCGGCTTTTTTAAGCACGAACAAAACCTGTTCAAGGTACTTTCTGGGGATGTTATGCCTTTCGGCGATGCTTTTTACCGTGACGCTGTCTTCCGAGAAATTCAATGCCAGGTCTAGCATGGCTTTAACCCCATATCTTCCTCTAGTCGAAATAGTCATGGTTAGCCGTTCACTGCCTTTCTCAGAGCTTGCTCCAGATCATATATCAGGTCATTCGCATCCTCTATGCCTACCGAAATCCTGATCATGTCAGGTGTAACCCCTGCAGCGCGCTGCTCCTCCTCGGATAGCTGGGCATGGGTGGTACTTGCAGGGTGAATCACCAGGGATTTGGCATCGGCAACATTGGCCAGGTGCGAGAATATCTCCAAACTATTGATAAACCTCTTGCAGGCTTCAATATCACCTTTTATACCGAAAGTGAATATCGATCCTGCCCCTTTGGGGAAATATTTCTGGGCCAGTTCATAGTATTTATTCCCTTCCAGGTTTGGATAATTGACCCATGAGACTGCCGGATGGGCTTTCAAATATTCCACAATCTTTCTGGTATTTGAAACGTGCTTTTCCACTCTCAAGGACAGGGTTTCAAGCCCCATCAGCAATAGGAAAGAGTTAAACGGGCTTATGCAGGCACCTGTATCCCGCAATAGCTGGGCCCTGGCCTTCACGATATACGCTGCAGCGCCGAAGGCTTTGGTATAAACCAATCCGTGATAACTGGGATCGGGCTGTGTAAGGCCCGGAAACTTCCCGCTGGCTTCCCAATCAAACTTCCCAGCATCCACTATCACTCCGCCTATGGATGTGCCATGCCCGCCTATGAATTTAGTAGCCGAATGTACCACTATATCCGCTCCATATTCTATGGGCCTTATTAGATAAGGGGTACCAAAGGTGTTGTCAACGATGAGGGGAATACCATTGTCGTGAGCTATTTTGGCCACCGCTTCGATGTCGATCAAGTTTATCCCGGGATTCCCTATGGTTTCGATATACAAAGCCCTGGTTTTATCACTTATAGCCTTCCTGAAGTTTTCGGGATCATCGGGATTTACAAATATGACCTTTATGCCCAGCTTGCTGAGGGTTGTGGAAAACAGGTTGTAGGTTCCACCATACAACGTGCTGGCAGATACTATCTCATCCCCAGCCGATGCAATATTCAAAATAGCATACATGATGGCTGCCGATCCCGACGCGACGGCCAAAGCTCCCACGCCGCCCTCTAAAGCCGCCATCCTCTTTTCGAAGACATCGGTAGTGGGATTCATGATTCTGGTGTATATATTGCCTGCTTCCTCAAGGGCAAATAACTTAGCAGCATGATCGGTATCTCTAAATACATAGGACGTGGTCTGATAGATGGGTACAGCCCTGGACCCTGTGACCGGATCCGGAATTTGCCCGGCGTGCACCTGCAATGTGTCAAACCCAAGCTTTCTCTGGCTCACCTGTATCATTCCCCCTTAAAATAGAATATAAGACCGGCTAAATGCGCGGTTTGCTGACTAAATATAGTAGATCAATGAAGATGCCTCCATCATCTTTCTATATTCATTTACTAGGTCTTCTATGGTTAAGGAATTCAGTACGTTGTTGATGCTGACATTTATCTTGCTCCAAACGTTTTTCTCCAGGAATTTTTCCATTACGTCCTGCTGATCGGCCTCCTGATTCATCGGCTCCACTACCGAAAGTTCGCCTTCCAATACCCTCAGTACCTCTCCAACCGTGGTAGTAGCGCTGTCACACGCCAGTATGTAACCACCGCGCGAACCCTTGACGCTCTTTACCATACCCGCTTTCTTGAGTGCATTGAATACCTGCTCGAGGTACTTCTCCGATATTCCCTGCCTTTCGGCTATGCTGTTGAGCGCCGTATATCCGCCTTTCGAGTACACAGCTAGATCAACAATGGCCCTCAGTCCGTATCTGCCTTTAGTGGATATTTTCATTTGTGCCTTCTCCCCTGCCCCTCCCTTCCCTTTCAGTAGACAAAGCTTCAATTATGTCTACTAATCCTATATGAATTGTATTATTTATAAATAATACTACATCATTTATCTCGAATTGTCAAACACATTTTTCTAATTATTGCATATTTTTTTAGCTGCATGTCCTTCAGACAGTTTACTAAACCTTTCCACCATGATTTTTTATCCTTTAACTGGACATACTAATGATGCTTAAATTTGCGGTTACAAAGGAGGATTTTCATGAACCGAACTGCGCTGCCCACAGTAGCTTACTTTTGCATGGAGTATGGCCTTGACCCTTCGTTCCATATATATGCCGGTGGACTGGGTATACTGGCCGGAGACTACTTAAAAGCTGCAAAAGAATATTCTCTGCCGGTCATCGGAATAGGAATAAGGTGGAGACAAGGATACACCCATCAGGAAATCGGGGAAGACCTTAAGCCCTATGACATATTTTACGACCATGAATATGATTTCCTCAAGGATACGGGTATAAAGGTTACCGTACACGTTCAAAACCAACAGGTATCATGCAAAGTATGGAAGGTTGATGCATTTGGCAATGTCCCCCTTTACCTCCTGGATACCTACCTCCCCGAAAATGAAGGTGCATGGATCACCGGCCAATTGTACGGGAGGATGGGTGAAGAGAGGATTGCCCAGGAGATCGTTCTCGGTATAGGCGGAGTTAAAGCCTTAAAGGCCATGGGAATACAACCTGACGTATACCATTTCAATGAAGGTCACGCCGTTCTTGCAGGCTTTGAGCTTATAAGGCAAAATATGGCAGAAGGAATGAGCTTTGACAAGGCCTTAGAAGCAGCTCGAAATAAGATCGTATTTACCACCCATACCCCCGTCATCGAAGGCAATGAATCGCACCCCTTAAACCAGATGATGTATATGGGCGCCAATAATACCCTGACCCATGAGCAACTATATGCCATCGGTGGCTCCCCGTTTAACATGACTGTGGCGGCCTTAAGGCTGTCAAGAATATCCAACGCCGTATCGCAGCTCCACTACCAGACGGCAAATGACATGTGGAAGCATGTGAACAACCGATCGGAAATCATCGGCATAACCAACGGCATACACGTCCCTACATGGGTGGACAACAATATGCTTTTAGCCGCCGAAGGCCACGGAGATCTATGGGAATGCCATATGAACAATAAGATGAAGCTGATAAAATTCATCAAGGAAAAGACCGGCATAATAATGAACCCCAACGCGCTGCTCATAGGCTTTGGAAGGAGGGCTACGGCTTATAAGCGCCATGATCTCATATTTAGAGAACCAAACACCATATTCCCCCTGCTTAAAGATAAAAAGCTGCAAATCGTATTTGCAGGAAAGGCCCATCCTCTGGATAACGCCGGCAAGGAAATCATAACAAATATAGTTAGGATATCGAAGCAATTCCCGGAATCCGTGGTCTTCCTGGAAAATTACGACATGAACGTCGGCCGGTTGATCACCAGGGGTGCTGACGTATGGCTTAACAATCCCCGCCGCCCCATGGAAGCTTGCGGCACCTCCGGGATGAAGGCAGCCATGAACGGAGTGCTAAATTTAAGCATACTCGATGGGTGGTGGGCAGAGGCGTGCAAACACGGCGTCAACGGTTGGCAGTTTGGAGATGGCTTTACTCACCCAAACCAGGCGGTACAGGACTCTCACGATTCCAAGGCGTTATATCAGGTACTTCTCAATGAAGTAATGCCAACCTACTACCACAACCGCCAGAAATGGATCGACATGATGAGAAATAGCATACTCAGCACCAAAGATAGGTTCAACATCAGGAGAATGATGGAGGAATACTACTCGCTGATGTATATTAAAAATGATTAGCCAGTAGAGATGATAGAAAGAATAGCATTTGCATGAAGCATTAAGAATCGCCTTGTGCAAGCTGCTAAGTTTATCCCCTGGAAAGGCAAACAACCTCATTCACACATTGATATTATTTGGGTTTGTTGGTATCATATAATGGAGACAAAGCCTTTGTAAATGAGGATGATCTTTATGGCCCTGTGTACGTTTGATAATAACTACCATATGTTCGATGTGACCCCGGTGGAAAACCTCTTTATACAGGAATTCATGCTAAAGGCTCCGGGCGATTTCATAAAGGTATACCTTTACGGCCTCAAGCAGTGCTATTATCCCGAATACGCCGAAAATTCGCTGGAAAGCTTTGCCCGAGCCCTGGAGCTGGATCAAGAAGTGGTTGTAAATGCCTTTCATTACTGGGAAAGACAGGGTATACTAAAAATTCTTGAAAATACGGAAGGTAAATTTGCCGTACAATACTTCAACATAAAGGATATACTGTACAATAAAAACTTGAACGCTGAAAATACGCTATACAAGTACAGGGATTTCAACCAAAACCTCCAGCTCATCTTCGATAAACGGCTGCTCACGCCGCAGGAATACCTCAAAATATACGATTGGCTGGAGGTCCTTCAGCTGCCCAAAGAAGTCGTACTCATGATGATACGGTTCTACATATCGAAAAAAGGCCCTAACATTAGCATCAACTATTTGGACAAGGTAGCTCAGCAATGGGCTAGGGATGGGATAAACACCCTTCAAAAAGCCGAAGAGTATATAGAGAGTTGCGAATCGTGCTACCAAGATACCGCAGCCGTGCTCAAATACCTGGGGATCCATCGGGCTCCCACCAAGGCCGAGCTGGAGCTCTACAAAAAGTGGCGCGATATCTGGGGGTTTTCGCTGAATGCCATACTGCAGGCCTGTAGGGAAACGACCAAAACCAGTTCGCCCAGTTTGGGGTATCTGGACAAGATACTGGAAAACTTCAACAGGTTGGGGCTTAAGACATCCCAGCAGATAAGCCAGTATCTGGAAAACAGGGAAACCATCATCAGCAAAATAAAGAAAGTGCTTTTTGAGCTGGGATACAAGGATACCACCCCTACACCCGAGTACCAGGCCTTTTACATGAAATGGACGACCCAGTGGCAGTTGCAGCACGAGGTCATACTGATCGCTTGCAAACAATGCGTGCGCAAGAAACTGGACACCAGCTTTGAAACGGTAGATGCCGTGCTAAAACGGTGGGTGGAAAAGGGCCTGCGCACAAAAGAAGACATCAAGGAATACCTCAGGATAAAACAAAAGCTAAACGAGCAGATACAGGCAGTTCTTGAACGGCTGGGTGAAGAAAGGCCTGTCACTTCGGCCGATCGCAAGCTCTTCATGAAATGGACCGAAGAATGGAAACTGCCTTACGAACTCATACTTCAGGCAGCTGAATATTCGGTTACGGCTGAAAATAAGATCTCGTTCATGAACAAAATCCTGTATAGCTGGTATAGTAACGGCATAAAGACGGTTGAGGAAGCCATAACCGATCATGAACGCCACTTGAAAGGGTTATATCTGGTGGCACAAAATAAGCCATTAAAAAAGCAGGTGGACTTCAACAGGTTCCAGCAGCATACCTATACCGAGGAAGAGCTGGAATTCCTATTTGAGGACATTGAAAACAGCTAATTTTTGGGGGCACTGGCTATGAAAGAAGCCATTCTCAAGGAGATATTGAAGGAGTACGAGGATATACGCCATCAGGAAGAAGAGGCTCTAAGGCAAAGGGAAAACTACATAATGCAAGCAATACCTGAAATCGCCGACATGCGCCGCACTTTGGTAGAAGTAATGGCACGGCGTTCTATGGAAATAATCCGGAACCCCAACAGCTTTAGCCAGGCGCTGGATGACCTGGAACAGAAGATACGTGAGCTTAAGCGCAAGGAAAAAGAATTGCTTGCCCAACATGGCTTTCCTCCTGATTACCTGTCCATTCAATACCGCTGCCCAAAATGCAAGGATACCGGATACACGGGCGATCTTATAAAGGAAAAATGCTCCTGCCTCGTTCAAAGGCTGGTTGAGAGAACCTATCAATTGTCGGACATAAAAGAGCTGGAACAGCAAAATTTTGATACCTTCAACCCTCAAGTGTTCCCTGACATGCCGGTTGAAAACAGCCGGCTAACTCAGAGGGAATATATGGTCCAGCTTAAAAACCGCCTTATGGAATATGTAGACCAATTCCCCAACAACCAAAGAAGGACCTTACTCTTTTCGGGCAAGACAGGGCTTGGCAAAACCTTTTTGCTCAACTGTATGGCAAAGGCCATCCTGGACAAAGGCTACACCGTCATGCGCATTTCGGCATATAAGCTGTTCAACCAGCTGTTCCTCAGCGCCCTGCAGGATAATGAGCAAAACCAGTTCCTGTTTAACTGCCTATTTGAGGTGGACGTACTCATCATAGATGACCTGGGCACGGAGACCCAAAGAAATAACTTTACCTCCGAGGACCTGTTCAACATATTGAACGAACGCCTGATACAGCAAAAACACACGTTTTTGTCCACCAACCTAAGCCTTGGCGAGATAAAGGAACGGTATTCGGATCGCATCGCATCCCGCCTTTTCGATACCTCCAATACCATGCTGATAAGATTCGTTGGGCAGGATATACGGATTAGGAGTAGGGTCTAGTTACTTTTGTTTTTAGCCATAAAAAAAGCTCCTTTTTCTTTATTGAAAAAAGGAGCTTTTTTCATATGATCCTTATTCTACCCCTGCCAAACTTAGTTTATCAGCAAAATGACAGCTTACATAATGCTCATTGTCGCTATTTCCTACATTTACAAGAGGGGGATATTCTTGTTTGCATATGTCTTTTGCATAGGGACATCGGGGATGGAAATAACATCCGCTAGGTGGGTTGGAGGGGTCTGCCACTTCTCCAGATAAATGCTTTTCATCCTCTCTATACTTCGGATCAGGCTTTGGTACAGCCGCCAACAATGCCTCGGTATATGGATGCTTGGGATTTTTGAACAGCTCTTCGGTTTCAGCAAGCTCTACTAATCTCCCCGTATACATTACAGCCACCCTATCGCTTATATGTTCTACTACTCCTAAATCGTGGGAAATAAATAAATAGGTAAGGTGAAATTGTTCCTGTAAATCCTGCAAAAGATTCAATGTCTGGGCTTGAATGGATACATCCAAGGCCGATACTGGCTCATCACACACTATCAACTTCGGGTTTAAAGCCAAAGCTCTTGCTATTCCTATACGCTGGCGCTGCCCACCGCTGAAGGCATGGGGATATCTTATCATATATTCTGGCCTTAAACCCACAGCTTTCATCAACTCTGCTACTCTATCTTCCAATTCTTTCCCTCTTGCTATTCCGTTTACCAGGAGCGGTTCACCTATAATATCCCTTACCGTCATTCTTGGATTCAGCGAAGAATATGGGTCTTGAAATATCATCTGCATGTGTTTTCTCATTTGTTTTAGCTCTTTTCTGTTTAACTGCGGCATATTTATTAGCTTACCGTCTATGTTAAACAGAACTTCGCCTTCTGTCGGTTCTATCGCTCTGAGAATAGCTCTCCCGGTAGTAGTCTTGCCACTTCCGGACTCTCCAACCAGTCCTAAAGTTTCCCCTTCCCGGATATAAAAGCTTACATTATCTACTGCTCTTACTTCTCCTACCTTCCTCTTCCAAAACCCCTTTTGAATAGGAAAATATTTCTTTAACCCTTTTACATCGAGTAATATACTGCTATTCATTTTCTATCTACCTCCGTATAAAAAGCAACTGACCTTATGCCCCGTATTTATCTCTATCTCAGGCGGCTCTGATTGATCACATGTACCTTTCATGTATGATGGACATCTAGTGTGGAATCTACATCCAGATGGCAGATTGTAAGGATCCGGTACCATACCCTCTATGGACTCTAATCTCCCTTTAATTTTCTTGCCTACTTTAGGTATGGATTTCAATAACGCCACAGTATATGGATGCTTAGGATTATAGAAAATTTCCTCTACTGGCGCGCTCTCCACTATCTTACCCAGATACATAACAGCTACATCATCTGCCATCTCGGCTACTACCCCCATATTATGGGTAATCAACATCGTGGCCATGCCCATTTCTTTTTGTAAGCTCTTTATAAGATCCAATATTTGTGCTTGAATGGTAACATCCAACGCCGTTGTCGGTTCATCCGCTATTAAGAGACTCGGATTGCTAGATATGGCCATGGCTATCATTGCCCGCTGACGCATTCCACCCGACAGCTCAAAGGGATAAGTATCTACCCTCTTTTCCGGGTTTGGAATCCCTACTCTTCCCAATAGGTCCATTGCTCTCTGTTTAGCCTGCTCTTTTGTAACATTTTTTTGGTGTAACAAAATTGCTTCTGTTATTTGATTCCCTATGGTATATACAGGAGCAAGAGCGGTCATCGGCTCTTGGAACACCATCGCGATCTCTTTGCCCCTTATGTCTCTAATTTCTTGGCTGGTAGAATTAAGCTTTGCCAAATCTACAGAACCACCATCTGTATGAAATATGATTTCACCTTCAACGATCTTCCCTCGAGGAGGAAGAATCTGTAAAATAGAGTGTGCCGTTATGCTCTTACCGCATCCGGATTCCCCCACTACCCCAAAGGTTTTGCCCTTTTCTATTTTAAAACTGACTCCATCTACAGCTTTAACCACACCTTCGTCAAGAAAGAAATAGGTTTTTAAATTTTTCACTTCTAACAAAACATTATTGTTCATGGAATTATCCTCCTTACCTCGAATAAGGATCTGCTGCATCCCGTAAACCATCACCTAAAAAGTTAAAAGCAAGTACGGTAACTATAATGAAAAGTGCGGGAATAAGCCTCCAGGGATAATGAGCCACAGCAATTACTTGCTGCGCATCCTGAAGCAATACGCCCCAGCTGACGGCTGGCGGTCTTAATCCCAATCCTATAAAGCTTAAAGAAGTTTCTCCCAATATCATGCCCGGTATGGAAAGGGTAATAGAGGCTATCAAATGGCTGGCAAAAGAAGGCAACATATGCCTGACTATTATTCTCCATTCACTGGCACCTACTAACCTTGCGGCCAAAATGAAATCCTCTTCTCTCAAACTGAGCAGCCTACCGCGTACTACCCTTGCTAGGCCACCCCATCCTACGAGGGAAAGTATAATAGTAATAGCAAAATAGGTTTTTGTAACTGGCCAATCCCGAGGAATGGCTGCTGATAATGCCATCCACAATGGAATTGTGGGAATTGACACCAAAAAGTCTATAGTACGTTGAATGATCTCGTCAACCGTTCCTCCAAAATATCCTGATATTCCTCCAAGCAACGTTCCCAATATAAAGCCCAAAAAAACGCCCACCAGGCCAATGGTTAGCGATATTCTCGCTCCATATACTACCCGTGAAAATAGATCTCTTCCCAATTCGTCGGTTCCAAACAGAAAGACTGGTCCACCTTCTGATCCAAATAAGTGCAAGTCGCTCTCAAACAAATTCCACAGCTTGTATTTATTTCCCTTCACAAACAACCGCACAGGATACTTTACGCTTTTATCTTCAATGAAAACTTTACGAAAGGTCTCCATATCCATTTCCTGCTTCATTCCATATACGAATGGCCCCTCGAAACCCTCTTCAGAGAACAAATGTATAGCATGAGGAGGAGCATTTTTGTAATCTTCAAACCGCTGCCATGGATCATATGGCGCTATAAACTCGCAGAAAAGTACCAGGATATAAAGCAAAGCCAAGACAACCATACTTGCCATGGCCAATTTATGCCGTCTAAATTTCCACCACATTAACTGCCATTGCGAAGCTAAAAATATCTTTTCCTCTTCTGTCTTTTCTTTTTTCCTAGTTACTTTTTCTCTTCTTCTTGTAGTGAGTTTAGTAAGTAGTTGCAATTGCATCATCATTCCCCTCCTGCATTTCTATATCTAATTCGAGGGTCAACCCATGCTAACAATATATCGGAAATCAACGTTCCGACAAGAGTAAGGGCTCCCATTATCAATATGAGGCTGCCCGCGAGATACATGTCCTGAGCCAATAGTGCCTGCATGAGTAAAGGACCTATGGTTGGCAGATTAAGAATAATAGATGCTAGAGATTCGCCGGAAAAGATGGCTGGCAATGTCCAACCAATGGTGCTGATCATCGGATTTACAGCTATACGGATAGGATATTTTAGCAATAACCTTGTTTCCGATAAGCCTTTTGCCCTGGCGACGGTCACATACTGTTTTCTCAATTCATCTAGCAAGTTGGCTCTCATAGTGCGGATATTCCCCGCTACCCCCGATATTGCAATAATAATTACAGGCACCCATATGTGTTTTAGCATATCCAAAAACTTACCCCAGCTCCAAGGAGCATCCACATATTGCTGGGAAAAAAGTCCACTGATATAGACGCCAAATTTGGTATACGCCACCCATATAATCAATAGCGCCAATAGAAAGCTTGGCACCGAAACGCCGATAAAGCCTATAAAAGTAAAAACGTAGTCAAATAGGGAATATTGCCGAACAGCCGAATAAATGCCAATAGAAACGCCTACTATCCATACGAACACAATGGAAAATAACGAAATAAGGGCACTCAAAGCTACCCTTTCTCTAATTAGCTCAACAACTGGCCTGTTATACCGGAAAGAACGACCAAAATCCCCGTGCAAAATTATATTTTTGATCCAGGTAATGTATCTCATATATAGAGGTTGATCCAAGGCATACTGTTTGACCAACCTGGCAACTTCTTCCTCGCTAACCAAAACCCCTGAAGTCCTTAATTGCTCTACATAGACCGTCAAAAAATCTCCTGGCGGAAGTTCGATTATAATAAAGACCACAACGGAAAGAATAAACAGCAGGGGAATCAAACCTAAAAGCCTACGAACCACGTAACCTGCCATATCTAATCTCCTTTCTTTTGATTTTCCCTGGATGGCAGTTATCCCACCATCCAGGGAAGTTGTTGTTATTCACCATAGAAGAGTACTTCACCGGCAAAATTGGCCATAATCTGATATCCACTTTCCGGAACATTCTTTATCTTCTGGTTTACGATCAACGGAATCATAACATCTTCCACCGGTACAATCAGGAAGAGAGAATCATGCATTGCCTTCTCCCACTGCTCCATATGAGTACCTATCTCTTCCAAGTTTGTGCTTGCTCGCATTTCCCTATAGAGATCAAATACTGCTTTGAGCGACTCTGATGGTTCTATAGCTCCTTCCGCACCAGCCCCTCTAGTATACCATCTGTAAAAGCCTTCTGATACCTTACTACGATCGGTCAAAAATACCCACTCTAACATGTAAGGATTACCCTGGGCTACAGGCAAATCCATCCAGTTCGTAACAATAACTTGAGTTTCATTTGCCTGTATACGTGAGCTTAACAGCGCAGACTCCACTTGTTGCATTGTGGTGTATATACCTATATTCTTCCAGTATTCAACCAGTAGCTCAATCATCGGTATGAAGTCGGTAGCCGGAGCAGTTGTTTCAATTATGATTTCCATTCTCTTCCCATCGGGTCTCAAACGCCAGCCTTGGGAATCTCTCTTATCCAGGCCCATCTCGTCGAGCAACTTGTTTGCCTTCTCCGGATCATATTCGCTGGGGCTTATCCTCGACAGAGAGGCAAAGCCATGATAGACCGCATCTATTATTTCCTCTCGATTAATGGCAAGATTGAGGGCTTCTCTAAATCTTTGATCCCAAACTATTTCGCGCCATGCCTGGTCAGGATTGCTGTAATTAAAGCAAATTGGGATAGGGCAATGGAATTTAAGAGGTATTACCCTATAACCGCCTTTCTGCTCATTCTCTTTATACAGTGAAATCTCTGTTATGGATACCGCTTGACGCGCTAAGTCTACTTCTCCCCCCATAATCTTCATAGGAAGCATATCTACTGTCGTGACCGAATCGGCCCTTATTTCATCTATATATGGTAGCTGGTTCCCCTCAGCATCCACCTTCCAGTAATAGGGATTGCGTCTCAGTATGGCCACTTGCGCACTAGGCATATCTACTAGCACATAAGGAGCCAAAGTCGGGCACCCAACTCTAGTTGGCTCTAATGAACCACCCGACCAGCTATAAAGGCTGTATAACCTATACCATTCATTTTCTCCTAGACCATTCTCTTGTAATAAGGGCTTTAACTGTTCCAACGGCGTATATTTAATATGGAACTTCTTCATATAATGGCTGGGCTGGATAAGAGGACCAGAATCCCAGGTTTGCCAATGGAGGCTTAAAGTATATGGGAATAATGCATATGGCTGCTTAAATTTAATTCGGAAGGTATATTCATCTACAATTTCCAATTCACAGGGTGTACCATCTTGATTTGCAAGCCATGTTGGGAAAGTGGGAGTAAGTTCTTCATTTAATAGCACATCTTCATAAGCAAAACGGACATCTTCAGTTGTCACCGGCTGGCCATCCGACCATTTCATCCCTTTTCTCATATAGAAAGTGAAAACTGTTCCATCTTCCGACATTTCAAAGTCCTTTAAAACGTTGCCTACTGGCTTTTCACCCGGAGTACCAAATCCAGGCTGGTTCAGTAACGGCTCCCGGTTAATAGCCCACCATTCTCCACCACCTGGGCTACCAGGGTTAACTATTCTCAATGTTCCACCATATTTGCCTATTTCAAGTTTAGACAAATCTTCAACGGGTACCTCTGTGCCTACCACGTAAACCAACGGTTCTTCAGGAAGCCTTTCTTCTACAGGGGGCAGCTCTCCTTTTTGTACCTGTTCCGCTAACATTGGTGCTTCTTTGAAAGAAGTAATTTCTCCTCCACTGTCACTTCCTTCTTCATCAACTTCTTCACCTCCTGTTTCTTCGCCCGTTTCTTCAACGTTTCCTCCCCCAACGCTCTCTTGTTCCTTTGAAGTTGTGCCAGATCCACCACATCCACTTAGAAAAGCCACAACAACAAACAAGAGAGCAAACAGCAGAGCAATTGACTTTTTGATTTTCATATTGTTTCTTCCTCCTTTTTATTTTTGTGTTTTATAGAAAAAAGCAGAATTTTTTATTCATTTTTAAGTTTTGCATCAAATTTTTAAATTTTGTATCAAGCAAGCATTCCTTTCATTTTGGTTATAAGACATGCTACATACAAAGAAAGGAACCCCGCTTGAAAATTAAATGGCTTCATTTCGAAAACTAATTTAATGATCATTAGATAGTTATTATGCTATTTTTCAGAACCTGCAATTAGCTTCTATC